>JRHI01000373.1_pt1 | contig 49527 bp, 33 predicted proteins | sample 215371 | NCBI WGS metagenome assembly JRHI01 (sample SAMN02929681, study PRJNA255918) | sediment metagenome | biome: cave system; feature: Ice Cave; material: Sediment; isolation source: sediment from deep within a dark volcanic ice cave with no known source of... ...
AACCGCCCGTGACCCGCACCTGCTGGTGCGGTGTCTGCTCGACGCTGATCCGCCAGCTTCCGCTCCAGCCCAGCGTGCCAAACCAGACAGAACCGTTTTCACCGTCCGTGTTGCCGTCGCGATCGAGCGCAAACCAAGGGTTGGCCTGTACGCTGGTGCTGCCGCGACGGCTCTCGAGCACTTTTAAGCCGGTGTGTACCGGTTCCTCGGTGAGCTGCCATTCGCCGCCCCAGCGTCCTGTAAGGTAGCGGAGCCGATAGCCATCTCCCTGTGGAAGATACCACGCGGCCGACTGCACGCTCTCCAGCACCACCGGTTTATCAGTGCGATTTTCAGCAGTGGCTTCGCGGCCGATAATTCCAGTTTCGAAGTAAACGGTGTAATGCAAGTGGACAAATAACGCGCGCTCGATGTCCTTGAGCGTAATAACGAGAGTGTTGCCCTCTATTTTATGCTCTACGTAATGCAGTACGAGGTCGCGATTGCCATCGGGAAATGTCGCTTTAATGCTGGGCTCAACATATAGCCCGGCGCCCCATCCGGGATATTCCTGAGGGGTGGTAGTCGTAGTGGGATCAAAAGACGACCAGGGGCGGGCGCTGTGCACGGCAGAAAAATCTTCGTCCCGTCCCACATGCCCACCCCAGTAGATGTGCTGCAACATACCCAGCTCATTCACTCCAAAAACGTAAGAAACCTTGCCGGCATCCAGAATGAAAACCTTGCTGGCCTGCACGAAGCGAACCGGCGATTGCGCAACTGCCGGAATCGTCCAAGAGAGAACAAAAAAAACTGCCAAGCATCGCACCCGTGTAGATATCGAAAACAGTTTCATCATAGAAGGCGTCTACCTCATCCAGGGAATTGTCATTCGGTTCGGGTTTCGAATATGGCGTTCTTGCGGCCTTCCACGCTTCGCGGATGGCTATCTTCGAGATCAAATATTACGATTTGATTTTGACCTTTTTTCAGTAAAGTCGCGGGAAGAAATAGGCTTTGCTGCGGACCGATCCGCCAGTAACGTCCGAGGTTGTGATCGTTGACGACGACGAATCCTTTCCCCCAATCACGCATGTCCAGGAAGGTATCACCTGTAGATTTCAATTCAAAAGTTCCGCGATAAAAAGCGGGCCCCTTCTTCAGGTCACGAGAAAATTTCAAGGAAGAGAGGTCTGTCATGGGAAGAGCAAAAGTGCGCCATCCGGTCCATTCCTTGCCATTGAAAACCACCTTTTCTGTAATGCCCTTGCGATCGTCCAGCATTTTCAGCCCAAAGTTGATGCGCCCCAGATTCTCCACAAGAATGTCGAGAGGTTTTGCCGGACTGAGGTCAACTTCGAGGGCGTGCTGCTTGTGCCTGCGGTCCAACACCCCCAAGCGATTCTGCCCCTGATAGACGACCGCATAATCATGTACGCCAGCAATATCCAAAATTCCTTTGGCCGGCTGATCGATATGTTTACGGTAGAGAACGAAACCATATTCCTGACCGAGAGATTCCATTGTTTGCGGGCGCTCGGCAAGAATTGGATGGAGGAGCAAATCAGCGAGCCCGGCGGATTCATTCAACTCGATGCGCGGCAATTCTATTATCGGGAGGGGCGCGGGTAAGGCCGGCAATTGAGTTTCTGGCGGCAAATATTTTGTGATCACCTCGCGCAGAGCGAAATATTTCTCGGTAGGACGACCAGCTTCATCGAGCGGAGAATCGTAGTCATAACTTGAAATGTCGGGAGCATAGGCGGCGTACTCATTGGCGCCGTTCATGAAATCGGTGGTCGAGCCGCCATGAAACATATAAAGATTAACGGAAATGCCGCGCGAGAGCATCCATTCGAGGTCGCCAGCAACTTTCTTTATTGGAACCGTGTGATGTTTTTCGCCCCACGCATCGAACCAGCCGGCCCAATACTCGCCGCACATGCGAGGGACATTGTGGCGAAACAGGTCGAAGGTTGCGAATTTTTTCTCGGGATTATCACCGAAATTGATTACCGAAAGAACGTCAGGCAGCGTGCCATTGGCGAGCTTATCGGGGTCGCCATCGGAAGTGTAAAGAGCGCCGTCGAATCCGGCTTTACGGATCATTTCGCGGATAGCATTCAAGTAGACTTTATCCGTTCCAAACGAGCCGTATTCGTTTTCAATTTGTACCAGAATGATGGGACCGCCATGCGAAATTTGGAGAGGCGCCAAGTGTCGTCCGACGCGAGTCATATACTCGGCAGCCGCTTTTAAGAAGCGCGGATCGGTGGTTCGCACCTTCATATCCCGGGTAGCCAGCAGCCATCCGGGGAAGCCGCCGAATTCCCACTCCGCACAGACGTATGGTCCGGGACGCACGATGACGTATAAACCTTCCTCCTGCGCAGTGCGCACAAATGCAGCGACGTCTAGATTGCCGGAGAAATCGAACTGCCCGGGTTTGGGTTCGTGGAGGTTCCAAAAAACGTACGTACACAGCGTGTTCAAGCCCATGGCCTTCATCTTTCGCATGCGGTCACGCCAATATTCGCGAGGCACGCGGGCATAATGCATTTCTCCCGAGCGAATTTGAAACGGTTTGCCGTTCAGAAGAAAATCCCGGCCCTGCGATGTAAAAGAGCCAGCTGGACGCCTCGGTTCTCGTTGTACTTTGCGCGGAACGGCGTAAACCGCTAGCGCCAATCCGAGAACAAGCGTCATTGAAACAGGTCTTAGGACTCTCACAGGCATGGACAGCTCCTTCTTCCGCTGCTTGGAAATCTATAGAGCTGGACGACTTCGAGACCCAGCGCGGCGGCTATCGGCATTCTTTCCACGCGCGAATACCTCTCAACGCGCAAACGATCCTTCGATCTCCTCGAGCGTCTGACCTTTTGTTTCCGGAAGGCGCCAATGAATAAAGATAAAGCCTGCGAAGCAAATACCCGCATAAATCCAGAAAGTGCGCGCGGGTCCGACACCCCGGTTCAATAGAGGAAACGTGTAGGTGAGTATGAAGCTGGCAATCCACAGGGACGTGATCGCCACGGACATTGCCGCGCCCCGGATGCGATTAGGGAAAATTTCCGAAATCACCACCCACGTTACCGGAGCCAGCGACATGGCATACGCCGCAATCGCGGTTACAACCAGCAAGAGCATGTGAATGCCTTGGCTGTGACGCTGGAAACCGATGCCCAGCAGGGTATAGATCAGGGCCAGTGCGGCCGATCCAAAAAGCATCAACTTGCGGCGCCCCACTTTGTCGACCAAGGCCAGAGCGACGAAGGTGAATGCGAGGTTTACCGCGCCAGTTATCACGATGTTGAGCAAAATGTCAGAGACGCGGTAGCCGGCCGCAGAGAAAACTTCTTCGGCATAACTGAAAATAACGTTGATGCCGCACCATTGCTGGAATACCGCCAGGGAGATGCCCAGGAAGAGGACCCCGGCAAGTTTGGGATTGAGCAGCTCGCCAAAATGAACTTTTTCACTTTCGCCGAGCGTTGATTCAATCTCGGCGAGCGCCTGTTTTGCACGCGTAGTGCCGCTGAGCCTGGCAAGAATACGCGCGGCTTTTTCGCGCTGTCCCTTCGCTGCAAGCCAGCGCGGACTTTCTGGAACTCCCCACATGCCCACGAAAAACAGGAGCGACGGAACTACCGTTACGCCGAACATCCAACGCCATCCGATTTGCCCGTTCCACGAATTCAGAACATCCTGCGCCGACGCTCCAGCGGGAACTGGTTTGGCTATAAGCCAATTCATCACCTGAGCTAGCAGAATTCCGATGACAATGGTCAGTTGATTGACGGAGACAAGCCTGCCGCGAATAGCGGCGGGAGAAATTTCCGCGATATACATCGGGGAGAGGTTCGACGCAAGTCCAATGGCCATGCCCCCGATGATCCGCCACGTTACAAAGGTGTGAAAAACATCGGCCAGGGCGGTCCCTATCGAGGACAGTGCAAACAGCAGCGCCGCCAAGATCAGCAAGCGTTTGCGCCCGTAGCGATCACTCAGACTGCCAGAGAGAACTGCGCCCAAAAGGCAGCCGATAAGAGCGCAGCTCATTGCCCAACCTTGCATCGAGGGATCTTCCAAATGGAAGAATTTCTCGTAAAAAGGCTTGGCCCCGCCGATCACGACCCAGTCGTAGCCAAAAAGCAATCCACCCAATGCGGCCACCAGTGAGATCGTCCAGAGATACAAGTTATTACCGGACGGAAGGCCCGGCAATTCGGGGGCGCCTGGAGTACGTGCCTCCTGGTCCGGTGAAGAAAACGTGGGTAATTTCATGCCTTCAGCCTCGGGCAGTGCGTAGCTGCTCTAAGCGTTCCAATTCGGCTTGCGCCCACAAATGATTCGGGTCTAATGACAGCACCTCGCGAAAATTAGCCGCTGATTGCTCCGCTTGTCCGAGTCCAAGATTCGCAAGACCTATAAGGTACAAGCTTTCGATACGGTTTCGTTTCTGCAGATCGTCGTCGAAGAGCAAAAAATTCGGCAGGGAAGTAGCAAAATAATCCATCTTTACCCCGGCATTTACTTGATGTGACGCAAAATCCAAAAGCTCTTTCAGCAGCGAGACCGCTTCCGCTTCTCTGCCGAGGTTTCTAATCGCAAGCGCCTTGTAGAACGCCATGTGGGTGCGGCCGGCGTGAGCCTCGGCTGCGCACCGCCATGATTGTCTTGCTTCTTCGGCGCGATCGAGGCTCTGAAGAGCTATTCCGGAGAAATAGTCGAGATGCGTCTCCAAAGTAAGCAGGTGCTTTCCTTCCCCCAAATTCTTGGGATACGCACGCGCCAGCCGAAAATGTGCGAGAGCCTCTTCCGGTGAACCGGCTTCCAGCAATTCGCGTCCGAGAAGAATATGCGCGGCCACATATTGATTGGAAACAAGCCCTTCGCCGCCTTCCCAAGGATGAAATCTTTGCGAGCTGAGAATCTCCAATGCTTTTTCGCTCTCGTGAGTCTGGTTGTAGAGCGTTATTCGTTCGACCACCAGATCATCACGCTGTTCGACTAAATCAGGGCGGGCTTCCAAGCGGGAAAGCCGCTGCGCAGGCAAAGTTCCGATGCGCTTGTATAATTGATCAAGCTCATACAGCAGGCGCGCGTCCGAGGGGTCATTCTGAAAGGCCTTTTCGTAGCACTCCTGCGCACGTTGTGAATCGCCGAGTACGTTGAACGAAGCAATACCGAGATTACGCCAGGGAATTGAGAAGCTCGGATAGAGCTTACACGAGCATTCCCAGTGTTGAATTGCTTCTTCCCGGCGCCCTTTGTCGTACAAAAGGTTACCAATATAGTAGTGCGCTTTAGAATCGGAGGGATTTGCGCGGATCGCGTGCTCGAGAATCAGCAGCTCCTCAATCCGAGCGGGGAAACAGTAATCAGGAGAAGCTAGAGCAGCCTGCTTGTAGTACTCGTGCGCCTTGCCCGGCTCGCTTTTCTTTTCTTGAAAATATCCGAGCGCATAAAAAATCATCGGATACGCCTTTTGCTTATTTGAGAGCGCACGAAGATGAGTCATAAGGATATCGGAAGCATCGTCCCATAATCCTGCATCGGCATAATCGAAAGCGACATCCAAACAAACATGGGGGTCGGAGAGAATGGAGCGGATGGGACTGGAGCTTGGATTTGAGTTGAAATCATGATCAAGCTTCACGCGGTTGCTCGCCGACCAAAAGTCGAGAGGATCGAGGGCGTTCGTCTCTCGAATAATCTCAGAAGCCTCTTTTTCCCGGCCCATGCGGCGCAGAATTGCAGCTTTAAGATTGCGAGCTTTTAAGTGGGGCGTGTTGGTTGAAAGCGAGCGGTTTAGCTGTTCGAGGGCTTGCTCGAAGTTTCGACGCTGACATGCAATCGTTGCCAAGGCATAGTAGGCGGGCGATTGCCACGTTTGATTCCATACAGCCTTGTAAAACGCCGTATAAGCCTCATCGTTGAGACCTTGATATTTCAGCGCCTGCCCTAAATTATAAAAGGGTTCGCCGTCACAAGGGTTGGGATTACGCGCCGTGAGGCGCTTTATTGCGCGACGAAAATACTCCGCGGCTTCCTGAAACTGTCCGCGCCGCAAACACTGCAATCCCATGGCGTTATTGCAGCGCACATCCTCGGGATCGCGGCGGAGCGCTTCCTCCCAGTATGCTTGGGGCGAACGAGTGGCATGACGATACTGCTCTAGATGGAGGCCGGTTAGGTACAACTCTTCGTTCGTCGTGACCTGCGAGGGCGCCCGAGGCTCCGTCGCAGGCTCCGGAATGGCAGCCTCACGTTTTTCTTCGGGCCGGTAACGAATGATTTCTTCTCCGCTGGACGAAAGCAACCGGAGCAACAAATCGTGTTTAGCGTAATCGGCGGACAGCTCGATTGTTTTCAGAAAAGGACGCCCTGGCCGCAAATCCTCAATTTGCTCGAAGACAATTTGTTCTCTTGCCGTCACCACAACGCGAAGCTGCTTAAAATCTTCCGTGGTGCAGACACCGATCTTGAGCTCGCGCTGCTGCAGTTCGAGGTTAATGGCGGCGAATCGGTTGGCATTCTTGGCAGGTCCGATTTCTTGAATGGGGTACCAAAATTGCTGGAAGGCACGCGTCTCATAGGGTTGCAGCCACGAAAAGTCAGGCTGATTATCGGTGTAGACTCCGGCCATTAATTCCACGTACGGGCCATCGGAATCGGTAAGTTCGCGATCCCACATGTATCCGAACTCAGCATTCCCCCACGTCCACAGTTTCTTGCCAGGAGAAACGTGATGGTCAGATACGTGGACCAGGCCGGCGCGTTGGGCATGATCGTAGCCGCCAAAGAAATCATACTTAGAATCGAGGACCATGTAGGAAGTGGGAACGGGAATATTTTTGTACCACGTTATGTCCACTCCTGGCGTGTAATCGACACCGTAATAAAAATTCCGCGCGAGCGGGAAGGAAGAGACGGCACGTTTGGCGTGGTCACCGACGTAGCTGACATCGGGCGGGAAGAAACATTGATATTGTTCGTTCACTTGCACGGCAACGTTGGCCCACCAAAGAAAGGTTTGCACAAAAGGCGTGCGGTTATACAACCGCACGTTAGCTTCTATAACGCTTTTACCCGAATGCAGGGTAATTCCGACCATTCCTTTCATTCGGTTCATTGGCTCATGTTCGCTGAGCCACACGGTCCGGCTGCCGTTTTCATGTTCTTCGATCTTGTAATGAACCGGCATGAAAGTTGAGGGACGGTGGTGCTGCGGCCAGTTGAACTCGACACCGCCGGAAATCCACGGACCGAGCAAGCCAACCAGCGCCGGTTTGATAACGGTCTGCTTGTAAAAGAAATCGTAATGATTGGTCTTGTCGTGGCCAACGTGAATGCGTCCCCCGATCTCCGGTAAGATCATCACGCGAATAAATTCGTTCTCTAGAAAAACGGCCTGATATTGCTTATCAATCTTGTTGTCCGAGAGCCGATCGGTAAAGGGATTCGGATAGACCTTTCCGCTGCTGCCTTGATAGACGCGCTTATCCAGAAACATCGGGTTGAGATCCGCCGCCGGTGCGGGATATGTAGGGATTGTGACGGACTCCTCCCAAGCGCGAACCGCTTCAGTTGACAACGGAGCTTTCACTTTTCAATCTCCCTATCGCGTAAAGAAACGTTTACCATAACGCGTGTGCCCGAAAACAATGTTCCGGATTTAAATCGCCGGCAAGCCCCGGGGGCTAAGGGCGCCACGTCTTCGTAAAAGCCGAAAATCCAGTGGGACGCTGGACATCAAATTCGACGCGCAGTGGTTGCTTGGCTTTACAGCGGATCGATACTTTGGCTTCGTCGCCCGGAGCAAGCCGAGGCAGCGGCGCCACGTAGCGTTCCACGGGAGTCTCCGAGTAGCCATAAACGACCGCATGCAATTGGTAACCGTTCAGCGAGTAAGCAGGAACGGCCTTGCGCGTGCGCACGTGTACGGTGAACTCCGCAAGGGTTCCTTCCACAGCGATTGACTCAATGGGGCTGCACTCATTCCGCAGCGCTTCCCACGAGGGCTTGCGCGCTCCAAAAAGATCAACCACGCCGTGAACACGCTGCTTCATGACACCTGCGCCTTTATCACCGATGTGAGTACGGTAGTCGTTATAGCAAAAGAAAATTAGTCCGCCGACATAATCTTTTTCACGAAAAACGCGGTTGTGACTATGCAGGATCTCGATGCGGCGGGAATCTCCTTCAGGGCGTTCCGGCGTGCATGCGCAGTAACCATATTCAGAGATGACGATGGGCTTGTCCGGGAATGCGTCGTGAATTTGTTCTACGTTGCGGCGAACATCATCCGGCGTGCCCGGGTACCACGTTTCGTAATACTCATTCCATTCAATGAAATCCATCAGCTTCGAGACATCCCGCTCAGGGGTATGCTGCAGTGAGTGTGAAGCGTAGGAACGCAGCCTTAGGGGATCTAATCTCTTTGCCTCTTCATACATTCTTCTCGCGAATTCATAAGCGGGCGGGTTCTGGCCGCCGATTTCGTTGCAAAGGCCCCAGGAAAAAATACAGGGATGGTTGCGGTCGCGAGCGATCATTTCGCGAAGTTGTTCGATCCCGTTCTGCATAATCTCCGGGGAAGGACTATTTCCCATACCTTTAAAAGTATTGGGTCCCCAGGTAGGCACCTCGGTCTGAATCAGAATTCCATGACGATCGCAGTAATCAAGAACGCGCCGGTCCTGGGGCCAGTGAACTCGAGTAAACACGCAATTAAGTTTCCTCAGATCGTCGTGGTCATGGTCTAACCACTCCATGGGCTCGGCCATCCCGAACTCCGGATTGCTTCCGGCCATCCGCTCGACTCCGGCCAACCACACGCGCTCCCCATTCAAATAAAAACCGGCATTTTTGATTTCGATACTGCGCACGCCGAAGTTAGTCTCCATGGCGTGAAGATTTAAATCACCTTGGGTTAGAACCACCGTTAAACCGTAGAGGTTAGGATGGTCGAAGTGCCATAATTTTACGTCCTGCAAGGTGGCCGTGGGGAGCGAAGCCGTCTTTGTTTCGCCAGGCGCCACGCGGATAGAGAGCCCGTTCTTCTGCTCCAATACGGAGAGATTTGTACTTGCATCCGTAACCTGATAACTCACTGCGCCGTTCCATGGCCGCGTTCCCAAATTTCGCACGGTGAGAGAAATTGAAACAGCCGCGGTTCTTTGGTCAATCGTGGGCACGGCATCGACATTTACTTGTTCGATGAAAACTTTTGGGGTAACCAGGAGGCTGACAGGCCGATAGATGCCGCCGTCCGGCGTCCAATCGAAAGACTTACCGCGCGGTAACATGGCTTCGTCGAAAGTGTTTTCAACGCGTACTACGAGCGAGTTCGCGGCGCCAAAGTCAAGATACGGTGTCACATCCAAAGTAAATGCCGTATACCCTTTCCGCAAATGTCTGCCGGCCTCGCGCCCGTTCACCCAAACGGTAGCTGAGTGATAAACGGCTTCAAACTCAACGCGGATAACCTTGTCCTTCCATTCCGCGGGCGTTTGAAACGTGCGTCTATACCAACCGACGCCGAAATATTCGGTGGAATCCGCATTGATCTGCCAAGTGTGAGGGACAATTACATCGGACCAGCCGGCATCCGGTATCCCGGCCTTGTGCCATCCGCTAGCTTCGCCAGTTCGTTCAGGATCGAAGCGGAACTGCCAAGCTCCGGTCAGTGGAATATGGGCGCTGCCGGCGTTTGCATGTGACGCATCAGAAAAAACGCCGGAAGAGGTAAAGGGGTTTACCGAGACCGCGGAGACCAGCTGGGAGCCGTGGACCAGGAACTCTCTTCGCGAGGTCACAAAAACCTTTCATCGTGTACGTGCACGATGCGGATTAGTACACAGTAATCGCCGGTCTGTCAACACGCGAATTCTTCGTTTGGGGAGCAAGCATATTTCCTTAAGCGCCCCTTTGCGGGGGGAGCCCAAGCCTCGGACTGAGGTGTGCAACGCATTGACCGAAGTTCACACGCATCATACGATAACGTGGTGAGTTTCTTCCACTGGGGCAAGTTTTTTTTTGTGGCGCAAAGGATTATTCTGCCGGCTGCTCTTTTACTCGCGGCGAGCAAGGACGCCGGTCCGCAAACGAGCGTGTCTCAAAAACCAAAAGTGCTCGCTAACTTTACGGACATCGCCGAAAAAGCGGGCCTTACGATGACAAATGTTTTTGGGGGACAAAACACCAAGAAATACATCATTGAGACCACGGGAACCGGGGTGGCTATTTTTGACTACGACAACGACGGGTGGCCGGACATTTTCATTGTGAATGGCACCACCCTGGAAGGGTTTCCTGCCGGAAAAGCCCCCACCAATCACTTGTATCACAACAACCATGATGGAAGTTTTACGGACGTGACGGAGAAGACCGGACTGGAAGCAACCGGTTGGGGCCAGGGTGTCTGCGTGGGAGACTATGACAACGACGGGTGGGAAGACTTGTACGTGACCTACTACGGCAAAAATCGTCTCTACCATAATGATCATGGGGTATTCACTGAAGTTGCAGGAAAAGCTGGGGTGGCGGGCACAGGTAAAGCCTGGGGAACCGGCTGCGCATTTATTGACTACAACCGGGATGGGCACCTTGATCTGATGGTGGCGAATTACGTTGATTTCGATATTGCGAACACCCCGGCGCCGGGCGAAGGAACATCGTGCGTATGGAAGGGGGTACCGGTAATGTGCGGGCCGCGCGGACTTCGCGGTGCTAAAAATATTCTCTATGAGAATCGCGGCGACGGGACCTTCATGGACGTCACTGCGAAAGCGCATATCGATCAGACGGGAGGACATTATGCATTCGGTGTGGCCACGCTGGATTTTGATGACGACGGCTGGCCGGACATGTACGTTGCTTGCGACAGCGCTCCGAGTATTTTGTACCACAACAATCATGATGGAACGTTCACCGATGTCGCGGTGATGGCCGGCGTCGCGTTTAACGAAAACGGGCAGGAGCAAGCTGGAATGGGCACGAGCGTAGCGGACTTTAATGGTGACGGCCGGCTGGATATTTTCAAAACCAATTTTTCCGATGACACGCCGACCTTATATCGCAACGATGGTGACGGAAACTTTTCCGATGTCACCTCTGCTTCCGGCGTCGGATCGCACACGCAGTACTTAGGCTGGGGTACGATGTTTCTTGATTTCGACAACGATGGCTGGCCGGATATTATTCTTGCGAACGGTCACGTCTACCCTGAAGTAGACAAGTTTCATCTCGGCAACTCCTATCTGGAACCTCGCATACTCTATCGTAATAATGGCAATGGCACCTTCCGCGATGTATCGAAGGACGCCGGACCGGGCATCACCACGGCGTCCTCCGCGCGGGGCTTAGCGGTGGGCGATCTTTGGAATGATGGACGGCTCTCCATTTTGATCAGTAATATGAATGCGAAACCCAGCCTGCTCGTAAATTCGCTTCGCTCCGTAAATCATTGGATCGGCTTCCGGACCGTGGGGACGCGTTCGAATCGCGACGGAATCGGCGCGAAGATTACCGTGAAGATTGGAAAACGAACTCTGGTTGACGAAGTACGCAGCGGTTCAAGCTACATTTCCCAAAATGATTTGCGGCTGCACTTCGGTTTGGGTCCGGCAACGAAGATCGATTCGATACAGGTTCGGTGGCCCAGCGGCCTGGTGGAGCAGTTCAATAATTTGGCCGAAGATTCCATACACACCTTGAAAGAAGGGTCCGGGAATTTGGTGAACGCAACCACGAAGAAACACTGATTTTATGAAGGGTAAGAACCAGATTGTTACGGTTTTGACCTGCCGCTCTTTTCCGCCCCAACAGGTTCATCTATTTGCAGGATTTGGTCGCCTCGCACATTCTTAAGTGTTTGTCGTATGCCGCTGGGCCAGCGGATTTCGATGCTTTGAGCCGTGGCATCGGCGGCTAGCCCGAAGTGAACGCGCTTATCGCTCGAGGAAAGATAGCTGCCCGCGGTACTTACGGTTGCAAATTGCTGGTTTTTTGCGGTCACTATTTTTACTTCCGCGCCGATCGCATCGCGATTGCTCCTATGCCCCACAAGTTTCAAAGTGAGCCAATGATGCGGAGTGGGACTTTCATTGTGCAGAATGTAAGCGGGACCGTCATTCGTTGTAACCACTGCGTCCAGCCGTCCGTCATTGTCAATATCACCGACAGCCATTCCGCGAGCCGCCCATAGTTGGCGGAAAATATTGCCAGCGCCCGCGGAGACATCCACGAAAAGGCGGCCACTGTTTCTGGCGAGAAGCATTGGTTCGAGATATCGCAATTGAGGGAAATTGAGCTGCACGGTATCGAGAACGTGCCCCTGAGCGATTAACAGATCCTTCCACCCGTCATTATCGTAGTCCATGAGCCGCACGCCCCAGCCCGAATGCAGCAGCGTGATCGGTCCAAGACCGGAACTCGAGCTGGTGTATGTAAAGCTGCCGTCGCCATTATTCTGAAAAAGCGCATACATTTGGTAAGCGAGATCGGTCACGACAAGATCCGGTAGGCCATCATTATTGTAGTCAGCAAAGTCCACACCCATTCCGGCAAAGCTGTGACCGTCGCCATCAACCGCTACTTCCGCCAGTAGTCCAACTTCTTCAAACGTTCCGTTGCCTTTGTTTTGGTATAAAGCCTCCGGCACCGAGTCATTGGCAATGAAAACGTCAACGAGACCATCGCGGTTGTAATCAGCAAAGGCTACGCCCAGCCCTTTTCCTAGCTTCGATAGGCCCATCTTACGAGAAGTTTCAGAGAAGTGTCCCTGACCGTCGTTATGAAAAACCAGCGGCGCAATGGCTTGAAATTGGTCCGGATGGCAATAGGCGCGGTAACCTTGCTTGCGCTCACCGCACCAGACGTCATCAAAATCCCACTGCAGATATCTCGCGACGACCAAGTCCAGCAATCCGTCGCCGTCAAGATCTACCCAGGCGGCGCTGGTTGACCATCCGCTGCCGCCGACTCCCGCTTGTTGAGTTACGTCGGAAAACGTCCCGTCGCCATTGTTGTGGTAAAGCTTGTTGGCGCCATAGGCCGTCACGTATAAGTCTTCGAAGCCGTCGTTGTCGTAGTCGCCTACGGCAACGCCCATGCCGTAGCCGGCGCCCTGCAATCCTGATTTTTCGGTGACGTCTTCAAACGTGCCATCCTTTTTTTGATGAAAAAGACGATTCCAATGCATGGGACCCGCCTTTTGGGGAATGGAACCTTTTGCCGTGGGATCGCTAAGCGGCGCGCCATTTACGAGGAACAAATCTAGTCTGCCGTCGTTGTCATAATCGAAGAGCGCTACGCCAGGCCCCATGGTTTCCAGAAGGTACTTTTTTGAGGTGTGCGAAGCGAAATGCTGGAAATGCACTCCCAGCGCCGCCGCAGCCTCAGTGAATTTTGCGGCAACCACAGCAGGCTTTCCCGGTGGCTTGATTTGACCTGCAAGGCGAGTTGCACTATTGAACGATAAAAGAAAAAATCCGGCCAGCGCAACTGGCATCACGGTGGCTAGGGCGCGTAGGGCACGCGTCACAGAGCGAAAATTAGGGACTGGTTGTATTGCTCCTCCTGATTCTAAGTCGTCGTGTAAATTCAGAAATTCAGGTAAATCGGATTGGTAAGGGTAAGAAGAGTGCCACCGGCTGACCTGATATTTAGCCGGAACCAATGGCGGCGGCCATCACTGGTAAACTGAAATCCCCTACTGTCAGCCGAAGGAGTTTCCCCCTCAAGCACGTTTTCCCGTCTGCCGTTGTGTATGATTTCGATTTTGGTGTCACTTGAGAAACCGGTATGGGTTAAAAATTGCACGACGGAACCGGCAGGGGCTTTCAGGTTATCGCCCATGGAATACTCCTGATTATTCTGCAGGGCTTTGAACTGCGCTGCATGCCCCTTTGGGCCTTCGGTCATGATATACACGTGACCGCGTCGAATGCCCTCAAGAATTGCCGCTTCGGAAAGTTCCCTCGCAAATATCACGGTGGTGGGCGAGCCCACGGCTTTGGGGGCGTTTTCCTGAAGGTCCGCTTGGTGATTATCGCTCCCGGCTATCGCCGTCAGTCGAACCCCTTTGGACAATTCTTCTTCCCAGAACGGGATACCGGACAAAGTACTTTCGACCTGATCTCCGTTAACCACTTCAACGGCATCGACGAGGGAGAAGTCCGTTTGATTTCGACGACTCCAGCCACAGCCCATGCACAACTCGCCGGAAGGGACTGCAGGGTGATTGAGAGAAACCACTCCGCCTAGGCGCTTAACCTCGCGCAGAAAGTCGTTGATGGAATGCCCCGGTTCGCCGAGCCTAAAATCAATAAACGCATTCGCACCAAAAACGTTGGCATGGCCCAGGAAGCTGGTAATTTCTGTTCCCTGAATCAGCAATACATTGTCGAAATAAGGCTGCAGTTCACGGACAGCCCGATAGTGCGAGTTTGTGTTGTGGTCTGTGATAGCGATGAAGTCCAGTCCGCGATTAGAAGCGGCTTCAACGGTCTTGAAGACTGGACAGCGGACTTTCTTGTTTGTCTTGCTAAGACAGGAGCCATCGCTCTCCCCCGTATGCATATGGAGGTCCCCTTTATACCAATCCGCACCAGAGCGCAGTCGCGGCGCCGCAAGAGGGAAGCTTACGCCCTGCTCGGTAGAAGAAAAATATACTTTTGCTGAATATTGAGCTGACACCCCGTCGCGAATGTTAGGAATAGCCAAAAGCAGTTTCCACAGACCCGGATTAACGTGGCCCGGGAGAAACGAAGGGGATGCGTCCGTGGCAGCGATGGTGAAGATTTTATTTCCACCGCCGGCCCATCCGCGAAATTCCTTTTCATCAAAAATTCCTATATTAAGAACTGTTTTCTGCTCGGCGCCGGTATACGAAAAATCGACGGTGATTCTTTTTGTGCCTTCCGGAACCGTAAACGGAACAAACTTGTAGGTTTGGAAATCCGCGCGAGAAACATTTCCATTCAGAACCAAGCTAGGCTCCTGCTTAGACTGACCAGAGAATCCATGCTGCAACGTAAAGAAAAAAACAACGAGGCATATGACGCACAAGAGTGCGCATCTTTTTTGGATTGCCACATTACTTCTCCCCGACGCCGACACCGATGCGGTAACTTCTAAAATAGCTTTACGAATTTCACGTCGCCCGCTTTTCCGCCGTGAAATCACGCGCTCAGTGTTAACCGATGTTTGTGTCGCCGCTGTTTCCGTCTTGCGGAATAAACAAGTCAAGATTGCTTCGCATCACAATGGCGGGATTAAGGGAAATTTGCGGCGCGGGTTGTACTTTCTCCGCCAGAAATCGCACCAGGGCCCGAAGCGCCGTAGCCCCTTGTTCGCGAGCCCGCTGATGTATGGTAGCAGCGATTGTGTTGGACCTGATATGGGGGAATAAAGCGGGAAAGACGTCGGTGCAGATGACCTTGATTTTGCCCGCCAATCCTAACTCCTCCAAGGCCTTTATGACCGGCATCGAGTTGGCAGTGGCCACGTAAATCCCCTTTACAGACCTGTGTTCTTCGAGAATCTTGCGGGCCTTCAGGTATGCCTCAGCGGCTTCGTCGTGTGTCTCGACTATAGCCGCAATCTCCCCTTTAGGGCAGAAGGTGCGAAAACTCGTCTGAAAACTCTGCAATTTGAGTTCGTGATCCACGGTGGCGTGCATTCCGATAAAGACGATCACTTCCGCCGTGTCGCGGAGGAAATATCCCATTAATTCCCCGGCTAGGGCTCCGCTCACCAAGGGGTTCACCGAGATCGACGTGAGCCGCTTTGTTCCCGGGGCATCCGTTGCTACGCATACGACAGGGATTTTACGGCGGGTGGCCTCTTCGATATGCGGCAAAAGGCGATTGGGATATGCGGGAGAAATCACCAATCCGCTGATTTCTTCTTGCAAAATATCTCGCACGGCTTCGATCTCGTGCTGCCCGAATCGCTTGTATGGACGGTGCAGAACTTTTACGCCAAGAGGTTCAAACACACTCGCCGCTTCGAAAATGCCTTCCCTGACCTCATCGTAAAAGTAAGCTACTTCATGCGGGATGGCCACACCAATCGTAATGCGCTTGCGGGACGATAAATAGCGGGCAGCGAGATTTGGCCGGTATCCCAGCTTCTCGGCGGCGCGTATGACTTTACGCTTCGTGGCCGGGCTGACTCCCGGCCGATCATGCAGCGCCCGGTCTACAGTTCCGCGCGAAACCCCCAGAAATTCCGCCACGTCCTGAACACCGATCTGGTTCGCGTGGGGATCAAGAGGCGTTTTTGATCGATAATCCGGCAGATTGCTTCTCCCTGAATGTCCAGCGTGGGGCTCACGAGACGTAGTGAGTACAATTTCTTACACTACCTTAGACGTAAGAAGCAAATTCTAAAATTCAAAACTGTATCCCGAGGCGCGCCGAGAAATTTCGCGCTCAACGCAGTAACGTTCTGCGGCCTAGGCCGTTGATTATCGAAGATGGCCCCGAATGCGCTGGCTGACCGCCCCCCCCAATGGGTGTGAGTATCCAGGGGTGCAACGCAGTACAGCCCCGATTTTAAACTGCGCCAGGCATTAACGAGGATGGGGCGTCGCGGATATGGCTCTGTTCTCGACGGGATACCGATAGCTGTAGGATGGCGTCGTGTCAGACAGAAGCCGCGTGTTGTAATTGAGAAGATAATCAAGATGCTCGGGGTCGCTAGGATACGGGGTGGAGTCCGAATAAGGATACATTTTCATCTTGTGGTAGGGAAGTGGCTCAACCGTATCGCCATACGCGGCGTAGAAATCCCTGTCCTTCTCGAAGCCATCGAGGAAGAAGAAATAATCGCGCGACCAGCCTGAGGGAAGCGCCGGCAAAGTTGACGGATCAAACTCCAGAGCAATTTCGTCCCCTGAGCCCAAAATTACAAATTTGTCGTCAACGTCGCTGAGCAGCGTGTGAACATCACCGTAACGCGTGTAGCTGCCCGCCTGATGAACGTATGGGCCTGTTGCGCTTACTCGCTCGTGGTCATAAAAAATATCGGCTGGGATGGAAACGCGGGTCTCTTTGGGATACCCGAGATAGCGCAGATGAGCTTGTTCCAGTGGTGCTTCCGTGATGCGCACCGATTGATTATCTGGAGAATTGTCCACCAGTATTTGATCCCAATACAAAACGAGATTCGTAGTGATACGGATACGCCGTGCGCCCGGCGGCACGCGGTTACTCAGGTCCGCGACCATGGTGCGCGACAACCCGGCGGGAAAGCCCATGTCATCCACTACCCGCACCCAATGTTCGGAACTGTCGAGCGCTTCGACAAACGGAGCGACCGCCTCGATGCCCGCCTGGTGAGCGGCGAACATTGAGGTGGCGGTGAAATAATCCGTGAGGCCATGCATCAGCAAACGAAGGGGAGCAGCCGGGTTCCAGTCGCCGAGGTCGAGCTCGATGGAATGCATTTTGGCGAAGCCGCGGAAAGGCGCGAGGTCGAATTCAGTGACGTAGCGATGGTCCCGCCTGGTGAGTAGCGGGAGAATGTTGTGCCCTCGATCATCCCAAGCGCCTGCTGGAGGATGCGCGCCGCGGCTGGCAATCACTTTGAATTCGGGAAAAGGAGGCGCGCTGAGGAACCGCTCATTCGGATACACGTTCACATCGGAGGGATGATCTATGGCGAGCAGGCGGACCTGATCGATAAAGACAGCTTCCTCCATGGGCTCCGCGAGCCGGAAGCTAAGCTTCCCGTTGCGCAAGCGAACGCGCGAACCATCCACTTTCAGATATTCGGTTGGGTCGGGAACATTGCGCTCACCGGGCGCGATCCAGTGGCCGACAATGCCGGGACCAATCATGTCCGAAATGAATTCGTAGTGGCGTCCGTTCCAGACCCAGAGGACAGGACACGAGCTTCCGCGACGATCGAGTTCCGTCATCTTCTGAACGGTGCGTGCTCTAACCTGAATTTCGTCTTGAGGGACTCCACTGGGCCAGAGCAAGCGAACAATGTCAGCTTCGGGGGCGCTTCCCAAGCCTGCCAGGATTTCCGTCGAGCTCTGACCCAGGTAACCTGAAGCTGCCGCCACTTCCCATTTCTGATAGAGAGGGCCGGAAAAAACTTCTACCTTTGTTCCGACCGCACTCCTATTGTCGGCCAGCGCTTTCAAATTCAGGCGCAACCAATTGTTCTTGTTTCCTCCCTCGTTTCGCAGAAGCACGGGTGGGCCACCAACTTGCGAAAGCAGCAGATCGGGTGAGCCATGGCCGGTGAAATCCGCGGTGACGACGGCCATTGGATGTGCCAGAGAAAGATGCGCGAGGCCCGTCTCCTGGGTGGCATCGACGAAGCCAGCGGCGCCGCGATTTCGGAGCAATCGAATCTCGCCGCTTATCTTGTTTTCCCCAGCCGCTACCAAATCGAGCCAGCCGTCATTGTCGTAATCGAGAGCCGTCAAGCCGCGACCTCGCTCCCAGCTAAAATCAGGCAGAGGTACCCGTTCGAGCCGCTTGCCCTCAATATTGCGCCAGAGGGTTATCCCGGGGGCGCCGTCGTGGGTGAAGGCCAAGTCCATCCAGCCATCTTTATTAAAATCGAAAGCAATTACTCCGACCGCCGGCGGGAGATTTTCCTTGCTTGCGTCCCAAGCGGCAACTGGTTTGAAGGGGCCTTCTCGTTGATTGAGGAGAATGATAGGGACCGCCCCACTTCCCGTCACGACGAGATCCACGGCGCGATCATTGTTAAAATCCGTGGCCAAGATGGCGGTCGCGGAGCTAATAGCTCCAAGCCCGCTTTGCTCGGACCAGTCTGTAAATTTTCCGTTGCCGTTATTGCGCCACAGAACGGCGTGGTAATCGGATTCTGGCGCATTCGTTGAAGAAGTTGCGGTGGCAGAGTGAGCTTCTTCGCTCGCAGGAATCGCTCTACGAGTCACAAAAAGATCGAGGTCGCCGTCGTGATCGTAGTCGATGAAATTTACGCTGACAGGATGGGGATGGCGACGGATACCTGCGGCCTCGGTGACGTCGCGGAACTTGCCTTCGCCTTCGTTATGGAAGAGGCGAACGCCATTGGCCAGAGCTATTGCCAGGTCGGTGTTTCCGTCGTTGTCGTAATCTCCAGCAACACAGCCCAGCGCTGGCCCGATAACGTCTAATTTCGCGGCGCGGGTTACGTCTTCGAAGCGTCCATCGCCGAGATTGTGAAAAAGCACGCTCGAGTCATGCGCTGCGCCGCTCGCAAGGAATACATCCGGGCGCCCGTCGCCATCGTAATCAAAAATGCAGACGCCGGTCGTTGCTTGCGAGATGCCCTTTGAATCTTGCCCAGCAAGGCCGGATTTCTCCGTGGCCACAACAAAGCGCACAGGAATCGCCTGGGGCGCCGCGCCCGCTGCCGGAACAATCTGTTCCGCGAGGGAGTAAGGACCCTGATCGCCATAGTTGAGGCTCATCGGCGCACCCAACTTCTGTTCGGTGAGCTTTTGGAAGCGGGCTAGATGTTCACGAGCCGCACCGGCATCGCCTTTACGCTGGTAGGCACGGCCAAGGCCAAATTCACCTGAGACGTGGAAGGGATTGAGCGTGAGCGCCCGCTGAAACGCAGCGATAGCTTCATCGAATCTTTGCCCCTGCGTGTATTCCACCCCCAGCAGGTAATACGTGTCGGGATCGTTCGGGCCCAAGCGGGCGGCATGCTGAAAAGCGTCGATAGACTTATCCGTTTGGCCCTGATTTTTATAGGCTAGTCCGAGGCTGTACCACGCGTGAGGGTCCTCCGCCAGCGTGCCAGTGGCTTCGGTCAGCTCTTTTAAGGCGAGTTTTAAATCCTGCTTATAGAGCAGCGCGATGCCCCGATTCAGTCGTGCCACGCTCAGTTTTGGATCGATCGCCAACGCTTGATTGAAATTCTTCAGCGCTTGATCGAAGCGCTGTTGATTCATATAGGCAACACCGAGATTATTTAAGCGAACCGCCTCACCGTTGGTCTTAGCCGGCGGGGCGTCTTTCGATCTTGCGGCTTGCGGAGATGCGGCGGACTTGGCCCGGGGCTTCGGAGTTCCGGAAGGGCTCTGGGAAATCTCTGAAGCAGCTAGTGTCAGAGTGAGTGCCGCGAAAAGAAAGATTGGATGAAGCTGATAAGGGAAAGCGCGACCCATCTTCACCGAATCCCCCGCTTCTTCAAATACGGCCGTGTGGCCACCACTCCGCCGCCTTCTTTTATGGTAACAGTGCTGCCCGCGGAAAGATTCGTCAGGTGGTCCACCTGCCCGCTGGGCCAGCGGATCTCGAGGCCGTCGACGCGCTCCCGATGTCCAAGGCCGAAAGTGAGGCAAAGTTCATGCGATGAGAGATAACCCGAGCCACTGCGAAGCATCTGCGTCTGCGACTCGCCTCCAGCCGTGATTTTTACAACGGCGCCGATACCATCGCGATTCGAGCGAGTTCCCACGAGTCGAAGACGCAAGCTATGGTTGGTGCCGCCGTCATTGCGAAACAGAATGGCGGGACCGCCATTCGTTGTGACCAGAAGATCGAGATCGCCATCGTTGTCGATATCCGCGTAGGCTGCGCTGCGAGCAACACGCGGCGAAAAAAATGCCCTTCCGAGTGACTCGGTGACTTCCTGGAACTTCCCGCCCCCAAGATTACGAAACAAGTGCGGAGGTTCCTGGTAACGCACGCGGGGCTGGACGCGCTCAATTTGGGCATCGAGGTGACCATCGGCAATGAAGATGTCAGGCCAGCCGTCCAGATCGTAGTCAAAGAAGAAACAAGCGAATCCCAGCGTCAGAAGAGTTCCCCGGCCTACCTCCGAACGAGGCGCTTCATCTACGAAGAGTCCTTGGCCTTCGTTGTGATAGAGCGAAAGCATTTGGTTCGAAAAGTTACTTATGATGACGCTGGGGAATCCGGAGCGATCGTAGTCGGCCGCGTCCACACCCATGCCCGCGCGGGCTATGCCGTCTTCACTGAAGGCAATGCCAGCGAGAACGCCGCGTTCCGTGAACGTGCCATTGCCATTATTACGATAGAGTTTGTTCGGTTGTGTATCGTTGGCCATCAGCACGTCGGGCCAGCCATCCTGATCGTAATCGAGTATGGCAATGCCCAGCGATTTCGAGGTCACATCCCACATGCCGGCTTTTTTCGTCGCATCTTCGAACGTGCCATTGCCGCGATTGCGCCACAGGCGCGCGGAGCTCCCTTTGTAAGACTCGGGCGTGCAATACGACTTGCTCTTGCCGTCGAGGGTGCAGTAGAGATCGGTTTCTGGCGACCACTGCACGTAATTTGCAATCACCAGATCGAGATGGCCATCGCGGTCGTAATCCACCCACGCGGCACTGGTGCTGAATTCGTTGACGCCCCACAGCCCGGCCCTTTTTGTCACGTCGGTGAACGTCCCGTTGCCGTTGTTACGTAAGAGATGGCTCTGGCCTAGCGCGGTGATGAAGAGATCGTCGAAGCCATCGTTATCGTAATCGCCGACCGCCACGCCCAATCCATAAAGTTCAATATCCAGGCCCGCTTTGTGGGTAACATCGCTAAAGGTTCCATCGTGATTGTTGTGGTAAAGCTTGAGCGTCGACGAATGCTGACGATGGCTGGGCCAATCCATTCCGTTGACTAGAAGGATATCCGGCCAGCCGTCATTGTCGTAATCCAGGAAGGCACAGCCGGGCCCAAGTGTCTCGGGAAGATATTTTTTTCCGAAGGCCCCGGTATTATGGATGAATTGAATGCCCGCAGACCGGGTAATATCCCGGAATTGAATTCCCGAAGCGGGGCGAGCCTGGCGCTGGGCTAAAAAAGTAGACGTGGCCATGAGCATCCCGGCCGTTGCGAGCGTTGCGCGAATCATTTCGTACCAACCTGGGCGCCAACTCGCATACTAATTCCGGCCCGCGCGGCCGGCGAAGATAATACCCGCGTCTGAGCTTGCGCAATTTTCTTTACCGGAACCGGGAGCGCCACGGAAGTATGTTCATGAATCCCCTGACGTTCGTTGTTGTCTTCCGGATGCTTCTGGCGATAGGGACCAGTAATGGTTTGCGAAGATTCGTCCGCTTTAAATCGCAGATAGCGCTCTTGGTACTGTAAAGCGATCATCGTTTTTCCAAGGCCGTTGTAGCAAAGCATCAGATTGTAATTGGCTTGGAGATCCTCCGGGTCAATCGCCAATACCTCTAGAGATTCTGAAATGGCCTGGCGGTATTGTCTCTTGAGAAAGAACACGCGGCCGAGTTGGTTGCGAGCTACTCGGTCCCGCGGGTATTGCGTTAGGACTTTTTGGAGGTGAGACACGGCTTCTTCGTAATTGCCCTCCTCTTTGTTGAGCTGCGAGTAGAAAAAATGCGCGCGCGCAAGCTCCGGCTTCAATGCGAGCGCCTTGTCCAGCATTTGTCGCGCTTTCTGAAGATTTCCCTCCTGCACGGCCCCTCTTGCGATGTTCACCCAACCGTCCGGGTTTTGCGGGTCCATTTGCGTTACGGCCTCAAATGCCATTTCCGCACCGCGCAAATCGCCCTGTAGAAGCAGCCCAATCCCGTAATCGTTCCAGCGCTGCCAATCTTCAGGGTTTAGCGTGTGCACCACCTTGGGTTGAGGTGTGCCGTGCGGGGCGACGCGTACGCTCACTTTATCTTCAGCAAGGGTCACGATAGGCAAGTCTGGAATCGTTTTCATTTTTCCAGAAACGCCTTCCGTGGAACCGGTAAACAGCCAGCGTCTGGAATCGGATTCCGGAGTCACTTCCGCGCGATCCGATGGATCCGGAACGCCAGCGAAAGAGAAGTGGGTGTTAAACCACGAAAACTTACGATAGTTAAGCCGGGCATAAAGGGTTATTTGCTCGCCGGCATTCTCAGGAATGCGTAATCTATAATGGACCGTATCGGCCGCTCCCGGCGGAATCAGTCGCACATAAACCACGGCTCGCGTGGACCACGCATTGCGTTTGTTGATCTCGTTGCCCTGGGCGTCCACCTGAAGGGAGCGATAAAAATGCGCCCCTTTTTCAACCGGTCCTTTTCCGTCATCTTCTACGCGGCCGCTCCAGAAAATATTCTGTCCCTTTTCGTCGATAGCCGTAAGCTCGAGCCAGCAGTCAAAAGCATCCACTGTACCGCCAGGGAAGAAGTGCCCCACTTTGCGCGTACGCACCACCACATCGAGACGCACCGCATCGCCCCGGCGCACAGCGGGCTGGACACGGTTCAGTGGAGCGGTGAGCGGCGCCGGCGGAGTCTGCACCCCGAGGGCGATAGGGTTCAGGGCTTCCTCACCGACAGCGAAGGTGGTGGCAAATTCCGGAGTAGCCATTTCGCTTCCCGCCGCGGGCGCCGATTCCGGCGACATCCCGAAAATATCCACGCTGACTTGTTTGTCCTTCAGGAACTTTTCGACGGCCGCTAATTGCTCTGCATCCTGGTTGACGAAAGGCAGAGCGGTGTTCGCCGCCGGAAAGCGATGCGAGTGTACAAATCCATTCTGATTGCCAAAGTCCTTTGAGGGCTCTTGCGGCATATGGCAATCGGCGCAGTTTTGCGGCGTTGCCGGATAATAAAAGGAGCGCGCACCCTGCCCGGAAACTCCGCTGGCCTGCCAATTGTCGTATTCATTAAAGCCGCGAATCCACCGATAGCGGTTAACCGGCGCATCCAGATGAACTTTGTGGCATGTCGAGCAGAAATCCGCCGTCTGGTTTTTTACGAAAGGTTTTAAAAATGTGCGCCTGTGCGGCTCAGGGTTCACCTTCACGAGAAAATCGTGAAGAGTTCGCACGATGGAATTCTCGCTGGCGGCAAGTTCGTGCAGCTTGGGGTATTCGATAATATAATCGCCCTGGCCCATCGTGCTTTTCACTTGCACGATGGTGTGGCACATCACGCAGCTCAGGCCGGCTTGAGCCTCGGGGCTGTGCACCTGCTCCCGAATCGGTGAATCAAACTTGCCGCTAAAAAAAAGCGCCGGATCATGGCAGCCCGCGCACCATTTCGAGGAGCGCACGCCGGCGACCTCCTGCATATACTCGATGCTTTTTCGGTACCATTGATTGTTGAAAGATGAGAAGTGATGCGCCGAGCTGTACCACTGTTTATAAATGTCGGCATGGCACCGCTGGCAGGATTCCGACTGCATAAAAAACTTTGCGGGGATTTTGCCGCCGTCCAGAGTTTGCGCCGAGCTCGGGAAAAAAGGTCCGGAGGGGCCGTCGCCCTCGTGATCCATCGAAGCAGGCGCGATGCTGGGATTGATAATTCTGTAAGCGCGCTCCCAGCGAGCTTCTCGCAGCCACCAAGCTCCGGCCGCCAAAAGGGTGGCAGCGGCAAATAATCCCATAAAGCCCAGAATCGCAAAGCCAAAACCGGGAAGTCCTGAAATTCTTGGCCTCTGTGTCGCGGCCACCCACGCATACGCCAGGAACAGCGTGCCTGCAGCACATAAGCCGATGTGAAAAAAAAACCAAAGACGCATCGGGCGCGACGTACCTGCAAAAATAAGAACGATTCCAATTGCTGCACCCGCAGCAATCAGCAGCCATCCCACTCGCGCCAATGCGGAAAATTGCGGTAAGCGCCGGAGCACGCGAACGAGTGCTATGCAAAGTAGAACTCCAGCGATTACGTGCAGTAGAACGAGCACGCCATAACTTATCGTTGCGGCGGGAAAAGCATAGAGGAGCAGGCCAGACAACGCGACAATCGAAACCAACGGGGAGTAATTTCTTTTCATCGCGCACAAGGGGCCCGGAGCTTTAGCGATCGGCGTCCAATTGATTTAAAGCGGATTATGTTGCCACAAAAAATCAAAGTCAATCAGTGTCTTCGCTTACGCGTGCCGGCGGAGGTGTTGCGGCGAGCTAATCGGAACAACCGACATTGGCGGCCTCTTGTATCCACCGATTGCCGATTCAATGGCCTTCGCAATACTAAGCACCAATTCCTCTTCATGGGGGCGCCCGATGACCTGAACGCCTATCGGCAGGCCCTCTGGCGAAGAACCTACCGGCACCACGGCTGCCGGGTTACCGGTTACGTTAAACCACTGCGAGTAGCTCATGGCATCCGAGTAAGACACGCTCTTTCCCTCGATCATCCAGGAACGCCGCCAAGACCGCTCGCCATGCTCGAATGCGGGGATAGAGCAGACTGGGCAAAGCAGAATGGGAAACTGTTTCATCTGCTCTAGCAGGCGAGTGCGAACCGCGTCCCGCTCCATCCAGGCTTCGAGCAGCAGATCGCGGGTTAAAGGCCGTTGCTCGCTCACGAGGCCAAGAAATTCCTTCAAGTCAGGACTGACCTCAGCTTCCTGTCCGGCCACTAACCGGTGGACGAAAAGCCCTCCGGTGATCACAAAGAAGATCCACCAGAGTTCGCCGGCACGCTTCAAACAATCCGGTCGAAAGGGCTCAACCTCAAATCCCTGGTCAACCAGCGCCCGAACTGCGCGACACACGGAAACACGGGTTTCGGGGGTCACCGGTGAGATGCCGTCATCCTCGAAATAACCTACACGCACGCGACGCACGTCCGATTCCGATGGCCAACGAATAGGAAGGGGAGTAGAGAATACGTCCCCATCGTCCGGGTGGGCGATGATCTCGAACATCATCTTAAGATCGTCAATCGAGCGAGCCATGGGTCCCACCACTCCGGTCAACGAGAAAGGCCCGCCAGAGGGAGGATAATGGCCTGTCGATGGAACGCGGCCAGGTGTAGGCTTCAAGCCACAAATGCCGCAGAAATGTGCGGGCACGCGGATTGAGCCGCCACCGTCACTGCCAATCCCACCTGCCGAACACCCCGCAGCAATCGCCGCGGATTCACCCCCGCTCGAGCCCCCCGGCGAACGAGTCAAGTCCCAGGGATTCTGGCTCCGCCCGTAAAGCAAGTTATCGGTCTGGTAAGCCATCAACAATTCCGGTGTGTTCGTGGTGCCGAGTACGATCGCCCCGGCAGCCTTGAGCCGAGCCACCAATGGGGCGTCAGTTTGCGGAATATGGCCGGCGCGCAGCGTCGTTCCAGCCTCGCAGCGTAGCCCTTCGACGTCTATGGAACTTTTGATGGTGATGGGAATGCCATGCATCGAACCAACAGGGCCGCGCGGAACGGCGTTTTCTGCGTCACGCGCGGCTCGCATCGCACGCTCGCTGTCCAGATCAATAATGGCGTTCAGCAATGGGTTTACGCGCTCAATTTGCGCAAGGTGCGCCCCCATCAGCTCGCGAGGTGAGAACTGCCGCTGGCGAATCCCTTCGGCCATCTGCGTTGCAGAAAGAAAGACAAGCTCGCTCATCTTTGCTGGGCCCCTCGAGACAGAGCAGTGTCAGAAAAACAGCGCGGCTTCTTTAAGACGCGGCGTGTGGAATTGATGATGGGGGATTTGGCGGAGACGGGGGATTCGAACAGGAGTAGACTCGCGGTTGGTCGGGGCAGGCTCATCTTGAACGGGTTCAGAAACCCTTGATTCGGAAGCATTTATTTTACGGGTTTTTCGTCTCAAGTTGCTGATTTTAAAAGCTTCCGAGCGAAAATGCAGACGAACCGGCCAAGAGCACAATTGAACTTGTCGCGAGTCCGACAATAAACTCAATTAGACCTGGGGGAATCGGGAAATGTAGGTGAAAGACTTTGATCGCAACTGCATCCGATTCGTTCAGCCGCTTTCACCTCGATAACCCCAACATATGGGAAATCCGCAATCGAGTTGTGCCTGCCGCTGAAGGGGTTTTGGCGCTACGGTTGAGAATATTTTATGGTCAGGTACTCCGAGTTTTCCGAGCTTCCGATTACACCTGTCACATACACGTTGCCAGATCCATCCACCTTAACGGCACGGGCTATTGCTGGCGCGGGTGAGTTGATTGACCAAAGTAGGGTTCCGGCGGGATCATAAGCGACCGTGCCAAATTCGGAAGACGCACTGCCGGTCACGTAAATATTCCCCGAGTCGCCTACTGCGATAGCCTCTGCGAAAGCATCTGGGCCGCCGAAGAGGTCCGCCCAAAGCTGGGTTCCTGAGCGGTCATAAGCTACTGTTCCATAACTGTTCGGCGTGACTCCGTAACCTCTGCCAACGGTACCAGTTACGTACACATTTCCACTCAGGCTATCGATTGCGATAGCTCTTGCGGCATCGCGATCTTGGGAAGCATCTCCAAAACCTGCCACCCAGAGTTGCGATCCTGAAGCGCCATCGTATGCGACAGTGGCATAAGTCGAAAAAGTGTTGGACAAGGAGTCTCCGCTCTCTCCCGTGACATAAACACTTCCGGTGGAGCTATCGACTGCAATGGCGTGAGGGGTGCTGCTTCCATTTGGCACGGAATAGCGGGCAATCCAAAGCTGGTTACCTGCAGAACCGTACGCCACGGTAACGTAGGACCAATATATGGACCTATGAACGGCCCGCTGCGGCCAGTTACGTAAACATTCCCGGTCACCTTATCGACTGCCATAGCAGAGGCGTGGCCTGTAGATTCGGAGGATTCGAAGTACCTCGCCGCCCACAGCTGATTTCCCACAGAATCGTAGGCCACGGTGGCATAATCTGTGCGCCCTCCGCCAGGGTTTCTATTCGTTCCCCCGGTGACATAAATATTTCCGGCCGCATCGAGGGCCAGGGCGCCGGGATACGAGGAGGAGTCCTTCGCTCCCAGATCGCCGTAACGCACAACCCATAATTCGGTTCCGTAGGCCGCATCGTAGGCAACGGTGGCATAGTCTACTTCGTATGCCCCTGGGCCAGCACTGCTGCCTGTAACATAGACATGTCCGGTGACGTCATCATATACGATGGCTCGCGCTCGGGAACTTCCATAGGGCGAATCATAGCGGGCCAACCAGAGTTGATTGCCCGCGGGACCGTACGCGATGGTCACATATGAGTAATTGAAGTAAATTCCGTCTGAACCGGTCACGTAAACGTTGCCCGCAGGATCAATGGCGATAGCTGCAGCAAAAGCCTCAGAGCTTACGGTGTTGCGATACCGGGCTGCCCATTGCTCAGTTACTTGCGCGGCCGCAATCGCCGGTGATACCAGCAAAAACATTGCTACCAGGAATTTGGGGTTCATGTTTTCTCGGATTGTGCGCGTGTTGCTCGTTGGCGGTTTCCGCGCGGTGAGTTCGCTCCCTCTAAGATTGCAAAGAGAGTAATAGCTGAAGGATTTTCAAGTAAATAAGTAAAAGTATTGAATTAAGTAGGTAGAAGCACGTATTTTTCCCAACGAAAACTGGGTTCACGGCGCAGGCCGATCTGAAGGCCGGAAGGGGACCTTAGCTGCTGCTTTCGAGGCCGAGTCGAGTCCCCGGGCGCCACAGTTCAGCATCGAGAAGACGATTCCCATCCTCGTGCTGATCACGGAGCGGACGCTGGCATTTTGCAACAGGTGAGTCAGTGCGCCTTGGTATTGCGTGATGCCATTAGTCGTACGCTGTGCGCGTAGCTGTTGTGCTACGCCCGGCGCTACATCGGGCGCAGTTCCGTCCGCGTCTAGGCGTCATCGAGCGCAAAACCACCATCCCCATCCTTTCCAATTTACTTTTTGAGGCCAAAGACGGCCGCCTCACCATCACCGCCACGGATCTCGAGTTGAGTGTGCGCACCTCTTGCGGCGCCCAAATCAAAAAAGACGGCGCCGGGACCATCCCCGCAAAAAAACTCATCGAGCTGATTCGCCTGCTGCCCGAAGGGGAAATTCGTTTTAAGCTGCTCGAGAATCATTGGATGCAGATTGTTTGCGAGCGCAAAACGTACAAAATGGTGGGAATGTCGCGCGATAATTTCCCCGCCATTCCCGCGTTCCCGCACGCCCTAGTTAAGATTCCCGCCAAGATTCTGCAAGGGCTGATCTCCAAGACCTCATTCGCAATTTCCATGGAAGAGTCGCGCTACACGTTAAACGGCGGCCTGCTGATTCTGAAGCCCGATACTCTTGCCATGGTGGCGACCGACGGCCATCGCCTGGCCCTCGCCGAAACCGATTACAAACTTGCCGGACTCAATAGCGAAGCCCGCGTCCTGATACCCAAGAAGGCGATGATCGAGGTGCAGAAACTGGCGGGCGATGCTGCCGAAGATGCGCAAATTGAATTCGCGCGGGATGATAGCCATCTCTTTTTTCAATTGGGTGCGCGCCTGCTGATCTCCCGCGTGTTGACCGGTCAATTCCCGAATTATGAGGCGGTGCTCCCGCGCGACAATAATCGCCACGTGGTTCTCGAGCGCGGCGAGCTCAATGACGCCGTGCGCCGCGTTTCCCAACTTGCCGATCAACGCTCCCACGCCGTGAAGTTTGCCGTGGCCAAGGACGGCATTGAAATTTCGGCCTCCAGCCCGGAATATGGCGAGGCCAAGGAAAATATCGAGAAAGAATATAAGGGCGAACCCATGGCCATCGGTTTCAACGCCCAATATCTGCTGGATTTTCTCGGCGCTGCCGCCGAAGGCCCCATCAGCATTGAGCTCAAGGACGAACAGTCTGCCGGCCAATTGCGCCCGCTCACGGATGGAGGCTACCGCTATCGTTACGTCATCATGCCTATGCGTATTTGATAAATTCTCTCCGGATGCCGCGGCAATCTTGCGGGCTCTTTTCAGCTAATTTTGAGGCCATCAATAACCGCTGGCGCGGAGCCTCGCACCACGCCCCCACAAGCCCCCTAACAACTTGTTTATAAACGGTTTATTGGAAATCCAGAACCCGGTTAATCGCTTGAATTTGCGTGGCTTTTCAGCTAAAATACTGTCGTTGTCGATTCGTTCTTGTTTCCTCCAAATCGACACGTCGGCCAAGCCTGAGCGTTGCAGTTTTTCGGTTGCGCGCCAGCAACATTCGCGCTCTTGCTTGGAGTAAAGAAGTCTTCGCCACGTCCGCAACGCGCGGGCGGGATGGAGCAGAAACCCTACGAGTCTTGGCTGTAATCAGTCAGGATCAAAGGGTAAGGCGACGGTCGGCTCTTTCTTGCTGAACGGCCTTCCCTCAACTGAATAGTTTTATTTTGCGTGCGCTATTGATTTTTTTTGCGAGCGTTTGTCGCGAGACCATTCCACGGACCTCCGAAGGTCTCAACGGCGGGAGACTACATGGGTGACAAAGAATCTGTGACCGCGAAACCTACCGGTCACCAGTACGACGCCAAGTCCATTAAAGTTCTTGGCGGCCTGGAAGCGGTTCGCTTGCGTCCCGCAATGTACATCGGCTCCACCGGTGAAATGGGCCTGCACCATCTGGTCTGGGAAGTCGTGGACAACTCCGTCGACGAAGCGCTCGGCGGTTATTGCGATGAGATCAACGTCTCGGTTCACGAAGATAATTCCGTCACCGTTACCGATAATGGTCGCGGCATTCCGGTGGATATGCATGCCACCGAAAAACGTCCGGCCGCCGAAGTAGTGATGACCGTTCTGCATGCCGGTGGAAAATTCGATAGCGAAACCTACAAAGTTTCCGGCGGGTTGCACGGCGTCGGCGTTTCCGTCGTGAACGCGCTTTCCGATTGGCTCGATCTCGAAATCTGCCGCGAAGGCCGCGTTTGGGAACAATCCTACGAGGCCGGCAAGCCCGCCAGCAAGCTCAAGGAAACCGGGAAAACCAGAAAAACCGGAACGAAGGTAACGTTCCATCCGGACCCTAAAATCTTCGAGAAAACCGTCTATAGCTTTGACATTCTTGCGCAACGTTTGCGCGAGCTGGCCTTTTTAAACAAGGGTTTGAAAATAACCCTTACCGACGAGCGCAGCTCCAACGAAAAAAATATGGAGTTCCGCTTCACCGGCGGCATCGCTGAGTTCATCAAGCACCTCAATCGCGGCAAGACCACGCTCCACGATTCGCCCATCTACATGGAAGGCAAGCGCGGCAGCGTCGACATGGAAATCGCGCTGCAATATAACGACACCTACGGCGAGAATGTTTTCGCCTTTGCCAACACCATTAACACCGTCGATGGCGGCACGCATCTCTCCGGATTTCGCTCCGCGCTTACCCGTTCCATCAACAACTTTGCGTCTTCCACCGGCATGCTCAAGGAGCAGAAAGACGAAGTAACCATTACCGGAGACGATGTTCGCGAAGGCCTCGTTGCCGTCATCTCCGTGAAGCTTCCGCAGCCGCAATTTGAAGGGCAGACCAAAGGCAAGCTCAATAGCGACATCAAAGGCGACGTCGAGCAACTCGTCAACGAGAAGCTGGGCGAATATTTTGACAAACATTCCACCGTGGCGCGCCGCATCATCGGCAAGTGTATTGACGCGGCTCGCGCTCGCGAGGCTGCGCGAAAAGCTCGCGAGCTGACGCGCCGTAAGTCCGCGCTTGATTCCAGCGGCTTGCCCGGCAAACTGGCGGATTGCCAGGAACGCGACCCCGCGCATTGCGAGCTCTTCGTCGTGGAAGGCGAATCGGCCGGAGGCTCGGCCAAGATGGGCCGCGACCGCAAGTTTCAAGCCATACTTCCCCTTAAAGGGAAAATCCTCAACGTCGAAAAAGCGCGCTATGACAAAATGCTCGGCCACGAGGAAATCCGCGCCATCATCACCGCGCTCGGCACCGGCATTGGCAAAGAGGATTTCGATGCCGGCAAGCTGCGCTATCACAAAGTGATTTTGATGACGGATGCTGACGTGGACGGCAGCCACATTCGCACTCTCCTGCTTACCTTTTTCTTCCGCCACATGAAGGAGCTTATCGAGCGCGGCCACATCTACATTGCCCAGCCGCCGCTTTATCGCGTGAAGCGCGGCAAAACCGAGCGCTACATCCGCGATGAAGGCGAATTCGCGCGCGAGTTGATGAAGCGCGCCACCGAAGATCACGTTGTCAAAGCGAAAGAAGGAGCGCCGCTGCAGGGCGCCAGCCTCACTACTTTTTTGCTGAATGTGCAGGAGTATCAGGCCGCCGCGGCCAAGCTGGGCCGCAGGCTGCGCGAGCACGGCCTCGTCGAATTGCTGGCCGCCAGCAGCCTCGAAAAGAAAACCGATTTCGAGGAAAAGAAAGCCCTGGAAAAGCTGTTGAAAGAAGTGGATAAGGCCAAGCTGAAACTCGAAGGCAAACTCGCTTACGATGAGGAACACAGCTTGCACGAAATTCAGTTTGGCGCGCCGCACAACCAAAAAATTAATTGGGCGCTCGCTTCCACGCCCGAATACAAGCGCATGCGCTCGCTTACCAAGAGCCTGGCCGAATTCAACAACCCGCCATTCACGGTCACGCGCAACGGTGACAAAGTGATCAAGGAACGCGCCCAGGACGTGCTCCATTACGTTCTCGAAGACGCCAAGAAAGATTTCACCGTCACGCGCTTCAAAGGCCTCGGCGAAATGAACGCGGAGCAGCTCTGGGACACCACCATGAACGCAGATACCCGCACGCTCTTGCAAGTGCGCCTCGAAGATGTGGTCGAAGCCGAAAAAATATTTACGACGCTAATGGGCGAAAACGTGGAAGAGCGCCGCAAATTCATCGAGGAAAACGCCCTCGAAGTCGTCAATCTGGATATCTAGCGTTAACGGGTCTTTTTTGTGCCGGACTATTTCCAGGTTTTACGGAGGCGTGCTTGCGCAACAACGTCGTCCACTTTGCCATTCATGCCGATGACCTCGATCGCGCGCGCCGGTTCTATTCCAGCGTTTTCGCTTGGCAATTCGAGGGTTTCGGCGACATTGACATGTCGAGCTTTTGCAAAATCAAGAACGTCGATGGCGACGACCCCGGCCCAATTGGGGCGCTGCAACGCCGCGAATTTAATACGCTGCAGCAGCCGTTGTTAGGTTTTGAGTGCAGTATCGCGGTGGAAGATGTCGACGCTACTGCCGAAACTATCGAAGCGAGCGGCGGGAAAATTCTGATGCCCAAGACGGCTATACCCGGCGTGGGATGGCTTATTAAGTTCAGCGATACCGAAGGCAACCTGGCTTGCGCGATCCGGTTCGACGCCGGAGCGAAACAATAGGCGTGATTTATCAACTCAGTTGGAAAATTCTGCCCGGCCTGCGCGGCATTTCCTGTTCGGAGTTTGCCGCCGCGCCTACGGCCGCGCCGGACCGCGACCGCGGTGTGACTCTGGAATTTTCCAGCGGCGCCGAACGCGATAATTTTCTTCGGCACTTGGAAGAAGTTTTTAGCACCCAGCGATTCTCAAACAATGCCGCGGCATTCGAAGCCGTAAAAGCGTACGTGCTCGAGTGGGCCGCTAAAAAGGTTTAGGAGCCAAGCGCGAATGCCTGACCAGCCAAACACTTCCGTACTGCTTCCCATCGATATTGAAGTCGAGATGCGCAGGTCGTATCTCGATTACGCGATGAGCGTCATCATCGCCCGCGCGCTCCCGGATGTGCGCGATGGCTTGAAGCCCGTGCAGCGCCGCATCCTCGTGGCCATGAACGATCTCGGCCTGGCCTCCAATCGCGGCTTCCGCAAGTGCGCAAAAATCTGCGGCGATACCTCCGGCAATTATCACCCGCACGGCGAAGCGGTCATCTATCCCGCGCTCGTTCGCTTGGCGCAGGACTTCAACATGCGCTATCCATTGATCGACGGCCAGGGAAATTTCGGCTCGGTCGATGGCGACCCGCCGGCGGCCATGCGGTACACCGAAGCGCGCCTCGCTAGAATTTCGGAAGATATCCTCGCCGACCTCGAAAAAGAAACTGTCGATTTCATTCCCAACTTTGACCAGACGCGCGAAGAGCCGGTCGTGCTCCCCTCGCGCATTCCCAATTTACTGGTCAATGGCGCGAGCGGCATCGCTGTGGGCATGGCCACCAACATTCCCCCGCACAACCTGCGCGAAATCGTCGAAGCCGCCGTCCTTCTCGTCGATAAGCCGGATACCACGCTCAAAGAAGTGCTGAAGATTGTGCCCGGCCCCGATTTCCCCACGGGCGCGTATATCGCCGGACGCGAAGGCATCGAGCAAGCCTATAAGACCGGCCGCGGCAGCTTCGTCATGCGCGCCAAAGCCGCCATCGAAGATGCTGGCAAAGACCGCGAAAACATTGTGGTCACCGAGATTCCCTACCAGGTCAACAAAGCGCGCCTCATTGAGCGCATCGCCGAGCTCATCCAAACCAAAAAAATCGAAGGGGTCTCCGATGTGCGCGACGAATCTTCCCGCGAGGGCATGCGCATCGTCATCGAAGTGAAGCGCGGCGAAGAATCGCAGATCATTCTCAATAGTCTTTTCAAGCACACGCAAATGCAGGAATCGTTCGGCATGATCCTGCTCTCCATCGTCGCCGGCCAGCCCCGCGAGCTCGGCTTGATCCCCATGATCAAGCTTTTCATCGATCATCGCCGCGACGTCATTCTGCGTCGCACGCGCTTCGAGCTGCGCAAGGCTGAAGAGCGCGAGCATATTTTGCTCGGATATCAGATTGCTCTCGACCATCTCGATAGCGTCATCCGCGTGATTCGTGGTTCGTCCAGCCGCGTCGATGCCCGCGAAAATCTCTTCAAGCACTTTACCAACGAGGCCGTAACCATCACCGAAGACGGCGCAAAAAAGCGCGTCCCCGGCGTAAAGCTCAACCTTAAAAAATATGGAATTACGGCGGAAGTGATCGCGGCCTTTGCGCCCGAGGCCCAAGGCCCGGGCCTCTCCTACCGCCAAATCGATGCCATCCTCGAATTGCAATTGCATCGCCTCACGCAGCTGTCCATCGATGAAATCCTCAAGGAATTGAAGCAGATTCGCGATCTCATCGCTGAGCTGCGCGAAATTCTCGCCAGCGACAAAAAGCTCAAGCAAGTGATTGTGGGCGAGCTCCGTGAAGTTCAGAAGGCCTTTGGCGACGATCGCCGCACGCAAATCGTCGATAAGGTCGATGAAATTAAGCTCGAAGATTTGATCGCGGATACCGACATGGCCATCACCGTCAGCCACGCCGGCTACATCAAGCGTACCCCGGTCGATGTCTATCGTCATCAGTCGCGCGGCGGCAAGGGACGCATCGGCGCTCGCACCAGGGAAGAAGATTTCGTCGAGCACCTCTTCGTCGCTTCCGCGCACAGCTACATTTTGCTGTTCACTTCCAAGGGCCGCATTTACTGGCTGAAGGTCTACGAAATTCCGGAAGCCGCGGCCGCCACTCGCGGCAAAGCCATCTCTAGCCTGGTGCGCTTTCAAGAAGATGAAAAACTCACCGCGCTCGTCGCCGCGCGCAATCTCGAGGATGAAAACAAATTCGTCTTTCTCGCCACGCGGTTTGGCACCGTGAAAAAATCCGCGCTTGCCGAATTTTCCAACCCGCGGCCCAGCGGGATCATCGCCATCAGCCTGGACGAAAAAGACGAGCTGATCGGCGCCAAACTGACCGACTCCAAGCAGATGATTTTCCTCGCCAGCCATGAAGGTCAGGCCATCGTCTTCCGCGAAACCGAGGTGCGCCCGATGGGCCGCGCCGCCGGCGGGGTTAACGGCATGGATCTCGACAAGGACGACTACGTCGTCAGCATGGATGCCGTGCAGCCCGATTTCGAAATCATCCAGAAGGAGCACAAGCAGACCACGCAGAATCTCGACGAGCTCGAGAACGAGCACATCCGCGATTCCCTCACAACCCTGATGTTGACCATTTCCGATAAAGGTTATGGCAAGCGTACGCCCCTCGCCGAATACCGCATCACCTCGCGCGGCGGCAAGGGTGTCGTCAACATGAAGACCACCGATCGCAACGGTTACGTTGTCGCCGCGCTGCAAGTCAGCGAAGATTCCGACGTCATGATTATCACCGCCCACGGCAAAGTAATCCGCGTGCACTCCAATGAAATTCGCGAAGCGGGTCGCTCCACCCAGGGCGTGCGCTTGCTCCGCTTGGATGACCCTGACTCGATCGCCGCGGCCGCATCGATTCTCGAAGAGGAAACTGCCGTGAAGGAACCGCCGAAAACTTAATCTCGAATCTCTTCAGGGACAGGCTGAAAAAAACTCAAGGCTCTTTCGGCTTCGCGGAGAACAGGTTCCGCGGTGAGTTGTACGGGCTTGCGATCGAGAGCTGGAGTTCGCGCATATCGTGTGAGACGGTGCGAACCGCCGCGAAAAGCACTGCGGAGAGGAGCAGGCTGAATAAGGGTATGACATACATGGCGCTGTGCAACCCAGCGGCGCGTAGCGATTCATTTATCGAGCTGGCGCCTTTGGCGGCCATTGCGGCACGGGCAAAGTGGTCGCTGAGCCTTCCTGTCAGGACCGGGCCGAAGCTTCCCCCTAACAAATACATGGCGAAGAAATATATGGCCATGGCCGTGGCGCGCAGACTTGGCGGCACCACATCTTGAATGGCGGCATACACGCCCGCGTAGTACACAAAACTCAACATACAGCCGATGCCCATAAGAAAGCTGAAGCTCACGACCTCGCCTGCCGGCCGCCCAAGGGCAAGATAAATGCACGGGGCCGCGAGAAGCGATGTGATGGAGGGGACCAGCAAACGTCCATTCAATCTGTGCTTGCCGGCGTAATCCGCAGCCCAGCCTCCAAGCAGCAGGCCAGGGATGCCTGTCGCGCCAAAAACAATCGCGGTAATCGCGTTGGCTTGCTTCAGATTAAGCACATGATAGCGGCTCATAAACGCCGGCAAGAAAGTGCCGATGGCGTACATGTTGAAGTTCATGAGGGCTCCGGAAAGTATGAGCCAGCGCATGGTTGGGATTCCGAGAACGCGGCGGTAGGGAGAACCTTCGGGCGCAGGGCCGGCCGTTCGCGAAGCCTCGGAGGCGCCGCGTGCCGGCTCGTGAATGCGCCAGGCGAGAATCGCTAATAGGAGTCCGGGCCCCCCGGCAACGTAAAAGGGAACGCGCCACCCGTAAGCTGCCGCGAGACCTCCGCTGACGAAAGTTCCCAGAAAATTTCCGAGCGGAAGCCCAAGCATGAAGAGCGAAAAAGCTCGGGCGCGTTTTTCCGCGGGAAAGAGATCGCCAATCAAAGAACTCGATGCCGGGGCGCAACTGGCTTCACCGATGCCCACGCCTAGCCGCGCAGCAAAAAGAGCGCCATAGCTTGACGCCATGCCGGACGCGGCTGTGAACAAGCTCCACACCGCAACACCGAGGCTGAGTATTTTGGGACGCGCCCATCGATCCGAGGCGCGGCCGAGGGGGAGTCCAACGAGAGCGTAGAGAAGAGTAAAAGCGGTGGCCAACCATCCGATCTGCGAATCGGAGAGCGCCCATTCTTTGCGGATGGGCTCGACGAGCGCGCCAAACATATTTCGATCGAAGAAATTCAGCAGGTTAATGGCAAAGAGTGTGGCGAGCGCAAACCGCGCGGAGTTTGGCGAGGATGTCACGTTCGTGAGTGGGTTGCGGCTCAGTGTAACGAAGGATAAGCAATTCGCAACGAAAAAAGCTTTTGCGAGACTCGGCGGGCGGGAGATGGTCCGTTCGCAAGAAAAATGCTATCCTCGCGTTTTATACACCGTCCAAGAGGGCGAATCGCAGTGCTCAACACTGCGCAAGTTTTCTCGGGAGGTAAGATGGCCACGCCGACGCAATCCCCGCTACATTCGGTCCGCTTTCCTGGTGAAAGCGATGCCTATCGTGCCGCGCGGAACGAGTTACTGCTTGCGGAGAGCGCTTTGCGCAAAAACATCGAAGAGGTAGCGGCGTTGCGCCGCAAGCTGCCCTTGGGAGGAGCAGTGCCCGAGGACTACAGCTTCGAGGAAGGTCCATCGAATCTCGAGGGGTCTGCCGTACGGAAGGTTCAGATGTCTGAGCTGTTCGAATCCGGTAAAGATACACTGGCGATTTACAGCTTTATGTTCGGCCCCAACATGGCGAACGCTTGTCCCTTGTGCACATCCATCCTTGACGGGCTGAACGGCACGGCTCCGCATATTTCCCAACGGATTAACTTTGTGGTGGCGGCCAAATCGCCCCTCGAACGCATCCGGGCGTTCGCACGCGAGCGGGGCTGGGGCAACCTCCGGCTGCTCTCGTCCGCCGCCAATACCTACAACCGCGACTATCAGGGCGAGGATGCCAAAGGAAGCCAACAGCCTTCCTTGAATATTTTCTCGCGGCGCAACGGCTCGATTCACCACTTTTTTAACACCGAGCTGCTGTTCGCACCTAAAGAGCAGGGGCAGGATGGGCGCCACGTGGATCTAATCTGGCCGCTGTGGAATATTTTCGACTTCACGCCCGAAGGCCGCGGCGAGAAGTGGAGTCCGAAGCTTTCTTATCGTTAACTCTCAGGTTGACAGGCCATCGCGTATTTGAGTAAGGTGGTTGAGTTCCTTGTAAACCGAGACCGTGGACCTTTCTTTAGTCCCTCTCCAGCGACACTCCAGCCCTTCGTCGCGCATCTAAAATCCAGTAGCCCGCACGGAGGTGCGATGTTGAGACACAAGTGTGTTTCGTACCCATTTCTTCGTTTTTTGGTAAAAACAACCGTTCTTTTAATTACATTGGCGGCTGGTGGGACAGGTCTTTGGGCCCAAGTCGCGGCTCCTGGCGAGGACGTTTATGGTGGAAGCACGGCATTAGCATGCCCGTTGGGCGTGGCCCCGCACTTTTATACTCAGAAGATTGGCAATCAGTGGTGGCTCTGTACCCCGGCCGGGAATGTTTTCTGGCTTCGCAGCGTATATCACGTGGATGGCAACGATGACGTTGCCGACTACCAGGGCATAACCCTACGTTCAGTCCTTACAGCGAAGTATGGGAATAGCTCAACGCGTTGGGGACCGCCGACCGTTCGAAAGTTGCGGTCATGGGGTTTCAATGCGACCGCGGAGTATTCCAGTATCTATGTGCAGCCGACGACCGTGAACTCTGATTGGGCGCCTGATTGGAGTATTCCCGAGAAAATGCCGTTTATGGGCTTGCTCTGGCCGGCGCACTACGCGCGAAATCGAAGTTCCTATCCGGGCGTACAGCCGGTTAAGGAACTTGTGGGCGCGACCAAAACCAGCGTGTACACCGGGCTTCGCCGTAAGTGCCCCGACCTCCTGGATCCGAACTATGTGAACTGGTTGATCAATGATTTGCGAGACTTCCGAAACCCGGAATACAACTGGGTCCGCAACTCGCGTAACGATTATTTGATTGGGTTAAATGTAGACGAAACGGACGAGATGTTCGGCTTTGGGGCCGGCCCGGAGTTTAAAGGGTTTACCGGAGGAGTCCCAGAAGATTATGCGCACGTGCATCTGGGGTGGATCGTGCTGGTTACGCCTTCGACGCAGAGTTCAGGAACCGACGCCAACGGCAACCCCATCACCTATACGGACACGAAAGTTTACTCGAAGCAGGCTTTAAGCGATTGGCTCTCCGTGCGCTATTTCGCGGACATCACCCGGCTGAACCTCGCGTGGGGCTCGACGTATACGACGTTTGGCACCAGCGGTGGCTGGGGTACAGGTACTGGAGTGCTCGATGAGGACGGCACGCATAGCTGGGTGCCCAGGGACTTCATCCGGCTAGCTGACGCCAATCCGATCGTCGCGCAAGACCTGGATGACTTTCTGCTATTCTTTGCGCAGCAGTATTTCTCAGCGATTCGCGGCGTCCTGGCGACAGAAGCACCGGGAATTCTTTACCTCGGACCGACAAACATGGGCAGCTGGGGAGCGCCACCCCGGCAGCAAATCCTGCAAGCGGCGGGTGATTATGTCGATGTACTAGGTTTATCTCCCACCCCGACGCTGTGTTACTCATGCCCGGATGAGCAAGCGCGCATCGATTACCTGGCCATGTTTGGTGGCGACTTGCCATGGATTAGCTGGGAGACGACTACCGCGCAACCGGATTCGTATATGTCTCCATTTCCAATTCCGGACAGTTTCGAGCCCGATGCTACAACCCAAGCGTTGCGCGGACAGCGCTACCAGGCGATGATCACGAAACTGCTCAATGCGCGAGATTCCCTTACGCTGACCTACCACAACGTCGGATTCAAGTGGTGGCAGTATTATGACGGAAGAGCGCAGCGAGCGAATTGGGGTCTTGTAACGCCTCGGGATAATGCTTACGACGGGTCTGCGGTCATCAGTCAGGGCGTCGACGCGTGGGGTTACCCAACAGGGGGCGAACGGGCCAATTACGGAGACTTTCTCAGTACCGTGAGGTTGGTTAATCAGAATATCTACCCATCCGTGATTCCGCCGCGTCCATAATTCCGCTATACAGGCCAAACGGGTGAGTTCTTCACCCGTTCGGCCTGCTTCTTACCAGAGCTGGAAGTTTAAGGATTTCTGCTAATGCCAGACTGTCTCTTTTGTTAAGTAACGACTTCCCGAACTCCGAGTTCACACTACAAAAATAATCCTGCCGTTAAAAAAATCGGTACACCGAAATTCTGTTTTCTGCATCTATAAAGTAGGAGCGATTGCACGAAGTGACGGCCTAGAAGCTCATCGCACCCGTTATTGTTGAGCGCATCCGCATCCAGGTTCTTTGCGCTCCTGGTTTTAGGGGGAATGATGCACAAGCATTATCAAGAAGCTGTGGGTGTGCGCGTGACAGGGTGGGCAGCGTTAAACCGAGATCCTCAGCAGGATCTCGTCGAATACCTGTGCCCGCATTGCGGGCAGCGCGGAACGAAGAATGCCCGGCGGGAGCGAACCGAATACCGTTTTACCGATGGATTCGTGCAGGATCTGCAGGGGGAAGTGACCATCTGCCGAGAATGCCGGCAATCGTTGCGGGTGGTTCCGGTGGTCCTGCTGCATGATAAGGACGAGCAACGGCGGTTTGAGGCCGTCTTTGCGGCGGAAATTTCAGAAGAAGCGCTCCCGCATCACTCGCGCTGATAGATTTTGCCGCGCGTAGGCCGCGACTACTCCATCTTGGTAGCCGGGGCCGCGAGTATGGCTTGCACCGCAGGGGGTAGTTTGTCCGCATGGGCGACAAGAATGCTAACTTGCCATGCCTGAGTGTCGGACAAAGAATAGCGAAAACCCGGCATACCCGTCATGCGAATCCCATTGAACACCTTCCAATAGGTTTCACCCGGCGTATCATCCGTTACCCCTTTTCCATGCAAGAGCTCCGGTGGCTTCGGGTACATCCCAGCGGCGATGGTTGGCATGGGCTGCCCGGGAAGGCCGTGGCAATCCGAGCACTGCTCGCGATAGATCCTGGCGCCGGCGAGAAAATTAGCCTCATCGAGAGGGATGGGAACGGATTTGGGCATCTCCTGGCTAAGCTTCGCGTGCAAGGCTTTTTTGGCCAAGAATTTTTCAAAGGGCATCGGGGGAGCTGATGCGGCAACCGGGGCATAGCCGCAGCAAAAATATGCATAGATGCCGAGGCCGATCAGGATAACGCCAACAATCAAGCCGCTGAGGAATGTCTTCATCGGTTGGACCTTTCCTCGCGACGCTGCCCAGGTTCAGGGGTTAGGCCCGTGCATCGCCGCCGAATAGGCGCCGAATTATGGCATGGCGCGACCCGGGAAACCAAGTGTGTCGTGAGTTGCAGTTTGGGCTTGCCGGCAGCTCAGAGAAAGTGACGAAGTGGAGTTCGTTTGCGAAGACCCTTACTAACGCAAAAGCCGGTCCGCCTGAAGTTCTTTGGCGGCCCGGCTGATGCGTTCCCTTTAGTGAACTTGTGATCTCTAAGCGGCTCGTGTTCCTTTTCCGCTTTGTAAATTACTCTCCATCATCGTCATCGTCTTCATCGTCATTCTCACCACCATGGCGGCCCCAAGTGCCGTTATGGTCGTAATCGTGGTTGCGGTCTCTGTAATAAGGATCGTTACTGTAATCGTGATTCCGATTATAAGCGCCCTCATCGTCATCGTCGTACTCTTCATCGCGATTGTGCCGGCGGTTGCGGCCGCAGCGGTAATCGCCGCTGCGATGGTAATTCCCATTGCGATCCCAGTAGCCGCAATTCTGATCGCGATCATAATCGCCATCGCGGCGGTGACGGTAATCGCGGTCACGGCTATAATCTCGATCACGTCCGTAGTCGCCGTTGCGATCGCGGGAATACCCGCACTTTTGCTCGAGTTCGCCGAGCTCGTGACGCTCCTTGTTGGCTTGCCGGCTATTGTAGCCGTGCCGGTTGATGGCCTCGTTTAACTTTTGCTCTTGTCTGTAAAGCTTACTCTGACAATCTTCGGCGCGAGCGCTGGATGCGCCGCCGAAAAGAAGCATTCCGCCGAGCGCAGCGGTAAAAATCACCGCTCTCCAATCCCTGGACATTGCCGAAGTGCGGATAAAAATCATATAGCCTCCTGGCAAAGACGGCGTAAGTCAAACTCTGGCCGGGGCAAGCCCTTGCATCTCTTAGCAGAGATGGCCCGGAGGCTCCGCGGGTTGCTTCCGTCAGGGGCGGATTCGCGTCAGTAAGCGGTGGGGAGGCGTCGAATCGGGTAAACTACGCATCGAACTGTTGACAAGGAACATACCTATCGATGCCTCGGCAAACGAATAAGCACTGTGGGGTTATCGCTGGACGCTCGAGCAGCGCTGTACTGGCGATTGCCGCGGTTTTGCTTTTCGCGTCATTTTTGCTTTTCGTCTCCGGTGCGAGAGCGCAAACGACTCCGGGACCCATCGCGCCGAAACCTGGAGTTGCGCTGCAACAACCCCCGCAGGATAAAGGAAAATTGGTCGTCAATGTTCGCTTGGTGAGCACGCCGGTTACGGTGCGTGACGCCAAGGGGGAAATGGTGACCAACCTGGATCAAAAGGATTTTCGGGTGTTCGACAACGGCGTCGAGCAGCGAATCACGAATTTCGATTTAGGGGGCGAGGCGCTGTCGCTCGTGTTACTGGTGGAAAACAGCTCGCGGATCGAGCCTCTTCTCCCCGCGATTCGCAAGACCGGCATCGTGTTTACGCAAACGGTGATGGGCCCGACCGGCGAAGCCGCGGTGCTTAAGTTTGACGACTCCGTCGATACGCTCGTCGATTTCACCGGCAATGCCGATAAGGTGGAGAAGACGGTGGAAAGCATTCGGACGGGCACCTCTGGGGCAAAGCTTTATGATGCGCTTTCGGCGGCCGTCGAGATGCTGACGAGCCGGCCGGAATCGAGCGCCGACGGCGGACGACGGCGCGTAATTCTCGCGATGTCCGAAGCGGTGGATACCGGCAGTGCCCACCCGCTCGGCGAAGTGCTGCACGCCGCGCAACGCGCGAACGTGACCATTTACAGTGTGGGATTATCGACGACGGCTGCGGAATTGCGCGCCCAGCCGAGGAAGGTGGCGCCGGACATCACTCCGCCCGGAACGTTTGGACGGCCGCCGATTCCGGGAACGCCGCAAACGCCAACCACGGAATCGCAGCGCGATGCCAACATTGATTTTTATGCGCTGGCAGTGTGGCTTTTGAAAAATATTCACAATCAGGTGAGCGACCATGCGCTTGAGGCCGCTACGCTGGCTACTGGCGGCGCACACTTATCCACGTTTAAGGACCGAACGATTGAAAAAGCGATGGATCGGATTGGCGGGGAGTTGCACGCGCAGTACAACCTCAGCTACACACCGAGCGGAACGGATCCGATGGGGTATCACGAAATTAAAATCGAGTGTGCGCGAAAAGGTTTGAAGGTGCGCGCGAGGCCTGGATATTATTTGGCGGCGCCGGAAAGCTAGCTGCCGCGGGGAGTTCTTGCGTGCAAGCATCGCGGTGGCTCCTGCTCGAGCACGGATTCCTGGCCTTCGCGAGCTTGCCAATTCGCTATTCGCCGATTCCCCTGGTTCGCTTAAGTTTGCAAAATCGGAGATCACTCGCTACACCATTTTTATTAAGGCTTCAGGTCTAAGACCGCTTTGCCGCTGATCAGATCGACAGGCACCGAGATGTGATCATGTACGGCCAGCCAGTGGCCATTAGTCTTGCGATAGCATTCCGTAACCCGCACCCACGTATCCAGTTTCTCCCCACTCTTCAAAGTTCCGCTAATCCGCTCCAGCGTGTGCGCGAAAGCTACCCGGTCGCCCGCAACGATGTTCAAGTCGCGATATTCAATATCGAGCGCACCGGTAAGCTGCGCAAAAAATTCCTCGTAGTCCTTCTTATAAGCAGCAAACCCTTTATATTGCAGTGGCGCCACAATGTCATAAGCCACCAGCGCTTCTCCCGGCTCGTAGATCGACATAATTCCGTTTACGTCGCGGGCGCGGAAAGCCTTTGCCCACCGCTCCAGTAACTCCCGGATTTCTGCCTCATCATTTTTCTTCGCATTCTTGCCCGAGCGGGCCATCGCCATCCCAAAGAACCCGGCACACCCCAGCGCCAGCACACAAATCGCAATAAACTTTTTCAACGTATGCCCTCCTTTCGTTGGTCATGTTTAGCAACCTGCAGCAATTACGGAAATCCCCAAGCGCCCTCGATTATTCTGCTGGCGCTTCGGCCGAGTCAAGCGCGTGGCTCTTTGCGGACTACGTTTATGATATTCAAACCCGAAAATCCTGCTGGGGAGGGAAACATTGTTTAATCCGAGATCGAAGTACACGTACGTCTTCCTGCCAATCGCCATTTCATACTCGAGTCTCTTGTGGTAAACTGTCAGCCACTCAGGAGTTCAAAATGCAAATTCCGGCTTATACCCTGCCCCACTAGATTTCGCAGTCTGGTGAAGCCCGAGCAGAAAGGATCGAATATGGTCCAACCAGCAACGGGATGGTTGACGTGCAGTATCTGCAACGCTTCGTACGATTCGGAAACCAAACTTTACGACCATCGAAGAGTGGCGCATCGTAATGCCAACTGGGAAGCGGCCGGTGCGCATAATCATCAACCCCCGGATATTACATCGGGCCGGCAAGTCGAAAACACCGCCGACAAAATACTCGTGAAAAAAGCGTCCGCGTAAGTATGCATTGAGTTCTCTACTGCAACCCCTAGGAGGCCGCGCACCCGGGGCTCCTGCGGTCCCGCGAAGCGGTGCGCGATCCCTGCCTGAGTAAATATTTCTGCGACTTTTGATTGATGCCGTTCCGTCAATCAATTACATTTCTCCCGCGCGTGCGTTCTTTGAAATATTTTTGCGGAAAATTCTCGTTCACCCTAAGTGCTAGTCTTTAGGAATCGTTTCCTTGGGGTCGGCTTCCACGGTCACCTCCACCTGAGAGCCCTCCTTAAGCTTCACTTTTTTGCCATTCTCGTCTTCCAGGGTGTTCTCGATGCGAAGCTCCCGATATAGGCGATCCGCACCCTCAACGGCAATCTGTGCTTTTTCCGGTTCTTCCGGCAGTGGAGACTTGATGATCTTTTGGACAGTCCCGGGCTTGGTAGTCTTGGGCTTCATGGCATGTAGCTCCTTCGGGGTGGGGGCCAAAGTCTAGTACTGCTGGGCCTACTAGTATATAGCATCGGGGGTACTGTCTCGCCTCCGGGGAGCGGGCGCCTGCGGTTCAACGAAAGCTAAGCACTTCCGAGAAGAAGCGCAACACGCGGCTCTCAATTCGTTCGCGGATCTTGTTCTCATGATCGCCTCCCGCATACACCTCGAAAGTGTAAGGAATCTCACGGCTCGCCAACTCCTCTGCAAATGCCCGCGTCGTGACGCGAATATGGGAGAACTGCTCGAGTGCCCCGTAGTCGAGATAAATTCCCTTGAGCTTCTGTAGGTTTCCTCTGTACTGCTCCACCAGATAGAGAGGCTCTTTCGACCGCCACCTAGAATACGCTGGCTCGTTGACAACGAGTCGGCCGTTGTTTTCACGAAAGGGCAGGTCGACGTACAACGGAGCCTTATCCGGATTAGGTGAAAAGGCGGCCGACATTGCAATCATCGCGGTGGGATAGAACTCATCTAGGGATCGGGGTCTCGGCTGGAGTTGGTTCCTGGACTGGATCTGCATGGCTTTAAGCCATGCTTGATTGTCACGGCCGATATCCGCTTCGAGGCTTAAGCAACAGGGACTCAGTGCATATAGCGCGCTGAAGACATCTGGATGCTTCATTGCGAGCATGATTGCACCGTATCCGCCCATGGAGTGCCCCGCAATTCCACGGCTCTCGGGACGAGCGATTGTGCGATATTTCGCATCGATCCACGACACCAGCTCCTGCGCAACGAAGTCTTCCCAGCCGCCTGTGACGGGGGAATTTGTGTAGAAGCTGCCGAAGTACGCATTCCGGCCATTCGGCGCCACAACAATCATCTCGCGGGCGGCTCCGCGCCCGATCAACTCGTCCATGGTTGGGGCAAGCTGCATGCCCTGGAAACCACGCGTGCCGGCGCGCGCCCCGAACACCTCTACGCCGGTAACATACCCGTGCAGGAGGTAGAGGGTCGGGTATCGACGTTCCGGCGAGCTTGCATAACTTGGGGGAAGATAGATCGCGACCCCGGACTCACCGGGATCGCCCAGCAGGTTCGCCTTCAGTGCGGCAGACGTGACAGTCGCTTCGACAAGGCTTCCGGCGCGCGGGGCCGCAACCTGCTGAGCGGCGCGGGCGCCTGTCAGCAGGACGAGCAAAGCGAACATCAGAAGGCGAGCGACTCGTGTCATGGTGAACGCTCCTTCAACGGTTAGGCCCTACGTTCCATTGGTCCCACCGTTTCGCTATTTCCATCCAGTGTCGCAAAACAAAAGACAGCGGGAGCATGCTAACTTATGGCCCGTGGTTTGTGACAGCGCGTTTTTTCCAGGAGCATAATCTAAAGGGTAGTGAGTGCAATCCATGCCGGAATGAGTCCTGCTGATTACGAGGGGCACGTGCTCCTGCCGGAGGTGTGGCATGAAAAATTGGGGGAGGATTATAGTGCGCCTGTTCGGTGTGCTTCACGTGGTGTACGGCGCGGCTGGAAGCAGGCCCTGGGCCCGCCATTGGAGCACAACCTGTCGAGACTCGCGTTTTTTGTCGCGTCCACTCCAAATTGTGTACGATTAAGGGACCACGGTCTCTTCGAGGCGCGTATGATAACATCGGCAACAAAGCTGTGGATTGTAACGCTTGCTAACATCGCGGTCGCGAGTCTATTGCTCGTCGTCATCTACGTCATAATGCTTGCGATGGCGGTGCTCGCGCCTGAGATTTCGGACTGGCCGCTCTTCATTTTGCTACCCATTGGCCTAGCGCTGTCAGTCACAGGGCTGAGGTTCGCCAAAGGCGTTGAATCACGTGCCTCACGCAGCGCCGCTTCTGTTGTGAATGGGTGCGCGCTGGCCCTTAATTCACTAATCGTCTTGGGCTTGGCAACGATGTTCTTCGGCAGCACCAAGGAGCGATTCCTGATTCCAAATGCATATAAAGGTGACGTCTACGTGGTGTATGGCGCTCAAGACGGCAAGTCTTTGAATAAAAAAGCGCGCGGGGAGGTGACATACCGGATTCCAGACGATGGGATTTTGCGAACCCGAGAGCCGATGCTTCGTGGCTCAACGCGGACGGAATACTACTACGAGCGACAAGATGGCTCTCTGGAACGTATCCGAAACGTTTGGCCCACTACAATTCATCCGACGGCAGAAAATCTGGCGAATGACAAGGATATTGGGGTGTTCTTTCCGCGCACTGGTACGTTCAAGAATTCCACAGGATGCTCAGTTCAGTACGAACAGTTCTACGTAGGTACAAAAGCCCATCTGTTGTCTAAGTACCAGGAGAATGACCTCAGTCGCTACGTTCTTGACCATCCGGGCGCATGCTCCAAGTAGAATAGCTGGCGCAATAATCGCGCCGCTGAAAGTTTTGATTTAATCGTCGGCTGGCACGACAGCCGGTGCAGCGGGAACTGTAACTTCCGATAAGTCGCGTTACCGGAGAAGTGCCTACGGGCATAGTCCCTGACAGTGACGAACACTCTAGATCAAATTGAGCTTCGTTAGAGTGGTCGTAAGCAATTCGCGATTCTTGCGATGAGGTCTCCTGCGGCCAGTACGCGTATTGATGAGGGTCCTGCGAGATAGACCGCTCTCTTTTTGAAGAAGTGACAGTGGTGTTTTCCTCAATGCAGGCCGTATCTTCGTTTCCCATTCATCGCGTCGGGGGTCGACATATTCCGTGTAGACGGACTCCGCTGAGTGGATTAAGCCGGATTTGACTTCTTCCAAGCGGTTTGATTCTTTTCCAATGTATTTGATCTGGCTGATCTCAACGTGCCGCCGCTGTAACAGACCGATTCAGGCAAACCACGATCACTGGTCAGGTGTGCAATTGGTGGAAGCGTTCTACTTCTTTTCTACGAGGGCGATCCCCGATATGTTCCCGATTTCTTCGGCTTGGTTCAAGGAATATCTCGCGGAAGCATCAAACGTGAAACGTCTCGCCTGTACAATGAAAAACCAGAAAAAGTGGTTGCCTGGCCTCATGGTCTCTTCTTATTTACGACATTTCTATCCGCCTAGTAAGCAATCTCTGCACCTGCCGCGCACCGGTCTCGGGCTTCTTCGCCTGCTTCCTTCCTTTTGACAATTGTTATACTAAAGGAGCAACATCAAGTCCTCGACTGTCGCTCCTGCAGCGCGATCCGTCGATAGCGGTATCGTGCAGCGAGAGAAGTACTTTTAATTAACGAAAAAGGTCGGCTTTCGGAGGAAGTCCACATGTATACCCGACGAGCGATTTGGAGTGCAATGGTTACTCTCCTGGGTACTGTTGGAATGGGCGCAACGAGTGCGGCACAGATGCAAACGCCTGCGCAGAGAATCGACCAGAAGGCGCGTACCGTTCGCGCTGACGACGAGAATTCTGTTCGTGCACTTGTCGATGAAATATTCAACTCTCCGGCACAATTTCCCCCGTTACCCATTTCGATGGAAACAGTCCTGAAAGATCGTCTCATCCGGGCCGAAATCGCCTATCTGAAAGGTACCAAGTCTGGCGTCCAAGAGCGGGATATCACTCAGCTCGTTAACTTCTTGGCTGACAGTCTAGGTGCGCCGCCTTACGCAAAGACAAGTGAACATCAAGTTCGCTTCCTGCGGACGGCGCTTGCTCTGCGCTCGCCGATATTCATGACGCGAGGAAGGATTCCTGAAGGTATGAAAGCCGGACAAACGCTCAATCCCACAATGTCACCTTTACAGGCTGCTTACCTTCTTAAGGCCGTAATGGATCAAAAGGTATGGGATCCCGACTATCAACTCGAACCGGCAGAATGGGAGAAAAACGAACAGACTAAGAAAATGGAGAGCCAGCGAAAGATCCGAGAGAAGCTTCAGTCTGGAGAGTTGAAGCCGGGCCAGCCCTTGGTAGAACTGGTTGTACAGGCAAACCCGAAGCGGCGCGAGGTTCAAGAAATTCTCTCACAAAAGATCTCTTCCTTGAGCCTCGTCGATGGTCTAGACCTGTTGAACCAAGCTTCTCTAATCCTTGGCATTGAGAAGTAATAAAGAAGGGGCGGGACGCCGACCAGGAAGCATCTCCCGTTCTCCGCTCAAACCTTTGGTCCTCACCCGAAGCGAGCTACAACCCCCCCCTTCTAATCGCCGCCACCAAATCGCCACCACTAGCGCGACACAGCGGAGCGCGTTCCGTCTCAGTCTTACCGCACGGACGCAGGAAGTATAGACATGCCATTCAGCACGGTCAAAGTGAGTGGAGGTAGGGCTGCTATACGAAGGGGAAAAATGATACACCCAGTGCCTCGAGGATGTCTCAGCCGTAGTTGAAGGTTGGTAGGCGGCGG
>JRHI01000374.1_pt1 | contig 49294 bp, 46 predicted proteins | sample 215371 | NCBI WGS metagenome assembly JRHI01 (sample SAMN02929681, study PRJNA255918) | sediment metagenome | biome: cave system; feature: Ice Cave; material: Sediment; isolation source: sediment from deep within a dark volcanic ice cave with no known source of... ...
GTCCGACAGTCCCCGAATTTGCCCCGGTCTGAACTCTTACGTCGCGTGAGGGTGGCTTGACATTCCGTCCGTCCGCTGCGAGAATGCAGGCCAGTTGAAGATCGCGATCTGCGACGAACGGAACGAGTAGGCGTCGAAACGCGCGGCTTAGCGAGCTGGGGCATGGTGCGAGCCCGGCGCCGGGTGGACGCCGAATGGATCCGGGAGCTGTGGCTCGAACGGCGGACTCGTCGGTAGACCGCCCTGTAGACGTCACCGGTGTCTCCGCCGTTACCAGGAGGGGCGTATCGGTTCGGCGTGTCGAACCCGTGCGCGACGAGGGGGAGTCCGGTTGAGCGGGCTCCAATGAGGGTGGTACCGCGGGCGTGCAAGCTGCACCTCCGTCCCTTTTCGGGGCGGGGGTTTTTTGTTTGTCCAGGGGGCACCTTGGTATCGACCAGAGGCTCCGGAGGGATCCGAGATGACGCCGACCATGGCCCCGATCCGCCGGCCGTCGCGGGTCCGCGGCGCACTGGCGCCCACACGCGACGAGCTCCGCGACTGGTTGGCCTCTGTGCCCGATCGCCCGCGATCGGTCCCGATCTACCGTGAGATCATAGCCGACGTCGAGACGCCGGTCTCAGCCTTCCTCAAGATCCGAGGCCACGGTTCCGCGTTCGTCCTCGAAAGCGTCGAGGGTGGCGAGCGGCTCGCGCGCTACTCGTTCATCGGCGCGAACCCACTACTCGACCTGACGCTCGGGCACGGCGTCGCAACCCTCTCTTCCCCGGCGGGCACCCGTCAGGTGCCGTACGATGACCCGCTCGCCGTCATCGGGGAGGTGTTGGCGCCGTATCGCAGCGCGATGATGCCCGGCTCACCGCTGCCCCGTTTCCTGGGTGGCGCCGTCGGCTACCTGTCCTACGAAGCGGTACGGGCGTTTGAGCCCCGCGTCGGCGCAGCCACCGGTGCCGGACTCGGTATGCCGGACGGCCGCTTCCTCGTCGTCGATTCACTCCTGGTCTTCGATCACCTGGAACGGACGATCAAAGCCGTCAGCCACGTCCACCTTGACCGCGGGGTTGCACTCGAAGACGCCTACGCGGCGGCGGCGGCACGGGTTGAGGGTTTGGTCGCGATGCTCCGCGCGCCGCTCCCGCCGATGCCGACCGGCCGGCCGCCGGTCGCCCAACCCGCCGTCGATCGCTGCCGTCCGAATACGACGCCCGAGCGCTACCGCGAGATCATCGAACGCGCTAAGGAGTACATCGCGGCCGGTGACATCTTCCAGGTCGTCCTGTCGCAGCGGGTCGACTTGCCGACACCGGCCCACCCGTTCACGATCTACCGCGCGCTGCGCACGGTCAACCCGTCCCCCTATATGTTCTACCTGGACTTCTCCGACCACCAGATCGTCGGCGCCTCACCCGAGCTCCTCGTCCGGCTGGAGGACGGCGTCGTCACCAACCACCCGATCGCCGGCACGCGACCGCGCGGTCAGACGCCGGACCAGGACGTCGCCCTGGCCGCCGAGCTCCGGGCCGACGAAAAGGAGCGCGCCGAGCACATCATGCTCGTCGATCTCGGCCGCAACGACGTCGGCCGCGTCGCGCAGCCGGGGACCGTGCGCGTCCCGCAGTTGATGGAGGTCGAGCGGTACTCCCACGTTATGCACCTCGTCAGCCACGTCGAAGGCGACCTCCGCGACGACCTGACCGGACTCGACGCGCTACGGGCCTGCTTCCCCGCCGGCACGGTGTCCGGAGCGCCGAAGGTGCGCGCGATGGAGATCATCGCGGAGCTGGAAACGGACCGCCGCGGCCCATACGCCGGCGCCGTCGGCTACGTCGATTTCGCCGGCGGCATGGACACCTGCATCGCCCTCCGGACCCTGGTCTGCATGAACGGCGTCGCCTCGATGCAGGCCGGCGGCGGTGTCGTCGCCGACAGCACGCCGGAGGGCGAGTATGCCGAGAGCTACCACAAGATGCGCGCCCTGCTCCGCGCCATCGAGCTCGCCGAGAGCATCGAGTTGACGGAAGACGAGCGCCCAGCGGCCGTGACGACGACAGGAGAGGCGGTTCGATGATTCTGCTCATCGACAACTACGACTCGTTTACCTTCAACCTCTACCAGATCCTCAGCGAGCTCGGGGCCGAGGTTGCGGTCGTGCGCAACGACAAGGTCACGCTCGCCGAGATCGAGGCGATGTGTCCCGCGCTCGAGCGCATCGTGATCTCTCCTGGTCCCTGCACGCCCAACGAAGCCGGCGTGTCGGTGCCGCTTGTCAGGCGTTTCGCCGGTCGCCTGCCGATTCTCGGCGTCTGCCTGGGACATCAGGCGGTGGGCGCCGCGTTCGGTGGGCGCATTGCGCGGGCACCGCGCCTGATGCATGGCAAGACCTCGCTGATCCACCACCGCGGCGTCGGGGTCTTTGCCGGGCTACCCAATCCGTTCGTCGCCACCCGTTACCATTCGCTGATCGTCGAGCGGGCTGGGCTGCCGCCCGTCCTCGAGGTCACGGCGGAGACCGACGATGGTCTGATTATGGGACTCCGGCACCGCGAGCTCGACATCGAAGGCGTGCAGTTTCACCCGGAGTCGATCCTGACACCGGCTGGTCGCGATCTCCTCGCGAACTTCCTTGGCATGCGCAGCGTGGCGCCGGCCCTGAACCGGGAACCGGTTGCCGCGGCACTCGGCTATTGATGGCGACGACCGAGGAGACGACGATGGCTGACACGATGACCTTTGACCTCAAGAGCTTGATCCAGGCGGTTGTCGAAGGACGCGAGCTGTCGACGGAGGAGGCGACCGCCGCGATGGACGCGATCATGACCGGCCAGGCGACCGGCGCCCAGATCGGCGCCCTCGTCACCGCCCTGCGCATGCGCGGCGAGACGGTGCAGGAGATCACCGGGTTCGCGGCCGCAATCCGCCGCCACGCCCTGCGCGTGACCGTCGCCGACGATGGGCGACCGCTCCTCGACACCTGTGGCACCGGCGGCGACGGCGCGGGCACGTTCAACATCTCCACCACCGCCGCCTTCGTGATCGCCGGCGCCGGGGTCCGGATCGCCAAACACGGCAACCGCTCGGTGACGAGCCGGTGCGGTTCCGCCGATGTGCTCGAAGGGTTGGGAGTCACGATCGAGCTGACCCCCGCCCAGGTGGCGACCTGCATCGAGCGCACGGGGATCGGCTTCATGTACGCCCCCGCGTTCCACCCGGGTTTCCGGTTCGCCGGTGCGGCCCGCCGGGAGATCGGTATCAGGACGATCTTCAACGTCCTCGGTCCGCTCACCAATCCGGCCGGGGTTCGCCATCAGCTGATCGGCGTCGGCCACCCGCTGATCGCGCGCAAACTCGCCGAGGCGCAGCGGGCGCTCGGCAGCGCGCACGTCGTCGTCGTCCACTCGGGGGCGGGACTGGACGAGCTCGACATCTGCGGGCCCTCCTCGATCACGGACTACGACGCCCGATCCGGCGACGTTCGGACCTACGACGTGGCGCCCGAACAGTTCGGCCTCCAACGCGGTGTGCTGGACGACATCCGGGGCGGCACCGTCGCGGACAACGTCGCGATCAGTCGCGCCGTCCTGAGCGGCCAACCCGGCCCCCGGCGCGACGTAACGCTCTTCAACGCCGGTGCCGGGCTCTACGCCGCCGACGCCGCCGCTTCGATCGAGGAGGGGATCGCGATGGCGAACGAGGCGATCGATTCAGGGCGGGCGCTCGCCGTGCTCGACACGCTTGCCGCGCTCACCCAGAGCCTGGCTGCCCAACCCGTGCCGGCCTGACGCCGCACTCCGAGGGATGAAATGACGAGCGCGACGGTGACCACGGGCACGTACCTCGACCGGATCCTGGAACGGACGGCGTCCGATCTCGCCGCCCGCCAACGTGACACGCCGCCCTCGAGCCTCGAACGCCGCGCGGCGGATCGTTCCTGCCCCGTCGGGCTACGGGACGCCCTCGCACTGCCCGGGATCGGTGTCATTGCTGAGATCAAGCGCGCTTCCCCGTCACGGGGTGTCTTCCCGGTCGCGGTTGACCCGGTTTCGATTGCCGCCGAATACCTGAGCGGGGGAGCGGCCGCCCTCTCGATACTGACCGATGCGCCGTTTTTCCACGGGTCACTTTCCGATCTCTCGGCAGCCGCCGAGGTTGCCCATCGACACCTGCGACCGGCTCCGGTCCTACGCAAGGATTTCGTCATCGACGAGTACCAGCTCTTGGAGGCGTTGGCCTACGGCGCGGATGCCGTGCTCCTGATCGTCGCCGCGCTCGACCAGGAACGTCTGACTCATTTGCACCAGACCGCGCGCGGGCTGGGACTGGACGTGCTCGTCGAGGTCCACGACGAAACCGAGATGGCGCGGGCGGTCGAGGCGGGCGCCGAGATGATCGGCATCAACAACCGCGACCTGCGCACCTTTGCGGTCGATCTGGCAGTCACGGAGCGCCTGGCGCCGCTCGCGCCGCCCGCGGCGATCCTCGTCGGCGAGAGCGGTATTTTCACCCCGCGCGACGCCGGGCGGTTGGCAAACGCTGGTGTCCACGCCGTGCTCGTCGGCGAATCGCTGATCGTGGCGCCGGATCGTCGCGCGGCCGTGCGGGCCCTGATCGGTGGTGGCGCGTGACTGTCGCCCTGCCACGGCACGCCGTCAAGATCTGCGGGCTGCGCGAGCCCGCTCACGCGCGCGTCGCGGCGCTGGCCGGGGCCGACCTGCTCGGCTTCATCTTCGCGCCCGCGCGGCGCCGGGTCACGATCGAGGTGGCCGCGGCTTGCGTGGCGGAGGCCCGCGCCGCGGCCGGCGGGCGTCGCATCCTTGCCGTCGGTGTCTTCGTCGACGCCGGCGTCGAGGAGATGAACGGGGTCGCGGCGGCCGCGGGACTCGACCTGCTCCAGTTGCACGGTGAGGAACGGCCCGACATCCTGGCACGATTGGTCCAGCCGGTCATCAAGGGACTGCGGCCCCGTCCAGGCACGACGGTCGCGGCGGTCGAAGCGCTGATCGCTCCCTACGCCGCCGCTCAACGCGCGCCGATCGCCTACCTCGTCGACGGGTACCACCCGAGCCACCAGGGCGGGCAAGGCGTCCGCGCCGATTGGGATCTCGTGTCGGAGGTCGCCACGAGATGGCCGGTCGTGCTCGCTGGCGGTCTCGACGCCTCGAATGTCGGGCACGCCATCGAGCGAGCCAAGCCGTGGGTGGTGGACGTCAGCAGCGGGGTCGAAACCGCCGGGGTCAAGGACGCCGCGAAGATCGCGTCCTACGTCGCGACGGCGAAGCGAGCGTTCGCCGAATCGCCGATTCGGGCGCTCGCTCGCCCGATCGAGCCGTCCGCCAGACGCTAGGATCGGGCGGATCCGGTGGTCGCCGTCGCCAGCAGGCGCCGCAGCCAGGCGTGCTCGTCGCCGGTGATCTCTTGCGCGACATGGCTGCTGCGTGGGGGAAGCGAGCGGGCGACGCGATAGACGCCGCCCGGCCGCGTCACGAACCCATAGTCGACCAGCTCGCGCCGCAACGTCGCGACGTCGTCGTGCGCCTCGCGCAGGATGGCATTGACGTCCCGTTCGGGATAGTCTCGACCGGGCTCGAAGCGCTCCAGCAGGTGCTGAAGCACGAACACGCGCTTTTTGCGCTGCGCCGGGATCTGCCTCAGGCGCGGTCCGTCGAAGAAATCCTTGAGCACCTTCGCCCGCTCGCGCGACTCGGCATCGTCGCCGGTATCTCCCGGGCTCGGCGCGGCGGGTGGCGTGACCGTCTGCGCCGCCGCGATCGCCCGCGTGAACGCGTCCAGCGCCGCCTCGTCGAGGGCATAGGTCCGGCGCTGCCCTTCCCGCATGACGGCCACGAGACCCGCCCGTGACAGCTTCTCGATGTGGTGACTGATCGTCGGCGGACCCAAATGCAGCAGCTCGGCGAGCTCCTTGCCCGATCGCGGCCGTTCCGCCACCGCGCCCAGGATGCGCAACCGCGTCGGGTCGGCCAGGGCCTTCAGAACCTCCACCAAGCGGGCAAGCAACGGTTCCAACTTCGCGTCCATGGCGGCTCCAGGTTCTATAATTCGACAACTATCGAAATAACAATAACCTGCCGCTGGGACTGCATCAAGCCCTGTCGCGGAGGCGATCGCTGAGACACCGAGAAGGTCGGGTCGATGGTTTGCCCCGACGAGTTCCAACCCAAACGCTAGACGTCGAGCGGGACGCGGTCCCAATCGGCCCCGAACCCGCAGAGCCAGTTCAGCGCCCGGAGGCGTTGGAGTGCGATCGCGCCGACCGTCTCCTTGCGCCGTTCATCGAGGACGCGGAACGGTTGCGCGTCGACCGCAAAATCGTCGCCCGCGGCTGATGGCAGGAGTCCTGCCTCGGCCGCTTCCGCGGCAACCTCTCTGATCGCCGCCTCGGTCTCCGCGCGCGGTCGACCACCGGAGCGCGTGCGCGCTTCCTCCGCCTGCGCTCGCCAATACCAGAGCTCGGCGCGCTCCCGCTCACGGGCGATCTCTTCCTCGGGCCGTAGCGCGATCCGCGCGAGGAACGGAGCCGTCCGATCCCACGGCGCCGGGATGGCGGCGACGACACCGGTGGGATCGCTCGGCGCCGCATAGGTCAGGGCTCCTTCCGAGAGTCCGCCTGTCCAGGCAAACGTCATCAGCCCTTCGGCGGCCCAGCTCGCGGCCGCGGTGTCGTCGCGCGTCAAGGAGCCGACCAGCGTCGCGAGCAGGCGTGTCTCATCTCCCGAGAGGTGCCGGTCGAGCCCCTCGTCGCGGAGCCACGCCAGGAGATCGTACCGCTCGGTCTCGGGATCGTCGTCGATCTGTCCGGCCGCGGACGGCGCTTCCAGAAACGCGCGGCGGCAGACGGTCGCCAGGATCACCATGCGTGCCCCGACCTCAGCCGGCGATCGTAGCTGAATGTCGATCTCGTCGTCCATCGCGCTTGACGACACCGACTAAACGTTGAACAGGAAGTTGACGATGTCGCCGTCCTGCACGAGGTAGGTCTTGCCCTCCCGGCGGAACGTGCCGTTCTTCTTGGTTTCGACCATGCTGCCCGCCGTGATGAGATCGTCGTAGGACACCACCTCGGCTCGAATGAACCCGCGCTGAATGTCGCTGTGGATTTCGCCCGCGGCGTCGAGCGCGGTAGTACCGCGCCGGATCGTCCACGCGCGGCACTCGTCGGGGCCGACCGTGAAGAACGGGATCAAGCCGAGCAGCTCGAATGACAGGCGGATCACCCGGTCGCGACTTGATTCCTCGATGCCGAGGTCGGCCATAAACGCGACCGCATCGGCGTCGTCGAGGCGTCCGACCTCCATCTCGATCTGCCCTGCCAGGGTGTCGATCGCCACGCCGGGGCGGGCGAACCGCCGCCGTGCCTCCCCCACTAACTCCGCGGCCGGTGCGCCCAGCCGGTCCTCCCCGACGTTGACCAAGATCAGCAGCGGTTTTGCGGTCAGCAAGCCGAAGCCGCGCAAGATCTTCGCGTCGTCCGGGTCCAGGCTCGGCATGACGTCGCGCAGCGGCCGGTCGGCGTCCAGTGCCTCCTTTAAGCGGGTCATCACGACCTGCTCGCGCTCGAATGCCTCGCGCTCGGCTCCGCGCAGCTTGGGGATCTGGGCGGCGAGTCGTTGCAGGCGCTTGTCGACGATGCCGAGGTCGCTGAACGTCAACTCGAGGTTGAGCGTCTCGACGTCGCGCCTGGGATCGACGCTGCCCTCGGGATGGGGAAGGTCGGGCTCCTCAAAGGCGCGCACGACGTGGACGAGGGCGTCCGCCTGCGCCAGGTGGCCGAGGAGCTGACCGCTCATCCCTTTCTCGGCGATCCCCTTGGCGATCCCGGCCACGTCGAGGTACTGCACGTCCGCCGGGACCCTGCGCTGCGGGTTGAACAGCTCGGTCAGCCGGTCGAGTCGCGGATCGGGCACCTTCACGGTGGCCAGATTCGGCTCGTCGCCGGAGGCGCCGAAGCCGCCGGTTGCCGCCTCGGCCTGGGTCAGGGCGTTGAACACGGTCGTTTTGCCCGAGCCGGGCAGACCGATGATCACAAGCTTCGTCGTCACGGATGGTGCTGCTCCCGATCGAGACAACGCTGCTCACTCGAGGCAGCGGCGCGCTGAGGAACCGCGGCATTATGGTCCACCTCGGATGCGCAATGCCACCGGCACCGCCGTCGGAGCACGGCCGGTTCATGGTGTCGCCTCGCGGTCATCGACCAGGGGGCACCCGGTCCGCCCGCCTTCTTGGCGCGGCGCTTCGAGGATGAAGGGGCCGACCGCCACGATGTCCGCCACCCGCGCATTGGTCAAGCGGATGATGTCGAGCGGCCTAATGCGCAGCAACAGATCCTCGGTTCCGCCACCGCCGAAGGCGATCGCGAGCGCGGCGGCGCGACGGTCGATGACCACCGGGATCGCCGTCCGGTGCCCGACGGGCGGGACACCGCCGGCCGGATAGCCGGTGGCGTCGAGGACTGTGGCCGGGTCGGCCAGGCGGGGCCGGTCGAGCTGAGCCGCCTTCGCCAGCAGCCTGCGATCAACGCGCGCCGTGCCCGCCGCGATCGCCAGCACGAGCCGCCCACCGGCATCCTGGAAGAGCAGCGACTTGACGATCTGCTCCTCAGAAACGCCGATCGCGGCGGCGGCCCGCGCGACGGTCGGCATCGGACAACCCGGAGCGATCAACGCGGCGTCGATGCCCTCGCTGCGCAGCAATGCCAGGAGGGCCGTGGACTCAGGCGAGGCAGCACCGTTCGTCTCCTGGCTCACGCCGGAGGCATGCTTGGCGAGGGGGGTCACCGGCCGCGACGGCGCGGGTCGAGCGCGTCACGCAGCCCGTCACCGAAGAAGTTGAGGCCCATCACGACGGTCATGATCGCGATGCCGGGAACCGCGGCGTACCACCAGTACTGCAACCCCTTGTCGGAGCCCTGCTTGATCATCGCGCCCCACTCGGCCGTGGGCGGGACCGCTCCGAGCCCGATGAAACTCAGACCGGCGGTGAGGACGATCGCGGCCCCGACGTCGAGCGTGGCCTTGACGATGATCGGCGCGTCGGTGCTCGGCAAGACGTGGCGAAAGAGGACCCGCCACTGCGAGGCCCCGATCGACTCCGCGGCCGTCACGAATTCGTTCGCGCGGATCGCGAGCACCTGGCCGCGCATCACGCGGGCATACTCCGGCCACAGAACGAAGCCGACGGCGAGCAACGCGTTGCTGAGCCCCGGCCCGCCGCGCACCGCGGTAATCGTCATCGCCAGGATAATCGACGGAAACGAGAGGATTGCGTCGGCGGCGCGCATGATGACGCCGTCAACAATGCCGCCGATGTAGCCGGCAATCGCTCCCAGCAGACAGCCAAACGCGCCTGTGAGCACAATCACCATGATGCCCGCGGGCACCGAGATGCGCGCCCCGTAGATGACCCGGCTTCCCATGTCCCGTCCCAGATCGTCGGTGCCGAGAATATGCGCGCGGCTCGGCGGCTTGAGGCGGACGCTGAGATCCTGAGCAATTGGATCTTCGATGGGCAGCACGGGCGCCAGCGCGGCCAGCACGAGCCAACCGAGGACGATCCCGAGCCCGGCGAGGGCGATCGGCCGCCGGCGCAGCGTGCGCAGGGTGTCGCCGAGCGGCGTGCGCCGCTTGCGCGCCTCCAACCCGCTGAAGACCGCGCCACGTTGCGCTGCGACAGAGGTAAGTGCCACGACGTCGGTCGTCCTTGCTTCAGCCGACACGGATTCTCGGATCCAGGACGCCATAGAGGATGTCGACGCAGAGATTCACGATCACGTACGCGAACGCGACGACGAGGGTCACGCCGAACAGCCCCGGATAGTCGAGTTTGAGGGCCGCTTGCACGCTGTACCGCCCGATACCGGGCCAGGAGAAGATGGTTTCCGTCAGAACCGCGCCGGCCAGCAGCCCCGCAAAGGTCAGGCCCAGCACGGTCACGGTTGGGATCAGCGCGTTGCGGAGCGCGTGCCCGACGATCACCCGCCGCTCGACGAGTCCCTTTGCCCGGGCGGTCCTGACATAGTCGTCGCTGATCGCCGCCAACAACGAGGATCGGAGCATGCGCGCCACGATGCCCATCGCGAACGAGCCGAGAACGACCGCCGGCAACAGGATGTGCCGGAGCACGCTCTTGACCGCCAACCAGTCGCCGGCGAGCACCGAATCGACCGTGATCATCCCAGTGACGTGTCGCGGCGGCTTCATGCCGGTGTCGAGTCGCCCTGGCCCCGGCAGCCAGTGGAGACGGAAGAAAAAAACATACAGCATCAGGAGCGCCAGCCAAAACACGGGCACCGACGTCCCGATCAAAGCCATGAAGCGGGCCACGTGATCCGGCCACCGGTTATGCCGAATTGCCCCCACAATGCCGAGCGGAACGCCGATGGCGACCGCGTAGATCATTGCGGCGAACGTCAGCTCGACCGTCCCCGGCACGAATTGCCGAAGATCGGTCGTGACCGGCCGCCGGGTCGAGATCGACTGCCCCATGTCGCCGTGGAAGAGGTTGCGGACGTAATAGAAGTACTGGAGCGGCAGCGGCTTGTCAAACCCCCACCGACGCTCCAATGCCTTTCGAATCACGGGATCTCCCGCCTGCTTTTCGCCGAGCACCGTGTCGAGCGGATCGCCGGGAACGATGTGGGCGAGCCCGAACGTCCCAACGCTGACGATCAGCATCACGAGCACGGCGAGGACCAACCGACGGAGGATGTAGCCCCAGAGCCCCAAGTGTCGCTCCTTGGCGGATGGCGGCGCGGTTGAGGCACGGTTCAGGACGAGGGCGGGTCGACCAAGTCAATGGCCGACCCGCCCCTTGCCGTGGCTAACCTACCCGGTCTTCGAGGCGTGGCGCAATTGGAGGATATACAGCCCGTGGGGCTGGACCCCCTGAACCTTCTTGCTGGCCGGGCTGCGATAGTTCGGCTGGAATTCGACAAGGAACGCCGCGTCGTCGATCAGCCGCTTCTGGATGGCGATGTAGTCCTGCTTGCGTTTGGCCTCATCGAGCTCCTTGATACCGTCTTCGAGCATTTTGTCGACATCAGGGTGGGAGTAGTGGACCCGCTTCGCGGCCGCACTGCCGGTGTGGCCGAACGGCTCGGCATAGGTGTGTACGTCCGGATAGTCGGGCGACCAGTCGGACATGGTGAACTGGATCTTACCCGCGCGGTATTGTTTGAGCCGCTCCGCCGGGTCCATCGGGTTGAGCTTCACCTTCAGCCCCTTGATCTTCTGGATGTCGGACTGAAGCTTGGCGGCAAGCGTGTCGCGCACAAGACCGGCCGGGGTCGCTTGATTGGCCCCGTAGCTCAGCGTGACCTCGACCTCCCCGACGCCGGCGGAGTTGAAGAGCTGCTGCGCCTTCGCGAGATCAGTCTTGTAGGCCGCGTCCTTGGTCTCGTCAGCACCGAGCAAGCCGAGCGGCACGATCGTCGCCGGCCGCACGGCGCCGCTGTTCAGCAGCCCCTTAATGATGCCGTCGTAGTCAATCGCGAACGCGATCGCCTGCCGGACTTCCTTCTTGGCGAGCGGTCCGCCGACGGTCGGGTCGTTGTTCAACGCGAGGTACTCGATCGCCAGCGAGGCTCCTTCGAGGAGTTGGAGGTTTGGGTCGCTCTTCACCTTGTCGACGGAATCCGGATCCACCGCGAACGCAAGATCGGCGTCGCCGGTCTGGATCAGCTGCAGCTGGGTGTTGGCATCCGCGACGTTCCGGAAGATGACGCGGTCGAGCTTGGGCGCCTCGCCCCAGTAGTCGGGATTCTTGTCGAGGGTCACCTCGTTCGCGACGTCCCAGCCGGTCAGCATAAACGGACCGGTGCCGGCGGAGTTGCCCTTGTTGATCCAATCGGTCGCCGGATCGAGGGCCTTGGCGGCCCCGGTAGGTGTTGCGCCCGCACTGGGCGCCGGCGGCTGGGCGGACCCTCCGTGCTCCTTGATCGTCTTGCTGTCCGTGACCGCGAACACAATCGCGGTGATGATCGCGACAAACGCCGCGTTCGGGGCCTTGAGTGTCACCTTGAGCACGTGCGTCTCGGCGGCCTCGACCTTGGTGATGTTGTCCGTGAACAGGAAGCTCGGATTCCCCTGGAGATTGGCGAGGCGATTCCAGGAGAAGACCCAGTCGTCCGCTGTCATGACGTTGCCGGTCTTATGAAACTTAACGTTCTGCTTGAGCTTGATCGTCGCCGCGAGGCCGTCGGACGAGAACGTGGGCATCCCGTCGGCCAGCAGCGGCTGAAAATCGGTCAGCTTCGTGGCGTCGGGCAGGTGATAGAGCGTTTCGTAGATCAGGTTGTGCGCGGCCGCCGGATTGATCTCGTAGATCACCGCGGGATCGAGATAGAGCCAGTTCTGGGCTGGGAGGCTGTCGAGGACGACCAGCGTCTTCGGGTCGGTCGCCGCCCGACCGGGGGCCAGCTTGCTTGCGCCACCGGGCGCGGCCACCGCGCCTCCGGCGAGCGCGGCCGAGATCGCCGAGATGGACACGCCGAGACCGAGCGCCCGCTGGATGAATTGCCGGCGAGACAGCTCGCCACACGACAATCGTTCCAGGAGAACAGAAACCCGCTGATCAGCCATCACTCATCACACCTCACGCGCCGCACGGTCGTCGTCGAACCGGCAGCTCTTCGGGTCGGATCGCTCCGTCTCTAACGCCGCGTCAGCGCGAGGGGTCCCCGATTCGGGTCTAACGCGCCGTGCTTTCGCCTAGAATCGAGCGATTGCGGCGAAGTATCCGCGACCGCGCGAATCACGTCAAATCGTGATCCGAGTCGCCATACGTTCGGCAACGCGACGTTCCGCGCTCACGGAGGCAAGGGCATCGCGCACCACGTCGGCGGGGACGTGTTCGACGATGCGAACACCTCCCCCCGCCCGCGGCAGCACCCACCGCTGCTTCCCGGCGATCCGCTTCTTGTCGGCCGTGAGGAGCGCGATCACGGCAGCCTGATCGACATGCGCCGTGCTCGGCAGCCCGAACCGGTCCAGCAGGGCGTCGAGCCTGTCGACGTCGGCTGGCCCGACCGTCCCCAGCCGCGCCGCGATCCGCATCGCCGCGCGCATCCCGATCGCGATCGCCTCGCCGTGGAGGTATCGATACCCCGCCGCCTCGATCGCATGGCCTAACGTGTGCCCGAAATTGAGCAGGGCCCGCAGCCCCGCTTCGCGCTCGTCCGCCTCGACGACGGCCGCTTTTAATGCCACGTTCCGCTGGATCAGATACGACGTCGCCGGCTCGCCCAACCCGACCAGGCGGGTCGCGTTGCGCTCCAGGAATGCCACCAGGTCGGCTCGCTCACCACCTGGCGTCGAGGGCTGGATCAGCGCGTGCTTGACGACCTCCGCCCACCCTGAGACGAGCTCGCGGTGGGGGAGTGTCCTCAGCAACGACGGGTCGATCGCGACCACCGGCGGCTGGTAGAACGCGCCGATCAGGTTCTTGCCGGCGCGGTGGTTGATACCCGTCTTGCCCCCGACACTGCTGTCGACCATCGCCAGCAGACTGGTCGGCACCTGGACGAGCCCCACCCCGCGCAGACACGTCGCCGCGACGAACCCGGCCAGATCTCCCACGACGCCGCCGCCGAGAGCGGCGACGACGTCGCCCCGTTCGATGCCCCCGTCGAGCAGCCAGTCGTACAGATCGCCCGCGGTCGCGAGACTCTTGCTCCCCTCGCCGGACTTGACCGCCTTGGTCGCCACGGTGAATCCGCCCCGCCGGAGCGAGTCCTCAATCGCCGCTCCGTGCAGCCTCCCGACAACCTCGTCGGTGATGACCCAGGCCCGGCGCGCGCCTGCCCACGTCCGCCGCGTCACCTCACCCAGCCGGGCGCTGATGCCGGACGCGATGAAGATCTCCGAGATGCCGGAGGGCGCGTCGAGACAAAGCGTCGGCTCCATCTCAGGATGGGCGTCCGGCACAAGCGCCGCGATGTCGGCCGCGACAGCATCGGCCGTGACCGAGTCGACGATCAACGTGATCGCCGCCCGATCGTAGGCGTCCTGACGGAGGGTCTTCAGGTCGGCGATCCGCTGGAGCGGATCGGCCGCCGCCAGCATCGGTCGCGCCACCGCCACGCCCTCGGCCGCTTGCTGGCGCCGCAGACGCGCGAGGACGGTATCAGGACTGGCATCCAGCGCGACAACCAGCGTTTCCGGCCCACCGAGCAGAGGGGCCGCCCAGGCCGCCGGATCGACGACCGCGCCGCCGCCCGTCGCCACCACGACGCGATCGCGCGCGAGCGCGGCCGCCAGTTCCGCCCGCTCCGCCGTGCGAAAGGCTGTTTCGCCGTGCGCCGCGAAGACGGCCGGGATCGACGTCCCGAACCGCGCCTCAATCGCCGCATCCGTGTCGAGGGCGCTCCAACCGAGCCGGGCAGCCAGGAGCCGCGCCACGGTGCTCTTGCCCGAGCCGCTGAACCCGATCAGCACGACACGTCGCACGTTCGCCATTGCCTGCTCCGCTGCCGCGATCGCGCGCTCTGCCACCAGGATAAACTCTAATGGTTCCGTCGAGATCGCGCGGGAGGTTCGGCATGGATCGGTTCGTGCTGGCGATCGACCAGGGAACGACGTCAAGTCGCGCCATCGTCTTCGATGCCGACGGGCGGTCGCGCGGCATGGCGCAAGAGCCGATTCGACAACACTACCCCCATCCCGGTTGGGTCAACCAGGACGCGACCGACCTCTGGCAGGTCACACGACGCGTCGCCCGCCGCGCGCTTGACTCGGCCGGCCTGACCGCCCGTCAGCTGGCCGCCGTCGGCATCACGAACCAGCGCGAGACGACCATCCTCTGGGATCGGGCGACCGGGCACCCGGTCGCCCCGGCGATCGTCTGGCAGAGCCGGCAGACCGCCGCTCTGGTCGCGGCGATCGAGCGACGCGGTCTGACCGACACCTACCAACGGATCACCGGTCTCGTCCCCGATGCTTATTTCTCGGCGACGAAGATCGCCTGGCTGCTCGACCAGGACCGCGCGCTCCGGCGCCGGGCCGAGGCGGGCGATGTGCTCTTCGGCACCGTCGACAGCTGGCTGCTCTGGAACCTCTCCGGAGGACGCGCCCATCTGACCGACTACTCCAACGCCTCGCGCACGATGCTCTACGACCTGCGCTCCCTGCGCTGGTCGGAGGCGCTCCTCGGCGACCTCGGCATTCCCCGGGCGATGCTGCCGTCCGTCACGGGCAATTCGGAGGTTTTGTTCGAGAGCGCGCCGGACGTGCTTGGCGGCGCCGTCCCGGTCGCCGGGGTCGCCGGAGACCAGCAGGCCGCGCTGTTTGGACAGACCTGCTTCCGTCCAGGCGAGGCGAAGAACACCTACGGCACCGGTTCGTTCCTGCTGATGCAGACCGGCGAGAACGTCGTCACCTCCCGCCATCGTCTGCTCACGACCATCGCCTGGGGCATCGGCGGCAGCGTGGAATACGCCCTTGAAGGCGCAATCTTCGTCACCGGGTCCGCCGTTCAGTGGCTCCGCGACGGTCTCGGCATTATCCGGCGCGCCGCCGACGTCGAGGCACTGGCCGCTTCGGTGGCCGATAGCGGCGGCGTCGTCTTCGTGCCCGCCCTGGTCGGACTCGGCGCCCCCTACTGGGACCAGGACGCGCGCGGCACCATCGTCGGGCTGACGCGCGGTACGACGGCGGCGCACCTCGCCCGCGCCACGCTGGAAGCGATCGCTCTCCAGACGCGCGACGTCCTCGATGCCATGACGGCAGATGTCGGTGTGTCCGTGACCGAGCTCCGCGTCGACGGTGGCGCCGCCGCCAACGATCTCCTGATGCAGATCCAGGCCGACGTGCTCGGCGTCCCCATCGTTCGCCCCCAGGTCACGGAAACGACCGCCCTGGGTGCCGCCTACCTCGCCGGTCTGGCGACCGGAGTCTGGGCGAGCCGCGCCGAGGTCCGCGCCCAGTGGCGCGAAGACCGCCGCTTCGAGCCCCGCTCGACTGAATCCGAGCGAGCGCGCCAGAACGAGCGGTGGCGACGAGCCATCGAGCGCTCCCGCCATTGGGAAAGCACCGACCAAGGGGAGAGCGCCAGCCTCGACCGCCCGTAGCGGCGCTGCTTGCTGCGCATCGGCTCCCAGTAACCTGTTGTCATGCCCGTTGGCGTCCCCACGCGCGGGGCTGCTCCCCGTGCTGCCCCCCGACCAACCCGGCTGAAGCCGGCTGACGGTACGCTCGTCGGCTCCTCCTCAGCCCCGGAGGGGCTTGGTCGGGTGAGCGCGGGGGTTCAGCCCCGCGCGCGGGGGCACGGCGCGAAATACGTGGAACGGATGTTCTTGCTGCGTCCTCCCGGTCACGCGGTCGCTGAGACGTGCTCAGCACAGTGCGACCCGACTATCCGGTTGGTGGTCTCCGTTTCGAGAGGCCGCGGCGCGGTGCCGAGGCGGGGACGCCACGGGAGTAGGGTCAGCTCTTCGGGTCTCCTCCCGATTGTGGCAAGGGCAGTTTCTTCAGAGCATCCGATGCCTGCTGATAATAGAGGCGCATGTCTTCGCGCGTCGGCTTGTGGCCGATCCGGTAGTAGAGGTCCGCCGCGCGTCCCGCGGCCATCGTCCCCACATAGGCGATGCCGATCTTTGGGATCGTGCCCGCCGCCAGCGGCAGGAACGACGCGGCCTCCCGCGCGATCGTTCGCCACAAGAGCCCGGCGCCGACGACCGGGATCATCTCACGCATGATTCCCCATTGATCGTGCAGATCGCGTCCATGCACCGCCGCGAGCTTGAAGATGAGCATGAGCTGGTTCTTGGTCAGGACAAAGAAGTCGGCGCCAGCCGCCGCCAGCGAACCGACGATGGGGATCGCGGCGGGGATATTCGAGACGAGGGCGAACTGGGCGTTGGCCCGCGACGCCTCGTCGATCAGCGCCTTGGCCGCCGCCACCCGAAACGCGGGGAAACACCGCCCGAAGGCAGGCGCCCGGTCCGGCAACTGCTGGGCAATGGCCGCGCGAACCGCCGCGGCGATCCGCTCGCTCTTCGGATTCTTGCCCCCAAAGAGAAAGATGGGAACCGTGGCTGAGTTCGCCATGAGCCGGTTGCCGACCCGCGTGAACGCCCCCGAGTCCTCCGGATCAAACACGACGATCGCGTCGTCGTGTTCCGAGCCGCGGACCCCATCGCTCAGGCTCCGCACGGCCACGTCCGGTGATCGCTCCAAGCCGGTCAGGAGACGCCCGATCTCGGCCGCGGTCGATTCGTTTGGCGCCATCACCAGAAGGCGGGGCACCCGCTCGGCCTCCTCCCGCACCTGATCGAAACTCATCTCGCGGAGGACCTTCATGAAGGTGCGGGCGGCGCCCACGGTCCCGGTGCTCTTGATGATCGATCCTCTCAGTGAGGGCATGAGCTTCTCCTCGAACCGGCGCTTGATCGGCGGGGACGAGCGGAGCGGTCGAACCGGCGGTTGCCGACCATCGGCCACGCCGCCCTGATCGATCGCGACCGCTCGTGACCAGCCTATCCGCGATCCCAATCGACCATCTGGACCGCCAATCGCATGCCGGGTTCCGCCACGTCGAGGGACTCCGGCACGACCAGCAGACCGTTTGCCCGCGCGAGCGAGGTAAGGACCCCGGCACCCTGATCGCCCGCTGTCCGCACGGTATAGCCGTCCCGCTCGTTTCCTTCAACCCTGGCGCGGACGAAATGCCGGCGCTGTCCGCGATTGTCCAACCGCTCAAGAAGCGTCGCCTCGATCGTCGGCGGCGTCAGATCGTGGCGCCCGAGCATCTTCAAGATTGCCGGCCGGCCGAACTGCTCGAAGCTGACGGCGGCCGCGGCCGGGTTCCCCGGCAGTCCCAAGAGCGGCTTGTCGCCAATCCTGCCGAATGCCAGCGGTTTCCCCGGTTTCATCCGCACCTGCCAGATCGCGATTTCGCCCTCGGCCTGGAGCACGTCCTTGACCATGTCGTAATCGCCGAGCGACACGCCGCCCGAGGTCACAATCAGGTCCGATTCCCGGGCCGCCGCCAGTTTGTCCGTGAGGTCGGCGACGGTGTCGCGCGCGATCCCCAACAATACCGGGCAACCGCCGGCGCGTTTGACCATCGCCGCGAGCGTGTAGCTGTTGCTGTTCCGGATTTGACCCGGTCTCAGCACCGGTCCGACGTCGATGACCTCGTCGCCGGTCGAGAGGATCGCGACCCGCGGCCGCCGATGGACGAGCGCGCAGCCGCGGTTGAGGGCGGCCAGAACGCCGATCTCGGGCGGCCGCAGCCGCGTTCCCGCGGTCAAGACCGTCGCCCCGGCGCGGACGTCTTCCCCCGGTGCGCGGACGTTGTGCCACGACTTCGCGGCTCGCTGGATGCCGATCTCGAACCGGTGGGGGCCGCCGACGCGGCCCGGGCCGTAGGCCGTCTCGTCGGTTTCCTCGAACCGGACGACGGCGTCGGCGCCCTCCGGCATCGGAGCGCCCGTCATGATCCGCGCCGCCGTGCCTGGGCTCACCAGTAGTGTCGCCTCATGACCCGCCGCCAGAGCCCCGACGACGCGCAGACGGACCGGTGCATCGTGCGTCGCCCCGGTGGTGTCATCGGCGCGGACGGCATACCCGTCCATCGCCGAGTTGCGAAAGGGCGGAACATCCGCTGCCGCGACGAGATCTTCGGCGAGCACGAGCCCTTCCGCATCCAGGATCGGCAGTGACACGGCCGGTAGCGGCGCGAAGGCCGCTAGGACGCACTCTAGCGCCTCGTCCACGCCGAGCATGCGCTCGACGTCCTCCCACGGCCGTGCAGAGAGCGGGGTGTCCGGTTCGGGCACGGCTTCCTCACAGCGTGACGTCGCACGCGGGGGTCACAAACCGGCGGCTGCCTTGAGCGCGTCCATCACCTTGACGAGCTCGCGCACCGCGCCCGCTGACTTGTGCAACGCCGCCAGCTCCTCCTCGGTGAGGTTGAGCTGGATGATCTCTTCCATCCCGGCGGCGGAGAGCTTGATCGGCACGCCGACAAATAGCCCCTCGATCCCGTACTCGCCCCGCAGCAGCACGCTCGCCGGCAGGACCCGGCGTTTGTCAAGCAGAATCGCGTCCACCATCGCGACGACCGACGTGCCAGGCGCGTAGTACGCGCTCCCGGTCTTCAGCAGCCCGACGATCTCCGCGCCGCCACCCGCCGTCCGCTGCTCGATCGCCGTGACTCGGTCGGCGGAAAGCAGCTCCGTGATCGGGATGCCGGCGACCGTCGAATAGCGCGAGATCGGGACCATGGTGTCGCCGTGGCCGCCGAGGACCAGCGCCGTCACATCTTCAACGGAGACGTTCAGCTCGATCGCGATAAAGGCCCGGAAGCGGGCGGAGTCGAGCACGCCGGCCATGCCGATCACGCGCTCGCGGGGCAGTCCGGCGGCATCGAACGCGACGTGACACATGGCGTCGAGCGGATTCGAGACGACGAGCACGACGGCGTCCGGCGAACCGGGGACGACTTGCTCGGTGACGGACCGGACGATACCCATATTCGTGCGCAGCAGGTCGTCGCGGCTCATGCCGGGCTTGCGCGCAATGCCGGAGGTGATGACGACCACGTCGGATCCGGCCGTGTCCTGGTAGCCGTTGGCCCCGGTCAGGCGTGAGTCGTAGCCGAGGAGCGGTCCGGCCTGCATCAGATCGAGCGACTTGCCCTGCGGCATCCCTTCGAGGATGTCGACGAGCACAACGTCGGCGTCGTCGCGGAGGGCCAGCAGTTGCGCTACCGTGCCCCCGACCATCCCGGCGCCAATCACGGTCACTTTCCGACGCGCACTCGCCCGTGCCGCCGTCGCCATCGTTCTACTCTCCCCTCAACGCGCCGGCCGGTCCACAGGCGGCCGGCTCCCCAGACGTTCACGCAGGCGTCGGAGATGCGCTCCACGGTGGTAGTATAGGCGCCGCCCGTGACGCCTGTTCCCCCGGCCGAGCCGCCCTTCACCCGGAGCGACTGATGGCTGCCCACCGCTCAGACGTGCGCTTCACCGTGCCCTTCGGGCGCGGCTCCATCGGCTTCGTCTTTCCGCCCGGCGTGACAGGATCGGTCGCGCGGTCGCGTTCGGTGCCGCCGTTGGCAGATCCGGCTGGCGCCGCGCGGGCAGCCTTGCGGGATCCCCTTGGCGCGCCGTCCCTACGGGAACTCGCGCGTGGCAAGCGCCGCGTCTGCATCGCGGTCACCGACGCCACGCGATCCTGCCCCGATCATCTTCTGGTGCCGCCCATGCTCGACGAGCTGGCGGCCGCGGGCGTGCTCGACGAGTCGATCGCGCTCCTCGTCGCCGTCGGCACCCACCGGGCCAGCACGGACGCCGAGAAACGGGAAAAGCTCGGCGCTGCGGTCGTCCAACGCTATCGGGTCGTCGACCACGACGCCGCCGACCGGGCGAATCTGGTCAAGGTTGCGGACGGCCCCGCCGGGGTGCCGTTCCTGCTCAACCGGCTCGTCGCGGAGGCCGATCTCGTCCTCGCCACCGGACGGGTCGAGCCGCACCAGTACGCCGGCTACAGCGGCGGGGGCAAGACGGTTGCGATCGGCTGCGCCGACGACGCGATCATCGCCTACACCCACGGCCCGGCGATGCTCGACCAACCCGGCACCCGCCTCGCGCTACTCGCCGGCAACCCGTTCCAGGAGGCCGTTCGCCGCGTCGCCCGCGCCGCCAAGCTCGGTTTCGTCGCCAATATCGTGCTCGACGACGAGGAGCGCCCGGTCGCGATCGCCTACGGCCACCCTGAGACTGTCCAGGATCACCTCGCGCGGCTCGCCTCGGCGATCTACACCGTCCCGATCCCGTTCCAGGTCGACATCGCCGTCGCCGGTGTTGGCTACCCAAAGGACGCCAATCTCTACCAGGCGAGCCGCGCCGCCAGCTACCTGCAATTCGCCCCGACGCCGGTCGTCCGCTGGGGCGGCGTGATTGTCGTTCCGGCCGCCTGTCCGGAGGGTGCCGGAACCGGCGTTGGCGAGCAGCGTTTCCGCGCCGCGATGGCGGAACCCGGGGGCCCCGCGGCGATCATCGCGAAAGCCCGCGCCGAGGGGATCAAACCGGGGGAGCAGCGTGCCTACGTGATGGCGAGGGTCCTCCAGGACGTCACGGTGATTGTCGCCGGCGCGGTCGATCCCGACTCCGTGCGCGCGGTCGGCTGTCTGCCTGCGCCGGACATCGATGGGGCACTCACGTTGGCGGTCGAAATTGCCGGCGCTCCGGCGACCGCCGTCGTCGTGCCGCACGCGTTGCTGACCCTGCCGATCGTGCAAACGGCGATCGCCGCGGGCGCCTGACCAGGGTAGTGAGCGACAGAAACGAGGTATCGCCGTTGACGGGATAAGGGAACAGCGCCGCCGGAACTGCCACATCCTCCCTCACCCCGTCGCACGTCTGGCCGCATTCCAGTTCAGCCCGGCGGATCGTCGTTCCTCCCCGGCCTGCTCCGCCATCGCCCCCACCGCCACCACGGCCGCCTTGGTGACCACCCGCTCCCCGCCCCGCGTCTTGAGGACGGTCGAATCGAGCCATAGATACAGGTAGACCCCGTCCAACCGTCGGGTGCGGAAGCGCTCGACCTCGACATCAAGGGCGGCGCAGGACCCGGAGGGTGCCCCGGCTCACCTGGCTTTTGCTGATCCCCTCCAACCCGAGCGCCTTGGCCAGGTCGTCGACTCGCCGGGTTGACACCCCGGGGCGTCCCCTGGGCCACAGAGGCCTTCTGCACCACCGCAAGCGGCGCCCGCTCGGCCCGCTTGTGCAGTTCGAGCAGGATCGGGAAAAAGTCGCCGTCGCGCACCTGCGGCACCGCCACCTCCAGGGTGCCGAGCCAGGTGCCCCAGCGGCGGTCGCGGCTGCCGTTGAGGTAGCCGGTCCGCGTCTCGGTCTGCTCCTAGCGCCCCGCGCCCAGGTGGGACTCCGCCTCCAGCTCCATCAGCACCTGGGCCAGCACTCGCAGCCCATCCCGGAGCACGTCGGTGTCCGGTGCCGTTGCCGCCTTGACCAACAATTCGTTCAGTGCCATCCTCAGTTCGTCGGCCATCGCGTCGGTCCTCCGTCGGTGATGTTGCCCAACCATCCCGATGAGAACCACGCGCTGGCCACTCCTGTCAACGGCCCGTTTTACACATCTTTGGGGATACCGTTGGCAAATTCCCCGCGGTGGGATCGCGCGGCTGCAGCTGAGTCGACGACGACCGCATCCGTCCGCCCATTACGTGTCGCGGTGCTGCCGGGTTGTGTCCGTATAGGATACCGTTGGCAAATCCGGTTGGGGAGCCGAACCGCGAGAACCGCGATACTTGGGGTCTTMCTTCGCCACGACCGTGGAGGTGCCCCGTGTCGCTGCAACCCGACCCGATCGGCCCGGTTCCCGACGAGACGGTCCGTGTCGCCCGTGCCGCGTTCCCCAGAGGCAGCCGCTATCTTCAGATGCGCGATGTCCTGGGGACGATCTTTGCCGACGCCGACTTCACCGCCCGCGCAGCCTGACGCTGCAACCACAGGCCGAACACGAGGCGATCCACGCCGCCCGGCAGCGCCAACAGACCCAGGCCTTCGCCGACGACTATGCCGACCGGGCCGGGGTCGAGGGCACGCTCTCCCAGGGGGTGCGCGCCTGCGGGCTGCGGACGGCGCGCTACCGCGGGCTGGCCCAAACCCACTTGCAGCACCTCGCCACCGCCGCCGCGGTCGATGTCCAACGGGTTACCGACTGGTGCGAGGGCCGACCGCGCGCCACCACGCGCCGCTCCCGCCTTGCGCGTCTCGCGAACGCCGCCTGAGTCGAGCGTCGGGGGAATTTGCCAACGGTATCCGGATAGTTCTGTAAAAGTGGGAGGTTGCTCCCGGTGACGGGAGTGGCCACCGTCCTCCACGAGAGAGGGGTGTACGCACCGCTATCCGAGGAGGGAATGACGATGGCCGAGGGCCATGGTCGTGGGCTCGCCGGGGTGGCACAAGCGTTGTTGCTGGACGACCCGACGTTTCTGCAGGGGATCGTCGAGCGGGCGCTGCAAGCGATCCTGGACGAGGAGATGACGGCGCACCTGGGAGCAGGACGCTCCGAGCGCGGCGACGGCCGGACGGGGTATCGCACCGGCGCCAAGCCGCGGACCCTGACGACGCGGGTGGGCACGATCGCGCTGCGGGTGCCGCAAGACCGCGCCGGGACGTTTTCGACCGAGCTGTTCGCCCGCTCCCAGCGCAGCGAGCAGGCCTTGGTGGCGACCCTGAGGGAGATGTACCTGCCGGGTGTCTCCACCCGCAACGTCGCGGCGATCACCGAGGAACGGTGTGGGACGACCTTCTCGAAATCGCACGTCTCGGCCGTCGTGGGACGCTTGGACCCGGAGCTGACGGCATGGCGGGAGCGGCCGCTGACCGCGGCGGCCTCCCCCTATCTGATGGTCGATGCCCGCTCCGAGCACGCCCGCGTGGATGGGCGGGTGGTCAGTCTGGGGGTGCTGATCGTGGCCGGGGTGCGGGACGACGGGCGGCGGGAGATTTTGGCGGTGGAGGAGGCCGACACCGAAAGCGAAGCCACCTACCACGAGCTGTGCACGCGCCTCAAAGCGCGCGGGTTGCGTGGGGTCGAACTCGTCACCAGCGACACCCACCAGGGCCTCCAGGCGGCGATCGGCCGTCATTTTCAGGGCGCCAGTTGGCAACGCTGCCAGGTCCACTTCGCCCGCAACCTCCTCGGCATGGTCGGCGCCAAGCACCGGGGGCGCCTCGGCGAGGACTGGCGGGGGATTTTCGGGGCGGCCCTTCCACCCGCTGGTCGCGGCCAAGCTCGACGAGGAGAGCGCAGACTGCCTGGCCTGCTCCGCCTTTCCCGCCGCACACCGGCCCCGAATGCGCACGACGAACGGCGTCGAGCGGGGAACCCTCCGGGTCCAACCAGGAACTGAAACGGCGGACGCGGGTGGTCCGGATCTTCCCCGGCCGCGCCGCCCTGCTGCGCCTGGTGACGGCGCTGGCGCTGGAGCAAAGCGAGGCGTGGATCAGCGGCCGCCGCTCTCTCGACATGGACCCGTTCTGGGAAGACCGCCGGCGCCCGGCCGGCTCAGCACCGGTCGCGCTGRCGGCCGACGAACGGAGGCCCCACGCATGGAGGACTTTTACAGAACTCTCAGGACTTGATCCGCAAAGCCCTGGGCGGGCTTTTGCACGGCCAGCTTGTGACCTTGGATACACCAAAGACACCGAGCAAGCGCGACCCACCCACGGCAGACCCGCTCAGGCTGAACGCCCTACCGCTGCTGCTTGCACCTGGCGTCATTGACCCACAGAGAGAGTGGGACTTGTTGATGCACCTCGTCTTTATGTCGGCACTGCTCGACAACTACAATGACAAAGCCCGGAACTACAACACCGCTTGGCTCAACGGCGCATCCAAAGATTTGCTCTGGGAGTGCGAAAAAGACCTCATCATGTCCACTTGGGACTACCTCGACGCCCGCAAAGCGATGCTGGGGATGCTTGGTCGTCTTGGACCACCTCTGCCATTGGAACGGAACTATCAGCCCTCTCGCAAGGAGCGTGCGGTCAATCGGCTGCGTCAGCGATTCCGCACGGCCCGGCAGCGCCAGCCAAGCCCAGCGCAAAGCCCTGCCGCTACAGCAGATGACACAACGCCTGAGCGCGAGCCTACCGCCTCGGAGCCTCAGCCTTGAGCGCGAACGGCGCTAGGCAAAGGTCACCGGGTTGATACGGGGCGTGTCAGGATGGGACGGTTTCGGGGATTCTGGGCGGCCGTAGTATCTAAACGCGTGTCGCCGTTGACGGAGGAAGACCGCTTGCCTATACTGTCGTGCGCCGAAAGGTGCCTGCCCAGGTGGCGGAATCGGCAGACGCGCTAGCTTGAGGGGCTAGTGCCCGTTTAGGGCGTGGGGGTTCAAATCCCTTCCTGGGCACCGGACAGCGGCACTCGGCCGACCGGCTGGGTGAAGATTACGATGGTACCGAATTGATCCGCGGGCGATTAGCTCAGCTGGGAGAGCGCCACGTTTACACCGTGGAAGTCAGAGGTTCGAGCCCTCTATCGCCCACCAGCCGCCATCTTGCCCCTCCACCCGCGCCAAGGTAGCTCAGCTGGTAGAGCTCACGACTGAAAATCGTGCGGTCGGCGGTTCGAGTCCGCCCCTTGGCACCAGACGCCCACCGCAACTGGCACCGCCCTCACGTTGTGGGGGCGGTTTCCGTTGTGCGCGGGACGGGTTGACCGGAGCGGGGTAGGCGGCATGTCGCGCGCGGGTTGAGCCCCGCGCTGACCTCACCCGGCAGGTCCGGCCGCTCCCCCCATTCGTTCCACGAGCCGTCGTAGTTCGCGAAGCGGTCGTGCCCGATCCGATGCAGCGCGAACAGCACGGCGGTCGCCGTCACCCCGCCGTTGCAATAGGCAACGACGCGCTGGTCTGCCTCGACACCGCCGGCGGTCAGGATCTGCCGCTGCTCGTCCAGCGGCTTCCACGTCCCGTCCGGGTTGACCAGCGCCCTGGACGGGATGCTCACCGCGCTCGGAACATGCCCGCCGCGAGAGCCGCGCACGATCTCGCCAGTGAATTGGCCGGGATCGCGGGCGTCGACGATGAGCGTGTCCGAATCGCCTATTAGCGCCAGCACCTCGTCTGCCTCAACGCGCAGGTTGGGTCGCGGCCGCGGGGTGAACAGCGCCGTCGGCGGCCGCGGAATCTGGGTCGTCAGCGGGCGCCCCTCCCGCTGCCACTTGCCGAACCCGCCGTCGAGGACCGCCGCCTGATCGTGGCCGTAGTAGCGCAGCGCCCACCAAAGGCGCGTCGCAAAGTGCCCTCCGGTGTGGTCGACGATCACAAGGTCGGTGTCGTCGCCGATACCGCGCGCGGCCATTGCCGTGGCGAAGCGTTCGGGCGACGCAATCTGGACCTTCACCGGGTTGTCCGGGTCGACGATGTCGCCTGTCCAATCGACGTAGACCGCGCCGGGGATGTGACCCGCGTTGTACTCGTCGCGGGCGGCGGCGTAATCGGCCTGCTGGCGACCGCCGCCCAGGTCGGTCGTCGTGACAGATCCCCGAATGTCGACCACCTTCAGCCCTGGTGCGCTCAGCTGGTCTGCCAGCCAGTCGGTCGAGACCAGAGAGTCAGGCAGCAGTGATGCACGCGTCATGGGTTCGATCCTTTCGCGATCCGTCGGACAGCATGCGCCGTCTGGCGGCCTCGTTCTTCTGTCTCGTCTTCGTCCGAGTGCTCGCTCGTGCGGGTCGAACGTCAGATCCGTTCCGATCGCTCCGGCCGCCGTTGCCGCAACCCGCGCCGCCCGAGAGTACTGTATCTTTGCGAAGGACGGCGCTGATGGGTTGACATGATTCGGGCCGCCCGCGTATCATGACACCATCGTTCAATGGTTCACGATCTCGGATCGTGGGCTCCACGGGAAAGCACGGCGAAGAGACCAATGAACCGCGCCATCGTCATTTCCGGCCTCGTACTTATTTCGCTCCCGGTAGGGAGCATTCGCCGTTGTGGGGGCCAGGACCGAATCTAGGCACGGAACGCGGAAACGGGTTGACGGTTACAGGGCCTCCCACAGAACGGGGGGCCTTTTTCGTGGGACGGCAACGGGTACCAATGACGCGCGGCGGCGCAAGCATGGGAGAAACGCGATGGCAGCGATGAACGCCCCGACGCTGACACGGCCGAGACAGACGGCAGACAGCGATAACCGCCAGGCGAGTGTCACCAGTGAGGAGGAGCGCCTCGTCCTGAGCGGCTCCGAGATCACCTGTGCCGCCCTCGAGGCCGAGGGTGTCACCACGGTCTTCGGTTATCCCGGCGGCGCGGTCATTCCGCTCTACGATGCGCTGCCACGCTCTTCCCTGCACCATGTGCTCGTCCGCTTCGAGCAGTGGGCCGCGCTCGCCGCGGACGGCTACGCCCGCGCCACCGGTCGGGTCGGCGTCTGCATCGCGACCTCCGGCCCCGGAGCGACGAACATCGTCACCGGTCTCGCCAACGCCCAGCTCGACTCGGTCCCGGTCGTCGCGATCACCGGCCAGGTGAGCCGGCCGATGATCGGTCGCGACGCCTTCCAGGAAACCGATATCACGGGCATCACCCTGCCGATCACTAAGCACAACTACCTCGTGCAGAGGGCGGAGGAGATCGCGCCGGCGATCAAGGAGGCGTTCTACCTCGCGCGATCGGGTCGACCCGGGCCGGTCCTCGTCGACATCCCGAAAGACGTCTTCCTCGCGAAGGCCCCGTTCCACTATCCGGCGTCGGTCGGCCGCCGCGGCTATCAGCCGAGCTTCCTGCCCAACATGCGCCAGGTCCGCCTCGCCGCCGAGCTGATCAACCAGGCGCAGAAACCGCTGATTATGGCCGGCCACGGCATCATGATCAGCGGCGCCGAAGAGATCTTCGCCCGCTTCGTCGAGCGGACCGGGATTCCGGTCATGTTCACCCTCCTCGGCCAGGGCTGCTTCCCGGAGTCGCATCCGCTGGCCCTCGGTCTGATGGGGATGCACGGCCATCGGCAGGTGAACAAGGCGCTCGATGAGGCCGATCTGGTCGTCAACATCGGGGCCCGCTTTGACGACCGCGCAACCGGCAAGGTCGCCGGCTTCGCGCAGAAGGCGAAGATCGTCCACGTCGACATCGACCCGGCCGAGATCGGCAAGAACATCAAGACCGACGTGCCGGTGGTCGGCGACGCCCGTGAAGTGCTCAAGGTCCTGATCCACGAAGTCGAGCACCGCCGCCACGACGAGTGGCTCACCTGGATCGACGGGCAGCGCGATCGCGCGCTCCTCGCCGCCCTCTCCGACCGGCCCGATTGGCCGGAGCCGTTCACGATCATCAAGGCTATCGCCAGGGCGACGAATGGCGAGGCCATCTACACCTCTGATGTTGGCCAGCATCAGATGTGGGCCGCCCAGCACCTCGGTCTCGATCGCCCGAACCGCTGGCTGACCTCCGGTGGTCTGGGCACGATGGGCTACGGTCTGCCCGCCGCGATCGGTGCCAAGATAGGCCGGCCCGACCTTGAAGTCTGGGCGATCGTCGGCGACGGCGGGTTTCAGATGTCGCTCAACGAGCTGGCGACGGCGGCCCAGGAACACCTCGACATCAACGTCGCCGTCATCAACAATGGCTACCTCGGCATGGTCCGCCAATGGCAGGACCTCTTCCATCAGAAAAACTACTCCGAGGTGGCGATCTCCGGCCCTGACCTTGTCAAGCTCGCCGAGGCCTACGGTGTCACTGGTCTGCGTGTCCGGAAGGATGAGGAGATCATGCCGGCGATCGAGCAGGCGCGCGGCATCAAAGGACCGGTCGTCATCGACTTCGTGATCGAGCCCGAGGCCAACGTCTGGCCGATCGTTCCGCCCGGCGCCAGCAACTCCGACATGCTACACAACCGGTTCAGCGAGTCGTGAGTCGGCAGACGGCAGAAACCGCCGTTCTCCTTCTGACCCCGACTCCCGACTTACGACTCCAGATTGACGACCCGACCCGAGGAGACCACGCCATGAATCGTCCGCACACCCTGGTCGTGCTCGTCGAGGATCATCCCGGGGTCCTGAACCGGGTCGTCTCGCTGTTGCGCCGGCGATCGTTCAACATCAACTCGATCACCGTCGGCCAGTCCGAGCAGCCGGGACTGTCGCGGATGACGCTTGTCGTCGGCGGGGATGACGACGAGGTCGAGCAGGCGGGCAAGCAGCTCTACAAGCTGATGGAAGTCCTCAAGGTGACCGACGTCACCGACCAGAACGTGATCGCCCACGAGATGGCGCTCGTGAAGGTGGCCGCCAAAGCGCAGCACCGCCAGGAGATTCTGCTGATTGCCCAGATCTACCAAGCGCGGGTCGTCGATGCCAGTCCGACGACGCTGGTGATCGAAGTTTCAGGGCCACCGGAGCAGATCGACGCCTTACTGGTCATGGTCCGCCCGTTTGGCATCCGCGAGCTGGTCCGCACCGGTCCCATCGCGATGGTGCGCGGCGCTGCGGCGTTAAGCGCCAAGGGGGCCGGGCGGGGTGACCGCGGCGGTGAGACAATCGCCGCGGATTAAACCTGTGAGCCGGCACGGGGAGCGACGACGGCTCCCCATTTCCATCGAGCGTGACCGTCCTGGAGAGGGAACGGCACGACAGCAGAGAGGGAGGATTTGGTGCCCGCGACGATCTATTACGAACAAGACGCGAGTCTTGCTCCGTTGTCCGCCAAGACCATCGCCGTGATCGGCTACGGGAGCCAGGGCCACGCTCACGCGCTCAACCTTCGGGATGCGGGGCTCGACGTCGTCGTCGGTCTCCACGAAACCAGCAAGAGCCGGGTCACGGCGCGGGCGGACGGGCTGCGCGTCGAATCGGTCGCGGACGCCGCCCAGGCCGCCGACGTGATCATGATCGTCGTTCCCGATCAGACCCAGCACGCCGTCTACGACGAGTCGATCAAGCCGCACCTGACGGCCGGCAAGACCCTGATGTTCGCCCACGGGTTCAACATCCGGTTCGGCCTCATCGTGCCCCCCGACGACGTTGACGTGTCGATGATCGCTCCCAAGAGCCCGGGCCACCGCCTGCGCGAGTTGTACCAGGAGGGCGTCGGCGTGCCCGCCTTGATCGCGATCCACCAGGACGCGACCGGCAACGCCAAGGAGACGGCGCTGGCGTACGCGAAGGGCCTTGGCTCGACGCGCGCCGGTGTCCTTCAGACGACCTTCAAGGAAGAGACGGAAACCGACCTCTTTGGCGAGCAGACGGTCCTCTGCGGCGGCGTTTCCGCCCTCGTCGAGGCCGGATTCAATACGCTCGTCGAGGCTGGGTACCAGCCGGAGATCGCCTACTTCGAGTGCCTCCACGAGCTGAAGCTGATCGTTGACCTCTTTTACGTCGGCGGTCTCTCCTACATGCGCTACTCGGTCAGCGACACCGCTGAGTACGGCGACTACACCGCCGGGCCGAAGATCGTCGACGACCGCACCAGGCAGGCAATGAAGGATCTCCTCACCGCCATCCAAGATGGCTCCTGGGCCAAGGGGTGGATTGAGGAGAACGCGAACGGACGGAAGAACTTCCTGTCCCTGCGCGAGGAGCACGCCTCGACGCAGATCGAGCAGGTCGGCAAGGGCCTGCGGGCGATGATGCCGTTCCTCAAACACGGCAAGGCACCGGCGTAGCTACAAGGCGTGAGGCGTGAGGAGCGAGGGTGGGAAGGCGGCAGGAGCGTGACCGGGTGGTAGATGCCCGGCGTTGTTGCGTCGGGCCGGGGTCAGACCCGGCACTTCAGTGCCGGGCTCAACCCACAAAGCCCCTCCGGGGCTAACACGGAAGCGCCTACCCGCCTGGCCGCTGAACGGAGAGAAATCTATGATCGATACGGAGAACGGCGTACCTCGCCGCATCTGGGTCTTCGACACGACGCTGCGCGACGGTGAGCAGTCGCCGGGCGCCACCATGACCGTCGCCGAGAAGCTGGAGGTCGCGGACGCCCTCGTCGCCCTCGGCGTCGACATCATCGAGGCCGGCTTCCCGGCCGCCTCACCCGGTGACTTCGAAGCCGTCACGCTCATCGCCGAGCGTGTCAAAGGCGCGACCATCGCCGGACTCTGTCGGACGAACAGGACGGACATTGAACGCGCCGCCACCGCGATCCGCGGCGCGGAGTCGGCGCGCATCCATACCTTTGTCGCGACGTCCGACATCCACCTGAACCACAAGCTCCGCCTGAGCCGCCAGGAGGTCCTCGACCTCGTCGGCGAGATGGTCAAGTTCGCGAAGACCTTTACCAGCGACGTGGAATTCTCCGCTGAGGACGCCACCCGCTCCGACTGGGACTACCTTGTCCAGGTCTTCACCCGCGCGATCGAAGCCGGCGCGACCACGCTCAACGTTCCCGACACTGTCGGCTACACGACCCCCCGCGAGTACACCGCGCTGATGGAGCACCTCCAGCGGCAAGTGCCGGGCATCGACGACGTCGTCATCTCCGTCCACTGCCACAACGATCTCGGGATGGCGACGGCGAACACCCTGGCCGCGGTCGCGGCGGGCGCCCGCCAGGTTGAGGTCACGGTCAACGGTCTCGGCGAGCGGGCCGGCAACACGGCCCTCGAAGAGGTCGTGATGGCGCTGGCGACGCGGGGCAACCAGTTCGGCAACGGGACGACCAAGATCCGCACGGAGCGCCTGGTCCCGACGAGCCGCCTCGTGAGCGGTATCACCGGTCTCCAGGTCCAGGTCAACAAGGCGATCGTTGGCGCGAACGCCTTCGCCCACGAGGCCGGCATTCACCAGGACGGCATGCTCAAGGAGCGGACGACCTACGAGATCATGAACCCGCGAGACGTCGGCTGGGATGGCACCAGGCTTGTCCTGGGCAAACACTCCGGCCGCGCCGGCTTCCGCAACACCCTCAACGAGCTCGGCATCAAGCTTGCCGACGAGCAGGTGAACGAGGCGTATCTCCGCTTCCTGACGCTGGCCGACAAGAAAAAGCGCGTCACCGCCGCCGACCTGATCGCGCTCGTCCAGGACCAACTGGACGGGGAGGCTGACACCTACCATCTGACCCAATGGCGCGTCGACATCGCCAGCGGCGAGCCCGCCATGGCGTCCGTCGTGCTCGCCCACGGTGACCGCCAAGTCGTCGGCGACGCTGAGGGCAACGGTCCCGTCGACGCGCTCCTCAAGGCCATCGACGCCGCGACCGGCATCACGGCTGAGCTCGAGTACTACCATGTCGAAGCAGTCACGCCCGGCGAAGACGCGCAGGGGCAGGTACACATCCGGATCCGCGTCGGCGAGAACATCTACACCGGCCACGGCGTCTCAACGGACATCGTCGAGGCGAGCGCCCGCGCCTACCTGGCCGCCCTCAGCCGCCTCGATCAGCAGCGCCCCTCGACCGTGATCGCCGGTTCGGCCGCATCACGCTGGACATAACGTTCGCTCTGAGGTGTCGACGAAAACCCATGATTGCGACAGCCAAGACGCTGAGCGAGAAGGTCTGGGACCGCCACGTCGTCCATGCGGCGCCGGGCGAGCCCGACCTGCTCTACATCGATCTGCACTTGGTCCACGAGGTGACCTCGCCGCAGGCGTTCGACGGTCTGCGGCTCACCGGCCGGCGCCTCCGCCGCCCGGACCTGACCATCGCGACCGCGGACCACAACGTCCCGACGATCGACATCGACCGACCGATCGCGGACCCGGTCTCGGCGAAGCAGGTGACGACGCTGTCCAAGAACTGCGCCGAGTTCGGCGTCTGCCTCCATCCGATGGGCGACCCGGGACAAGGCATCGTCCACGTCATCGGCCCCGAGCAAGGGATGACCCTGCCCGGCATGACGATCGTCTGCGGTGACAGCCACACCTCGACCCACGGTGCCTTTGGCGCGCTCGCCTTTGGCATCGGCACCAGCGAGGTCGAGCACGTCCTCGCCACACAGACGCTGCCGCAGCTGCGGCCCCAGACGATGGCGATCACCGTCGACGGCGACCTCCCGCCCGGCGTCACCGCGAAGGATGTCATCCTGGCGATCATCGGCCGGATCGGCACCGGCGGCGGCATCGGCCACATCGTCGAGTATCGCGGCTCCGCCATCCGCTCCCTCTCGATGGAAGGCCGGATGACGGTCTGCAACATGTCGATCGAGGCGGGTGCCAAAGCCGGACTGGTCGCCCCCGACGATACGACCTTCGCCTACGTCGAGGGTCGACCCTACGCGCCAAAGGGAAGAGCCTGGGAACAGGCGCTCGACGACTGGCGCTCCCTCGCCACCGACCACGGCGCGACGTTCGCCAAAGAAGTGAGCCTCGACGGGGCGACGATCCAACCGCACGTTTCGTGGGGGACGAACCCCGGTCAGGTCGTCCCGATCGACGGCAGTGTGCCCGACCCTGACGCCTTGAGCGATCCGGGGCAGCGCGAGGTTGCCCACCGGGCGCTGACCTACATGAACCTGAAAGCCGGCGTGCCCGTTCGGTCGATCGCCGTCGACACGGTCTTCATCGGCTCCTGCACCAACAGCCGGATCGAGGACCTCCGGCTCGCCGCCTCGGTCGTCGCGGGCCGCCAGGTCCGCTCCGGTCTGCGTGCGATGGTCGTGCCCGGCTCGATGCGGGTTAAAGCCCAGGCCGAAGCCGAGGGCCTCGACCGCATCTTCCGCGACGCCGGGTTCGAGTGGCGAGCGGCGGGGTGCTCGATGTGCCTGGGCATGAATCCCGATCAACTCTCCCCTGGCGAGCGTTGTGCCTCGACCAGCAACCGCAACTTCGAAGGCCGCCAGGGACGGGGCGGTCGAACGCATCTGGTGTCGCCGGCCGTCGCCGCCGCCACCGCCATCGCCGGCACCTTCGCCACGCCGGCCGACCTGAGCTGAGACGCGAGTCGGGGAGTCGGGGAGTCGAGAGTTGGGAGCCGGAAGGAGAATGGCGGTTTCTACCGACTGCCGACCGCCGACTGCCGCCTGCAACGGAGTTATTGATGGAACCGATACGTGTTATCACGGGGGCCGCGGTCCCGCTCGACCGAAGCGACGTCGACACCGACCAGATTATCCCGGCCGTCTGGCTCAAGCGCGTCGAGCGGACCGGCTTTGCCGAAGGGCTCTTTTCCACCTGGCGCGCGAACGACCCCGACTTCGTGCTCAACCGTCCCGAGTTCGCCGGCGCGAGCATATTGATCGCCGGTCCCAACTTCGGCATCGGCTCCTCCCGCGAGCACGCCGTGTGGGCGCTGCTGGAGGGCGGCTTCAAGGCGGTCATCTCGCCCCGCTTCGGCGACATCTTCCGCAATAACGCGACGAAATCGGGACTTGTCCCCGTCGTTGTCGCCCCGGACGTGGCTGGTCTCCTCCTGCGCGCCGCACGTGACGAACCCGGTCTCCAGGCGACCATCGACATCGAGCGCCGCATTTTGTCGGTTCCGGAGATCGGCCTCGAAGTCCAGTTCCCGCTCGACGATTTCACCCGCTACCGCCTGCTCGAAGGACTTGACGACATCGGTCTGACCCTGCGTTGGGTGGACGAGATCACTGCCTACGAAGCGAAACGCTCGGTCTGGATGCCGGCGATCGGGGCGGCCGATTGATTCTCTGATGCAAACGTCAAACATCTGTCAGGGCGGACCGGGTGCCCGCTGGGCGAAGCCCGCCCCGACAATCCGGATCGCGTCTTCTCCTTCGAGACCGACAAGGAGCCGCCAGTCGTATGGGAATCTCGGCCACCATCGCGCTGATGCCCGGCGACGGCGTCGGGCCGGAGATCGTCGCCGAAGCGACCAAGGCGCTCGCCGCTGTCGCGAAGCGATTCGGGCACGGATTCACGACGACTGAGGTCGCCATTGGTGGCGCGGCCGTCGACGCCTACGGCGTGCCGTTGCGCGAAGAGGACCTCGTCCGCTGCAACCAGTCCGACGCGGTGCTGCTCGGGGCCGTGGGCGGCCCGACGTGGGACAACATCGCGGTCACCCGCCGGCCGGAGCGCGGTCTGCTCGCGCTTCGCAAAGGGATGGCGCTCTTCGCCAACCTTCGCCCCGTCGCGGTGATGAATGCCCTGGCCGACTCCTCCCCCGTCAAGGCCGAGATCGTCCGCGGCGTCGACGTCATGGTCGTTCGCGAGCTCACCGGCGGCATCTATTTTGGGCGGCCTTCCCGCGAATGGCGGGAGCGGCGAGGGCGCGCCGCCCTCGACACCCTGATCTACCGCGAGCATGAAATCGAGCGCGTCGCCCGCGTCGCGTTTGACCTCGCTCGCCGGCGCCGCCGGAAGGTCGCCAGCGTCGACAAAGCCAATGTGTTGTCCTCCTCGCGTCTCTGGCGCGCGGTCGTCGCCGAGGTCGCGTCTGGCTACCCCGATGTCGAGTTGGAGCATGTGCTCGTCGACGCGATGTCGATGCGGCTGATCCGCCACCCGGCACGCTTTGACGTCGTCGTCATGGAGAACATGTTCGGCGACATCCTGACCGACGAAGCGTCGGTCCTCGCCGGCTCGATCGGGCTGCTCCCCTCTGCAAGCATCGGCGCGGATCGGGGCAGCGGCGACGCCCGCCGCCGCGGCGTCTATGAGCCGATCCATGGCAGCGCTCCCCACCTGGCCGGACAAAGCCGCGCCAATCCGACCGGCACGCTCCTATCCCTCGCGATGCTGCTCCGCCTGTCACTCGGTCTCGACGAGGAGGCGAACGCCGTCGAGGCAGCCGTCCGAACCACAATCGAAGCAGGCACGCGCACGGCCGACATTGCGCAACCGGGCATTCGCCCGGTTTCAACCGCCGCGTTCGGCGACGCGGTCGCCGTAGCCATCGGGCGCACCGGACTCGCATGATCGACGCGCGGCGCTCACGCCGGCTGACGGAGGTCCCGCGGTCGGCTTCAGCCGGCGATGTGGCAGACAATCCGAACACTTTCGCGGCATCTCAATCTCGGCCAACGGTCAGCGCACCATCTGACTCGATGACGATCTCGTCCCCGGCGGCGATCTTCGCCCGGACCTCCTCGGGCACGACGACCACCGGCACCGATCGCCCGTATAACTCCTCACCGAGAATCGCTCCAAGCCCGATGATCGGATCGATGCGGGAGACGACGACGGCGGCGGGTGCTGTCCCGTTCCGGATCGCCTCCAGGAAGACCCCACTCGCGGAACACGAGCCGCGCCCGTGGGGCAGGACCAGCACCCGACCGGTGACGACCTGACCGGACAGCGGATGCCGCCGGTCGATAATCTCTCCGGTCTTGGGATCGAGACCGCCCCAGAAACTGAGCGGCTGGTCGGCCGTCAACGCCGTGCCGCGCGCGGCTCCGGCGACGAGCGTCTGGGCCGCCGTTTCGGCGATCAGTCGACCCACGGCCCCTCCTCGATGACCACGCGACCGGCGACCGCCGACGCAACGCAGTCCGCCGTTGAGCCGAACACGGCCTGGACGTCGATGATTCCCGGCGCATAGTGGGCGTATTTGCCCGAGTTCGTCATCATCGCCCTGGCGCCGGTGCGGACGAGCGGTGCGACGACGATACAGGTGTCCGCCGTCACGGTCGCCCCGAACGCGGTCAAGGTCGCGAGCTCGCCACCCCGGTCGAGCAAATCGCGGACGGTTCGGCTCGTCGTCAGGAACACTTGGACCCCCGCCGCCGCCCGCTGCGCGGATGCCAGCAGGGCGATCGCACGGCATTCGGCCAGACTACAGTGGGGGCTGCCGAAGGCGACGAGGTCGAGACCGTCTCCGTGCGCAGTCGTCAGCTCCGCCCGGGCCCGCCTCAAATCCGCGAGGTTCACCTCGATCACGCGCTGCGGAGACCGGTCGCCGAACGCCTCGGATACGGTTGGCGCCTCCGGCGTGATGCCGGCAAGGTGGAACAGCGCGACAGAACCGGACGTCGCCGCCGCCGCGGCCAGTGCCTTCAGCTGGTCCTCGCTCGGCGTCGCCGCCAGCCCCTCGACAACGGGGATCTCTTCGTCGACGAGCTGACCCAGCAGGTAGCCCAGGACCGGATAGAAGTCGTCCCGCGTGAAGAGCGAGGGCCTCAGGTCACGGAGCCGAATCAAGACCCGGCCACGCCTGTTCTCGGCCAGATGCAGTCCGGCCGCCGGCACTCGGCCGGTCAGCGCGCAGGCGATGTCGAGGTAGTCCCCGTAGCGGTTGGTCCGCGCGCCGATCACCGAGTTGGCGAAGGCGACCGCATTCGACTCAGCCCACGCGATCTGCTCTCCGAAGACGGGCCGTGCGGCGGTTTGGTACGGGGCGCAGGTGAAGGTCGGGGTCGCGCCCATGTCGAGGTACGCCTGGCCCAAACGACGGGCCTTGTCGGCATAGGTCGCGGGCAATCCGAGCGCTCGCCAGTGCTGCCGGTCCAGCGAGATGACGTTGAGCGACGTCGGGACGCGTACCCGGCCGCCGAGGGACGCCAGCCGCTCCGCGAACTCCAGACCCGCGTCCCCCTCATAGATACAACCGTCGATGTGGGCTCGCGTCACCGGCAGCAACGTGGAAGCCCCGTACAAGGGAGCCATCCGCGTGACGATCCGCATCGCCAGTCGCACGGCCGCGCCGAGCTCACCGGCCACCATCGCCCGCTCTTCCTCGTCAAGCGTCAACTCTATCGGCATGGGATCCCCGTCGTCACGAGCGGCACCATCACCGCCTGTCCTCGCCTGCCGTATTCGTGTGATCCGAATCGGCGACCGTCGCGAGCATCATCTCTGCCGGGCGCGGAAGGTGGGAACCGTGCGCTTCGATGGCGCCGCCCGGCAAGAGCACGACGCAGTCAGGCCCGAGGGCCGTGCGCGCCTCCTAGCAAGTCATCGCCGCGAGGGATGGCGCCGGGTTGCCTGTTGCCTCGATCATCAATGGTGATCCACACCGAATTCAGAGCCGGGTGGCTCCATGTGCTATAACCGACCGCCAGTGATCGCGGCCGGATGCCGGCCCACGCTCCGCTGGTCGGACGCCTATGAAGCTTATCGTCGCGATTGTGCAGGATTACGACTGTGACCGTCTGTTGCGGGCGGTGAGCGGTGCCGGCTACGGAGCGACCAGGATCGCGAGCACCGGCGGGTTTCTGCGGACCGGCAACACGACGGTGCTGATGGGGGTGCCGGACGACCAGCTGGCGGCCTGCCTCGATCTCGTCCGCTCCTCCTGTCAGTCACGCGTCGAGCGCGTGCCGCAGCATCTTGCCTCAGACCTGGCCGAGTGGACGTTCGCTGGTGTCGCCGAAGTCACCATCGGCGGCGCGGTTGCCTTCGTCGTCCGCGTCAGCCGTTTCGTTCGGATCGGCGAGGTGCGCCGTGCCGGCTGACGACCATGCGCGTCGCGCGGCGGAGACCCACCGGCGGCGCGCGGTCCGGTCGCTGTGCGCCGCCTGCGCCTCGCTGCTGTTGACGATGCGCATCTTTTCAACCGGGCCCGCCGGACACCTGCGCCAGACGTATGCCATCGTCCGCACGATGCCGGCGTTGCGGCAACCGTTCGACGACCGTGAATGGTTGCTGGATGGGACGGTGCTGACCCTGCCTCTGCCGTCCGGCCCAGCGACGTCTCGGACGCCGGCGGCGTCCGCGTTCAACCCAAACTAGCCGGCAGAGGCGGCCATGCCTGCCGACGGAGCCGTCGCGCCGGCGACAGGCATGGCCATCTGCTCCGTGCCGAAGCGGGCGTCGTCCGAGAGCATCGAGGACAGCATCTGCTGCATCGCCATCACATGGCTGCAGGTGCCCACGACGTGCGATTCGAAGGTATGACAGGTGCAACTCCAGACTCCGTCCTGGAGACGAACGACATAGTCGTCGTGCCCACCGCGGAAGGTCGCGTCGATCCGCACGAACCGAACGCGCTCTGGCTCGCGCGCGTAGCGGTGTGCCTTCTCGATCTTGCCGATCATGCTCGAGTTCATGCCGTCACTCCTTCACAGCGGCCAATCGCCGATCGCCAACCGTCCGGCAGCAGCGCGCAGCGACCTAAAAACAAACCAGCACCGCGATGCATCTGCATCCGGTGCTGGTCCGGGGTGACCGGTTTGGCGACCGAGTCGGTCCATTGCCATGGTCTCCGCAAGGGAACGCTGCCAAGCCCGCGCGTTGCCGCCTGTCGGTTGTCCTCGATCGTCAGTATATCAGCGAAGCGTGCCGGTGGCCAGCGCCGGACCGTCCGGACGGACCGTCCCGCTGTCGCGTGAACTCCGTATACTCCGTTCGGGAGGTCGGTGCGTCACCTCGTCCAGCGTGCCGGAACAGACCATGCAACCGCTCAGCGCCGCCGTCCTCGCCGGCGGCCACAGCCGGCGCCTCGGAACCGACAAGGCGTTGGTGACCCTCGCCAGCGTCGATCCCCCCCTCGCTCGGCGCGTGATCGAGCGCGTCGGAGCGGTTGCGGCCGATGTCTTTCTCGTCTCCGCCCCGCGACCCGCCTACGCCGTCTTTGGCGTGCCACTGCTTCCCGACCTCTTCGGCGACACCGGCGCGCTCGGCGGCATCGCTTCGGCGCTCGCGCATGCGCGCAGCGACCGGTGCCTGGTCGTTTCCTGTGATGCGCCGTTTCTCAACCGCGATCTCCTGGCCTGGATGGCATCGCAGCCGTCCGACTACGACGTCTTGATCCCGCGGCTGCCGGGCGAGAGCCGGCAGGGCGGCCGGTCGGTCTTCCAAACGCTGCACGCGATCTACGCGCGGCGGTGCCTGCCCGCGATTGAGCGGAGCTTGGCCGCCGGTAACCGTCAGATCATCGGGTTCTTTCCCGACGTCGACGTTCGACCCGTCGAGGAGGACCAGATCCGCGCGATCGACCCCGAGTTGCGCTCGTTTTTCAGCGTCAACACGCCCGAGGCGCTCGCCGTCGCGCGATCCTGGCGAGCCGAGGAACGTCAAGGAGACTCGTGATCGGCACGTCGCCCGCCCAGCCTGTCTGGCGTCGTCACGACGGCGACGGCCTCGCGCTCAACTGGCTCGGTCATCCTGAGCCGATGACAGATCGCACGCGCCTCGTCCAGCCTCGCGCTTCACGATGGGGGACAGAGCGTGGTGCGGCGGCATTCAGACCCGGCAAGGCACGACCGGACCGGGAAGAGGGTTCCGATGCAATGGACCGCGATCGAGTTCCAGAAGGCCGATCGGCTATACTTGGGGGGTCACGGATCCGTTCCCAGCCGGTGGCGCCCTTGACTTTGCGGCGGAGGAGTTGGTCACGATCGACCGTCCGTTTCGACCCGTCGGCCTGACGACCTGGCAAACTATCCGGTTGGCGATCCGGTTGTTCCGCGATCGACGCGTCTCTCCGCACCTGAAGACCGTCGTCACCGTCGTCACGGGAGCACTCGGCAGACATCCGCGGCTGGTCTCGCGGGCGTGATCCCCGGCGGACGACCCGGCCGGCCGGTTCAGCGAACGACGTGGTCGACGCGGTCTGTCGCGTCAGAACGGCGAATTCAGATGCGACGGCGACACTGCGCCGTCGCCATGCGTGAGAGGGACGGCAGTGAGTACGCCACGCCGGACGGGAGGACCCGCACGAACCGCGACCAGACCACGTCGTGTCGATCGGATCGGGCAGACCAAGCTCAACCGCGCCCAGTTGCGGGCGATGGAAGTGCGGTCCGCTGAGACCCTGTATGACGAACCGCCGACCGCCGAGACGGCCGACGAATCCGTTGCCGGCGACGACACGCCGGGCGTGGCGGCGACCGTGCGACGGACGCAGATCGTCACCCGCCGCCGGACCGTCTCCCGCCCGGTGGTCCTGACGAAAGATCAGGAGTATCAATTCATCCGATCGGACCTCCAGCGCCTCGGGTTGACGGCCGGGCCGCTCTTCGTATTGATGGTCCTCCTGTTGCTCGTCGTCGGCTGATCTCCCGGCGCAAGTCCAATCACAACCGAGTGCCGGCACCCGTTGTCGGGTGCCAGTGACTTGTTGGTGCCTCCGTGTGCTCGGACGGGGCTCGGGCGGCAGGCCCCGGATCCGGGACCGCCCGGCGCGTGCCCAGTCCGCGGCGAGGCCGCGGAGCGAGACGCTCAGCCGGCTTGAGCCGGTTTCGCAGATCGAGCGGGGTCATCAGCCGCGCGCCCGGCCCGGCGCCGGGCTCGGCAATCATCCGGGCTACACGGTCGGCTCCTCCTCCTCGACGACGACCGTCTCCTCGATGAACGTATCGGCGTCCGGCTCCGCCGCTTCCTCGTCCTCACCCGCCTCGGCGACGGTCTCGTCTTCCTCGTTCTCGTCTTCCTCGTCGAAGAGGAGGAAGTCCGCTTCGTCGCGCTGGCGGAGCAGGTCGCGCTCGCGCATATAAGCCCGCGTCGCGGAAATCTGGCGGGGGAACGACACTGTTGTGGCCTGCCCCGGATCGCGGAAGACCTCGCGCAAAATGACACGGAGGCTCGCTGCGGACAGACCCAGCGCGTACACCTCGTATCGGTTGCCGCCTTCGATCAGCCTTATCACGCGCTCAGTGGTCTTGGTCTCCACCTCGCCGAGACGCCGCCCCGTTGCGGTCGTCACGATCAACTTCGTGCCGTCGAACTCGATCTGCAGCTGCTCCCCGGCCCGGATTCCCGCGAGGTCCTCCAGCGGAACCGGATTGACCAGCTCGTCCACCCAGGTCTTCCCGACCTCTTCGATGAAGACGGAGGTCCGTGGGATCGACCTCCCGTGAGGCTCGTCGCCGTTGCCTTCCTCGGCATCCCGACGGTGGCGCAGCAGCTCCAGTCGCTGCAGATTGCGCCGGGCGATCATATTCGCCGGGTCGATCCGCAGGGCGCCCGAGTAGGCGTCATAGGCCTCGCCGTTGCGGCGGAACTCCAACAGCGCCCGGCCCAGCCGATTGTGGGCCTCGGCATCGCGCGGGAGCCGCTCGATCATCTCTCGGTTGAGGTCAATCGCACCGGCCCAATTGCCGTCCAACGCGGCGCGCCGCGCCTGCTCCACCATGATCCGCCGTGATTTTGATTTTGATTTTGTGTCTGCCACGCTTCGTCTCTTCCCTCTCAACTCGTTCGACCGGCCCGGCCGTCGGAGGCGCCATCTCCGCCCTATAGCGCCAGCCCACCGACCACAGACCGGTCTGCTACCGCGGCGTCCCGACCGCCTGGCCAATTAAGTACCACGGACTCGTCTGGGTGATCGTCACATCGACCAGCTTGCCGGTCAGGTCCCCCTCGTCTTCGACATGGACGAGGGTGTTCCCGCGCGTCCGTCCGCTCCAGCGGCCCTTCGCCTTGCCGTCGACCAGGACCTCAGTGGTCTCGCCGAGTCGCGTCGCGTTGCGCTCGGTGCAGAGACGCTCCTGCAGCTGCTCGATCGCCTGGTGCCGGCGCTGTTTCTCCTCGTGGGGAATATCGTCATCCCAACGGGCGGACAGTGTCCCGGGGCGGGGCGAGTACATTGCGACGTGAACTTTGTCGCAGCCCACCTCTTCGAGCAGGTCGGAGGTGTGCCGAAACTGTTCGTCGGTCTCACCCGGGAAACCGACGATGATGTCCGTCGCGATCGTCGCGAGCGGCATCCGCTGACGGGTGTAGGCGATCCGCTCGCGCCAGTGGTCGGTGGTATAGGTGCGCCGCATGCGCCGCAGCACGTCGTCGTCGCCGGCCTGGACCGGGAGATTCATGTGCTCGCAGACGCTGTCGAGCTCGGCCATCGCGTCGATGATCTCGTTCGACATGTACTTCGGGTGCGAGGTGAGGAACCGGAGCCGATCGAGACCGGGAATGGCGTCGACGGCGCGGAGAAGTGCGGCGAGACTGGGGTGATCCGGTAGGTCGTGACCGTAGGCATTGACGGTCTGGCCGAGCAGCGTCACCTCGCGCACGCCCTTCGCCACGAGTCCCTCGACTTCGCGCAGGATTTCCGCCGGTGGCCGACTCCGCTCCCGGCCCCGCCGGTAGGGGACGATGCAGTAGGAGCAGACGAAGTTGCAGCCGTAGATGATCGGGACATACGCCGTGACCCGCGCGTCCGTCGCCTCGGGCAGGTAGTAGTGCGGAAGCTCAGCGAGGTCGTCCGCCAGATCGGCGAGCTCCGGAACGATTCGCTCCAACTGCCCGAAGTCCGACGGATCGAAAAATAGATCGACGTGGGGAAAGCGCCGGCGCAAGGCATCCTGCTGGTTCGTCACCATGCACCCGGTCAGGACCAGGGATACCTCGGGTCGCGCCCGCTTGAGCCGGATCAGGGAATTGAGCTTCCCGGCGACCTTGTCCTCCGCCGCCTGCCGGACCACACAGGAATTCAAGACGACGACATCGGCGTTCTCTTCGGAGTCGGTCGCGCGATAGCCGACCTCCTGGAGCATCGTCGCCACCTTGGCACTGTCGGCTTCGTTCATCTGGCAGCCGATCGTCCAGATGAAGAAGTGTTTGCCGTTCTCCGCGAGCGGCGCCGGGCTCGCGGCGGAACGCAATGGAATCATTGGCAAGTCACCCAAGGCGGATTCCTCGAAGAGCGACAACCGTCGGTCAACCGGCCCAGAGCCAGCACCCTCAACCTCGCCGCACGGAAAACCCGGCGGACAGGAACCGCAACCGCGAATTGTACACCGAATCGGGGACGACGGTCGCAGCCGCAGCGCGCCTCACAGCGCCTATTCATTGTCGATACAAGAGCGTGCCGACCTGGGACCGGTGCCTCATAGACAAGCCCGGCTCGGCGTTGCTACAATGTGGTGGCAGCGGGCAGGGGTGACGCGGGACCTGAAAGGCGGGTGACTCGGCTGTGACGTGGGATTCACGGCGAGTCTCTGCCACCCTGAGCGTCTTCTCTCGAGATCTTCTTTTCGGCAGGCGCGCGACCGCCCGCGGGATGGGGCTGGGTGAGGAGCCGGGGTGAAGAGACGCGTGTGTGAGACTTGCCACTTTTTCCAAGAGGCCGGTTTCGCAGGCAACGGCTGGTGCCATCATCCGCAGCGCAAGGCGACCAGCGACGTCAAAATCGTGGTTCGGCGTGGTGAATTGGCGTGCCGCAATGGCTGGTCGCACGACCTTTGGATCCCACGGAACGAGAATGCCGCGGCCGACATCGTCCTCCACGGTCTGGGTTCGCCCGGCCCCCTGCCACCGGCGACGACGGAGGAGTTGATGTTCCTGGTGAATGCTCAGCGGGACAAGATGGAATCTGACGGCCCGCCGCCCGCCGCGCCGGCCGTCGACGTCGTCGTCGGTGAAGTGCCGGCCAGGACAACCAGCCCCGAGCGGCCATCGCTGCTTGCCCATGATCCCCGCTCCGCGATCCTCAAAGCTCGCGAGCGCTACCGCGCGAAGACGAGTGCCGAGGCGCGCCGGAGCGACCCGCGGACGCTGGCTGCCGACCACGGAACCGCGGCTCGGCCCGTCGATCGCACCGACCGTGTGGTGGATCACGAGCAGTCCCGCGCAATGCGGCCGCTGCCGTGGACCCCGCGCGGCGATGTCCCGCCCGTTCAGCCAAGCGAGGTCAGCCGGCTCTTTCCGCAGATGACGTCGTTCCCCGGCGACGACGAGCGGTTTTCGACCGTTCCCGATGTGCAGAGTGGCATCGACCTGCCCCGACCGGGGCCCGCCGCACCGCTGGTGCCGCCCTTCGTCGGCGCCGAGGCATCCGTCGCCGTTCCGATTGAGCCCGTTCTCCCCATCGCCGAATCGCCGAGGCGGCGCGTCCCGGCTGACGCGACGTCGGCTCGCACCGCCGATCAGCCGGAACCCGACCCGGCGACCGACGAATCCCCGCAGCCGTCCTGGCGCGACGCGTCGGTCCCGACCGGGTTCGTCGCGAGACAAGACGTCGCCGATGAGGTCGCGGAGCCGGAGGTCGTGTCCGCGGCGCCGGTGCCGCGCGACCGCTGGCGGCGGATGGCGGCGCCGTTCCGCCGGCCCATCCCGCGTCCGCGCCAAGAGCTGCGGCCCGAGCCGGAGCTGCTCGAGAGCCAAGCGCGGGTCGAGGAGGTCTGGACTGACGAAATGTTGCCCGAGGCACAGTTCGACCTGGGAGACGATGAACTGGATCTGACGATTCGGATCGCGCCGGACGTCCCCCGCATGTGCCGGACGTGCCGCGATTTCCGGCCGGCCGACAGCGGGGAGCGCGGCTGGTGTACCAACAAGTGGGCGTTCAGTCATCGCCGTATGGTCGACGCCGACGAGCTGCCCTGTGAGACATCGATCGGCTGCTGGTGGCTGCCGCACGACGACATCTGGCTGTCAACCGGCGACGTGAGTGCGCACAGCCAACCCACACCGCTGCTGGAGCTGTGGCTGGCGCACCGAAACGGAGGGGGATCGCTCGACGCCGTGGGCTCGTCGCTCCGGCGACGCCAGCGGTCCTGATCTGGTAGGATTTCGACCGCACGCGAGGGCAAGGCTGAGGAGGGACGGCCGGACCGGTCTGGAAACGTCCAGACAGCGCGACCAGATTCGTGACGATGCGGAGCGGAGTCGTGCGGGAAGGCGCCGGGAGATGTCCCGGCCTCAGGGGGCGAAGCACGGGCTGATGGCTGTTTTCGGAGACACGCTGCGTCAGGCGCGCGCCTACAAGGGCGCGACGCTCAAAGAGGCCGAACAGGCGACGCGGATCAACCGCCATCATTTGGCGGCGCTCGAAGAAGAGCAGTTCGACGGCCTGCCGGCACTCATCTACCAGCGCGGTATTGTCCGCAACTACGCCGCGTACCTCGAGCTTGATCCCAACAAGCTCATGTCGATGTTCGAGGAGGCCCGTGGTGCCTCGCCGGACGAGTCGTCGGTCGTCATGTCCCTGAAGCCGCTCGACATGCCGAGCCACTGGGCGCCGAACTTCGCGATCATCGCCTTCCTGGTCGTGATGAGCGCGATCGTCTTCGCCTGGCTCTACAGCGCCTATTTCGCACCGGCCGAGGTGGCGTCCACGCCCACCGAGTTCATCGCCACCGTCACCCCCGTCCAAAAGGACGCGCTCTACATCCCGAGCCCGACGGTGGCTCCCCCGACCCGGACGCCAACCGCGACACCCAAGCCCACCGCGGCCGTCCCGACCGCGACGTGGACCAGCGCGCCCATTCAATCGAGCTCGACCCAGCCGGGGGCGACCGTCGCGCAGCCGACGGTGGCCGATGTCGTCCAGCCGCCGACCGAGCAGCCGACGGCGACCGCCAGCGGTTTCTATGCCTTCAAGTTCCAAGCACTCGGCGACGTCACGCTGACGGTCGTGGCCGATGGCCAGGTTGTGTTCGATGGCGCCCTCGCCTCAGGTGATTCGACGTCGTTCTTCAGCGGCGACAAGTTCCAGATCAGCACATCGGACCCAAGCCTGACCGGCATTGTCAAACGCGACGGCTCGACATTCACGATGGGCGACAAGGTCTTCGAGTTGCCGTAGCCGCCGCCGCCCTCCCGTCCGCGCCCCCAAGCCCCAGCCGCGCCGCCGCCTCCCGCCCCCTCGTGGGCGATCTGGGTTGCGCATCCCTCCAGTACCTGAAGACCAGCGGGAGGTCGCGAGCGAAATTGGTATGATGCCGTTCGTGGGCGAATCGGTCGCGCTGGCTGCTGCAACGGAAGATTCGCGCATGGAGGACGGCCGCCGGCGCAACACCCAGGACGCCACCGAACCGCGAAGAGGGGAGATTCCACAGATTTTGCGCCGAGCGCACTCGGCTGAAAGGCGGGGTGGGGATTGAAACGCCGGCAACCTGGCGAGGACAAGGGTAGAAGCGCGGCGCATCGCAGAAGAGGCGCGTATGTCTGATGACGATCCGCGCGCGGGTGATGGCCCTGGTGAAGCGGGCAAAGTGGCGCGAGGATCGTTTGGACGGCATTGCGGCGGATCTGCAACGGTGGCTCGAGTTCAACCAATCAACCAAGCGCGGGGGACCGGGGGATGACCGAACGGCAGCGGGAAGCCTTGCTCGCGCGGATCGAACGCTGGACGGAGTGGCCCCAAACCGTCCTGGCGCTCGCGCTCGTCCCGATCCTGCTCGCGCCGCACGTCGTGACGCTCTCATCCACGACTCGCGCTACGCTCGACCAGCTCGACTATCTGATCTGGGGATGCTTCCTGGCACGCCTCGTCGTCGTCCTGGCCATCGCGCCCCATCGCGGGGCGTACCTCCGCACGCACTGGCTTGACGTGGTGCTCGTCGCGCTGCCGATGCTGCGACCGTTTCGCGCACTCCGCGCGGCTCGGGTCGTGCGAGCGATCATGGCCACCGATCGGGTGCTCTTCGGAGTCCGTCGCCTCCTGGTCCGCCGCGGCCTGCACTACGTCTTGGCTTCGGCTGTTGTCATCGTGGTCGCCGCGGGGATGCTCGTGACGATCTTCGAGCGTGATACCAACGACGGCATGATCCGCTCGCTCTCCGACGGGCTGTGGTGGGCGGTGGCAACGGTGATAACCGTCGGCTACGGCGATACCTATCCCAAGACGGCCATGGGGCGCGGCGTGGGCGTCGCCTTGATGTTCGTCGGCGTCGGCCTCTTCGGGGTCATCACCGCGCACCTGGCCGCATTTTTCATCGAGGGCGACAACGACGACACGGCGGTCCAGTTGCGGGACGTGAACAAGCGACTGCGGCGCATCGAAGAGCTGCTCCGCACGCCGGGTCACGAAGGCGTTGACGGCGCCCGCTGAGCGCATCTTCCGGACGCGGGACAAGGGAAGTTGAAGGGGGAACGAACATGAAACGGCTTGTCATTGCGATCTCACTGGTTGCGACGCTCGGCCTCTTGGGGGTCGTGACGGCCTTCGGCACCGAGCAATCAGCCGTGCGAGCGGCGGCAACGCCCGTCGCGAGTCCGGGCACGACGACGAAAGCGATGCTGCCGGATGCCGGCGTGATCGGCAAGGATTGGATGTTGTTCAAGGTGAGCGGCACGAGCCTCAGGGGGACAGAGTTCAAGGAAGGGACGTTCGCGACCTACGGGGGGCCGGCTGGGGCGCGCGTCATCATCATTGTCTGGCAAACGAAAAAGTTGCTCAAGGCATGGGAGAGCGCATCGAAGGAATGGGACCGGTACCGCTACAGGTTTGCTGGCGGCTTCAGTCGGAACCGGGAATTGGAGTCGGCGGCACCGCCGCCCCAGTGCTCCGAAGTCAAGCGCGCCGAGGGGACCGACGACTATTTTGGCTTTCCCACGGCGATCACGTTATGCGCCGCCGACCCCGACAAGATCGTCTTGGTCATGCTGTCGGGCCCAATCGAAGGACGCACCGGGTACCGGATGTCCGATTGGATTGCAGCCGTCGTCGTCGCGGGACCGACCGTGCCGAAACCAACCGCATAACATCGAAGCGGTCCTGCGGGCATCCATCGAGTTCGACCGGGGGCGGGACAAGGAAAGCTGAAGGAGGCCACCGCGAAGCGTGTTCTCGTCGCCATCGTCGCGATTCTGTCACTGCTGAGTGTCGTGCCCAGCGTGGGCGCACCAGCCCGTGCGCTGGCGGCCACGACACCCCCGCTCGACGGCCGCCTCGGGGGCACCCAGGCGACCTTTGAGACGCGCTTCGGTCCGAGCACCGGGTCGGACGCGACCTTCCCCGCTCCCCACTATCGCCTAGGAGGCTTCGGCGTCGTCGCGGTCGCCTTCACCGGCGACCGGGCCGTCACGATCACGCTCGTCGCCGACCGGCTGACCCACAAGCCGCTCAACGACCCGGACCCTGCCGACTGGACGCCGCAGAAGGCCGATCAGCAGGCGAAGTGCTTCCTGCCCCGCGACGTCACCCTCGACCCCCGCCGCCTCGACACGGGGGACGGGCGACAAGAAGTGCCCTGCCACAGCGACGCGCTTGGCGCGGCGTACGATCCCTCGACCTGGCAGCGGCTGCACGCCGGCGGGAAGCCTGGCGACTGCTACGCGCTGTACTCGCCGGACGCGGCGGGCAACGTTTACGAGGTCGTGATCGGCATCGGTCGGGCCGGGGCGCTCGATCGGCCAACCCCGACGGCCATTCCGACGGACGTCCCATCACCGACCGATGTCCCGGCCCCGACGGCCCCAGTTGATCCCAGGGCGCAGTACACGCCGCTCGCTGACGTGCGGGAGATCGCAATCCGGCCCGACCAGAATCTCGGGCAGAAAATTACCTTCTCGGGGAGGATCCTCACGATTCGAGTGGCGCCCGCGGGGCGCATCTTTCCGCTCGGCGATGTAGCCCCCAAGCCGTACCGGGCGTTGCTCCAGGTCCAGGTCGGGGCACCGACCGGCTCCGTCGAGACCGTCGGCGTAGGCTACCAGGGTGACACGGCGGGCATGTTCGAGGGGACCGCGGTCACCGTGTACGGCGTCCTGGTGGACACGGTGTCGGGGATCAACCTGCTGGGCGGCGCGATCACCCAGCCGCTCGTGAGTGCTCAGTTCGTCGACATCCAACAGTAGCACCTGTGCCGAGCCGCCGGCGCCACCGCGGTCGGCGCGGGCGGGACGCATCGGGATCGGGCGGAGCACATTCACCACATCGGCGGGCGGGGATGAGACGACGTCTCGGGAGGGATGGGCATGGATCCGACGAGCCGGGGAACCGACAAGCTGCGCAGCCCGTTGCAGGACGCGGCGGCGGACCGCTTCGCCACGCATCGCGCCGAGTCGTTGACCGACGACGAGCGACGCGTGCTCGCGCTGCTGCGGTCGCTGGCGCCCCAGGACCGGGCGGCGCTGCTGGCGCGCGCCGAGCAACTGGCCGAACGCGCGGGCACGACCGAGTGACGCGGGACGTGGGGACAGCCTCTCGGGAGAGGGCAGGCATGGGGGAGCCAGGATGCGGGAGATAAACAATGGAACAACCTGAATCGGGGACGGATGCCGACTGAGGCGGTCCCGATGTGGCCGCGGCGTTCTTCTGCTAAGAGCCTGTCCCAAAACCCAAACCTTGCCGCGATTTCCCGCTTGAA
>JRHI01000375.1_pt1 | contig 49235 bp, 49 predicted proteins | sample 215371 | NCBI WGS metagenome assembly JRHI01 (sample SAMN02929681, study PRJNA255918) | sediment metagenome | biome: cave system; feature: Ice Cave; material: Sediment; isolation source: sediment from deep within a dark volcanic ice cave with no known source of... ...
ATGATGGCATCCCGGCCTATGTGCAAGCTATTTCAGGAGCGCCGCACTAGGTGTAGTTCGCCGCCTTCAACGCTGTTGAGAAGAAGGTGCCGAGCACGGCACCGTGGTCTGCCAGTGTTCCGGCGGCGCGCACCTTCTAGACGGCGGAGACCGCATGGGAGACGGCCTTATTCGCGATCCATTTTCCCACCGGAATGGCCGCCGACGTCTCCGCCATGACCGGTGCCAGCAATACCGAGGCGGTTACCCTCGGCGCGTTCATAGCAGCGCCGAGCCAGACCACGTCCGACGCTTTTGCGGCCGCAGCCACCGCCGGCTCAGCCGCTAGCAATGCGATTCGCCGCGACCTCGGTCTGCCTCCTGTGCCGCTGCCGACTCCGTAAGCGGGCCGCCACCGTTCAGCTATTGGTCGGTTTCTGACGGCCACGGTGACAGCCACGCCGCCGTCACGCGGCGGATTTCAGCGGCACAGCGCGGCATGCCCTGAATACGAAAGTGGAGCCGGCGGACGGATTCGAACCGACGGCCAGCTGTTTACAAAACAGCTGCTCTACCACTGAGCTACGCCGGCCAGCGCGACGTGAGTTTACCCGCTCGTTGCTGCACTCAACGGAAGTCCACGGGGAAGCTTGCGGGCGCTGACTGGGAGTCCAGAGCCTACCGATGATCAATGGCTCTAGCCACGGTAGACGACGTAACCGCCCTGCTTGAGCACCGCGAGGGCAGCGGCCCAGTTCCCACCACCCACGGTCTCCACCCGAAGCGCATTTTGCATAGACATCAGCTGCAGTCGGTCGGCGGCCGCCGCAGCGCCTCGAGTTGCTTGCGCGACGCCGCATCGAGCCGATCCTCGAGCCGGTTGGCGAACCCGGCCTCGCGGCGGCGACGGGTGCTGTGTTCGCCGGTCTGCGCGCGCGCACCCAGGACCACCTGGCGCAGCGCCTCCGCGCCGATCACCGCCGCCCCCATCCCCATGACCATGTCACGCTGCAGACGATCGCCGGTGGCAACCGTCACCCGGCCGGCATCACCACGATTCGCCGCAATGGCGACCCGACGTTCAATGACGTGGTCGGCGCTCTGCACCTTGCTACCGAACACGACCAGCACCCCGTCCGTCGTCTCACCGACGCCGCGGTCGCGCGCCCGGCCATGGGCATCGAACACCACGGTGACACGCTCGCCCGTCGCAGCCGCGTACTCGCCGAGCATGACGATCAGCCGGTGACGTGCCTCCTCGGCGTGTCCGGCCTTGATGATCGGCGACAGCTCCGGCCAGGCGTGAATCACGTTGTAGCCGTCGACGATCAGCTCGTTCACCGTGGGCCCCGCTCACCCACGAGGCGTAAATCCACGTTGCCGGGCCACCTCGTAGAGCAACACCGCCGCGGCGGCGCCGGCGTTCAGAGACGACACGTGCCCGGCCAGAGGGAGTGACACCACGGCATCGCACTTGCGCCGGGTGAGCGGCCTCATCCCCTCGCCCTCCGCCCCGACGACGATCGCCACGGGCACCGTGAAGTCGAACCGGTCGTAGCGCGTGTCGCCGTCGGCGGCCAGGCCCACGGCCCAGAGCCCGGCGGCCTGCATCAGCTCGATCGCGTGGACCAGGTTGGTGACAGTCGCGACAGGAACGTGCTCGGTGGCTCCGGCGGACGCTTTGGCGGCGGCCGCGGTGACCCCGGCGGCACGATGGCGTGGCAGCACGATGCCGTCCGCACCCACTGCGTCGGCTGTCCTGGTGATCGCTCCCAGGTTCTGGGGGTCCTGGATGCCGTCCAGGACGACGAACAGTTGCGGCGCCGGCGAATTGGCCAGCAGGTCCTCGATGGCAATGGGCGCGCGGCCGTGGAAATACCCGGCGACGCCCTGGTGATGCTCGGTATGGGCGATGTCGTCGAGTCGGTGGCGCGGGCTCTCCTCCACCGGGATACCGCGCTCACGTGCCAGGGTGAGGATCTCGTCGAGGCGAGTGGCCGGGGCGATGCCGTCGGCGATCACCAGCTTCCGCGCCGCGCGACCGGAGCGGAGTGCCTCGAGCACCGGGCTGCGCCCGTAGAGGATGTCCACTGGCCGAGTATCGCCCACCCCCGCGACAGCGGCGGCACGGTGAGCGGCTGCTCCAGCACCGACTGCGTCAGCCGTCCGCCCCGTCATCGATGGGCGCGATCCCGTCACGACCTCGCCAATTCACGCCAAACCAGCCATTGACGATTACCATCGCGCTCAGCCGCAACAGCCGTACAGCAATCGGAGGGCCACGCCGGATGATCTCGCTCGTGGAATCAGTCAGCACCTGTCGGGTCGGCTGGGGCAGCCGTATACTCGGCGCGAATTCTCCGGCCCACGCCACGAGGAGGGAAGACCTTGCCTGAAATTGGCGGACGAAAGCTCGGCAATGGCGACACACTCATCGGCGGCGCGCTCATCGTGGCGCTCGTGGCCGTCTTCCTGCCCTGGTACAGCGCCAGCTTCAACTGCGGGGGCATCCCCGGTTGCGGCGGATTCAGCACCTCGAGCTCGGTCGGCGCGCTCAGCTTCTGGACCGGGTGGCTCTTCTTCCTCGCCGTGCTGGCAGGAATCGCCTTCTATGTCATCCGCAACTTCGTGCCGACGATCACCGTGCCAACCATGTCGCAGCCGGACGCCGTGCTCTACATGGCAATAGGCGGATTCATGCTCCTGATGGGGCTCCTCTGGCTGCTCACCTACGGGGGCGCCTCAGGCTCCGGCCCCGGCTACAGCGCGGGACCGAGCTTTGGGCTCTTCGTCGGATTGATCGCGGCGGTGGGCGTGGTTGGCGGTGGCTTCATCAAGCGGAACGAGCCGGACACGGCACACCACTCGCTGCCGGTCTCCTCGGGAACCATGTACGGCGGACCGCCATCGTCTCCGCCTCCCCCACCGACCGCCTAAGAGTTCGCCCCACAGGGGCATCGAGGCCGGGCCCGCTGCGTCACACAGCGCGGCGGACCCAGGCCACGGCTGCTGATCAGCTCATCGGGGCCGGCGGCGGCGGTCCGCCGAAGTCGGCGCGGCGCTCCAGGTAGTCGGCACGGTTGATCTCGCCGCGGGCGTAGCGCATCTCCAACTCGGCGATTGCCGGGCGCGGCGGCGGCGGCGGCGGGTGGCGATGCGACCTCGCCTCGACCAGGCGCAGGACCTCGCGCAGGAACCACACCACCGCTAGGATCACCAGCACCCACAACGTGAGGCGGAGCACGATGGCGAGGACCGATACCCCGGCGTCGTAGCCGTCGTGCCCGATCCCGATCGGGTATGCCCCGCTCAGATCACCCCGGATGACCGGCCCGGGTTCGAAGTTCATCTCTTCATCTCCACTGCGCTGAATCCACCCATCTGGTGCGTTTGGCGAACTCGCCAGCACAGCAACCCTGCCACGCCGACCTTACAGGCGAATGACAGCCCTGGACTACGACCGTCGCCAGCGCTGTCCCTGCGGCGTGTCCTCCACGGCGATGCCGCGCTCGGCCAGGGCGTCCCGCAGCCGGTCGGATTCGGTCCACTGCCTGGCGCTGCGCGCCGCCTCGCGGGCACTGAGCAGGGTCGCGGCCTCGTCGTCGAGCACCTCCCCGACGCGCTCGCGCCCGACCAGCTCCAGCACCCCGAGCACGTCGTCAACCTCGTCGATGAGCGCGATCAACTCGGTGTGCGTGGCCGGGTTGAGCGCCCCCTCGTCGAGGTCGCGGTTGAGCGAGCGGATCAGCGTGAACACCGCGCCCATCGCCTCGGGAAGGTTGAGATCGTCGTCCATGGCCGCCTCGAACGCCGCCAACGTCGCGGCCACCCGCGGATCAGCTGCCGACGGCGCGTCGCCGCGGGGCTGATGGCGGCGCACGCGCTCGCTGAAGTCGGCGAAGCGGTCGACGGACTCGGTTGCGGCATGGAGCGATTCCTCGGTGTAGCTCACCGTCCGGCGGTAGTGCGCCATGGCGATGAGCAGGTAGCGCAGCGCCGACGGGCGCGCGCCCGCTTCGACGAGCTCGTCCACGGTCGCGAAGTTGCCGAGCGACTTGGCCATCTTCTCGCCGCCGGTGCGTAGGTGCTCACCGTGGGCCCACAGCTGGACGAACCGGGTGGCGGTGGCAGCCTCGCTCTGGGCGATCTCGTTCTCGTGGTGCGGGAAGATGTTGTCGACGCCGCCGCAGTGGATGTCGAACGACTCGCCGAGCAACGACATGCTCATCGCGGAGCACTCGATGTGCCAGCCGGGGCGTCCGCGACCAAGACGCGTGTCCCAGCCGATCTCGTCCGCCCCCACCGCCTTCCACAGCGCGAAGTCGCGCGCGTCCTCCTTGTCGTACTCGTCCGCGTCGACGCGTCCGCCGGCGCCGGCGACGAGTCCCTCCGCCCGCACCCCGGAGAGCCGCCCGTACTCTGGAAACGACGCGATGTGGAAGTACACGCTGCCATCACCGCGATAGGTCACGCCGGCGGCGTCGAGCCGCTCGATCAGCCTGACCATCTGCTCGATGTACTCGGTGGCGCGCGGATAGTGGTGAGCCCGACGGATGCTGAACGTGTCGAGATCCGTGAAGAACGCCGCGATCCACGGCGCGGTCTCCTCCTGCAGGTCGTGGCCGGCGGCCACGGCGGCGGCGATGATCTTGTCCTCGACGTCGGTGAGGTTCATCACGTGGGTGACGCGCGCGAACCGACGTTCCAACCAGCGGCGGAGCACGTCCTCGAAGAGGAAGGTTCGGAAGTTGCCGATGTGGGCGCGCGCGTACACCGTCGGCCCGCACGTGTAGACGCGGACGTGTCCCTCCTCCAGCGGCACCACCTCCTGGAGGGTGCGCGTCAGGGTGTCGTGAAGGCGCATGGCCATGGCGCGACAGTCTATCGACGGCTGCGGCCGGTGCCGAACAGCTCTGTCAGACCTAGACCTTGACCTGCTCGCGGACGTGGACCGCCTGCTCTCGTCTGCTCACGATCTGGTCGATCAATCCCCACTGCAGGGCCTGTTCGGCTGTCATGTAGTTGTCGCGGTCCATGTCACGAGCCACCTGTTCGGGACTCCGTCCGCTGTGCCGTGCGTAGATCTCGACAAGCAGGTCGCGCTGGCGAAGGATCTCCCGGGCGTGCACCTCGAGGTCGCCCGCCTTGCCCTGCATGCCGCCCGTCCATGGCTGGTGGATGAGGATCAGCGAGTTGGGCAGCGCAAGCCGGAGCCCAGGCGCGCCGCCGGCCAGGAGCAGCGAGCCGCCGCTTGCCGCCATGCCCAGGCAGATCGTCGACACCGCGGCGCTGACGTACTGCATGGTGTCGTAGATGGAGAGCGCAGCCGTGACGCTGCCGCCCGGCGAGTTGATGTAGAGGCTGATCGGCTTCCCGGGCTCCTCGCTCTCGAGGAAGAGCAGCTGCGCGGTGACCAGGTTGGCGGCGTCGTCGCTGATCTCGTCGCCGAGGAAGACGATGCGGTCGCGGAGCAACCGCGAGTAGATGTCGTAGGAACGTTCTCCTCGCGAGGTGGACTCGACGACGGTGGGCACTAGGGTCACGTCCCGCCATCCACGCGGGGGACCGCGAAGCCGATCCGCCGGCGCACGGGCGATGTTGCGGAGCTGGCAAGGTAGGTGCTGAACTCGGCCACGGTGCGCAGCGCGTCAGTGTTGAGCATCGCCGTGGCGAGCTGGAGCTGGGCACGCGGGTCGTGCGCGCTGGCGCGGGCGTCGGTCAGGCTCTGTGGCATCAGCGCGTCGGCGAGGTCGCCGTAGAGGACGTGGAGAGGGACGTCCAATGCCGCGGCCATCGCCACCAGGCGCTCGGCGCTGACATCCTTGCGGCCGCGCTCGACCTCGGAGAGGTGGGCGGGCGAACAGTGCGCGGCAGCGGCGACATCGGCCAGCGAACGACGGCTGAGCTCACGGTGACGCCGCAGCACCGCGCCCTGGAGGCGGCGCAGCGACCCCGCTCGGGTGCCTGTGTCTGCTTCGCTCTCAGCGTAATCCATTTCGCTCTCAGCAGGATAGCAGGATTCGCGACCCACGGGCCTGAACGCCCGACCGCCACCTCAGCGGAAGTAGTCGAGCAGCGCGACAGCCGAGGTTGCGATGCCCTCGCCCCTGCCGGTGAAGCCCATTCCGTCGGTGCTGGTCGCGGTGACCTGGAGGAGCGCGCGATCGATGCCGAGCGACGACGAGCAGGCAACCGCCATGGCCTCGAGGTGATCGGCAAGGCGAGGCTCCTCGGCGACCACGACCACCTGGATGGAAAGCACCCGCAATCCCCGCTCGCGGAGCATGGTCGCGACAGCGCGGAGGAACTCGACCCCTGGCATGTCGCGCCAAATCGTGTCGCTGGAGGGGAAGTGCCTGCCCATGTCCCCGAGCCCGGCGGCGCCGAGCAGCGCGTCACAGAGCGCGTGCACCACCGCATCGCCGTCGGAGTGCCCGGCCAGCCCCCGGTCGTGGGGGACGTGGACGCCTCCGAGCATGAGCGGGCGACCGCCAGCGAGGCGGTGCGCGTCGATGCCATGGCCGATGCGGACGGTCATCCTCGGTCGGCCAGGAGAGCGCGCAACAGCACGACGTCGCGCGGGTGGGTCACCTTGAAATTGTCAGGGTTGCCTGGAACCACGTGCACGGGATGACCGATGGCCTCGACCAGGGCCGCATCGTCGTCGACGATCAGCCCATTGGCGATGGCGTGGCGGTGGCCGGCGACGAGCAGCTCGCGCCGGAACGCCTGGGGTGTCTGAATGGCGTAGAGGTCGTGGCGCTCCAGCGACTCCAGGATCACCCCGTCCACGGCGCGCTTGATGCTGTCGACCACCGGGATCGCGGCGGTGGCAGCGCCGTTGCGCCGGGCCGACTCGACGCAGTCGATGAAAAGCTGCGGAGGGCAGAGCGGACGGGCGGCGTCGTGGACGGCGACCACCGCGACGTCGCCGACCTCAGCGAGGGCATTGCGCACGCTGTCCTGGCGGCGCTCGCCTCCGGTGGTCAGCACCACCTCGACGATGCCCTCGCGCTCTGCCAGCTCGCGGATCAGCGCGTGGCGCTCGGTCGGTGCCGCGAGGACGACGCGGACGAAAGCCGCCGATGCGGCCACCGCCGCCAGCGTGTGACCGAGCAGCGGCCGCCCCGCCACCTCAACGAAGAGCTTGTCCTCCCCCATCCGAGTGCCCCGGCCGCTGGCCGGGATGATGAGGGCGGCGGTCAGTGCTGTGCCGCCCGTGGCCGCACCGCGCGCGCGGGGCGCGAGACCGGGGCTTCGGTCGCGTCGGTGGTGGCGAAGATCATCCGTCCCGAGGTCGTCTGCAGCACCGAGGTGACGGTGGCGCGCACCGTGCTGCCAAGGTGACCGCGCGCGTTCTCGACGACCACCATCGTGCCATCGTCGAGGTAGCCGACCCCCTGGTGCAACTCCTTGCCCTCGCGGACGATGGCGATGGAGATCTCCTCGCCCGCGGCCAGGATCGGCTTGAGCGCGTTGGCGAGGTCGTTGAGGTTGAGGACTCGCACCCCGGCGATGCGCGCGATGCGGTTGAGGTTGTGATCGCTGGTCAGCAGCGCGGCCTTGCGCGCCACCGCCAGCTTGATGAGCCGGGCGTCGACCTCGGCGACATCGGGGAAGTTGAGATCGACGATCTCACAGACCACGTCCTGGCGCCGTTTCAGCTCCTCGAGCACGGTCAGTCCGCGCCGACCGCGAGCCCTGCGCATCGGGTCGCCCGAGTCGGCAACGCGCTGCAGCTCCTCGAGAACGAAGCCGGCGATCAGCAGCCGGCCGGGCACGAATCCCGCCTTGGCGACGTCGACGATGCGCCCGTCGATCAGGGCCGAGGTGTCGACCACCACCGGTGGCCCGTCGATCGGGGCGCCCTCGCCAACGGACAGCTCAGCGCTCGGGGCGGCGGTGACCGGGGCGGTGCGCAGGGCCGTCACGAATGCGGCGCGGCGGCGGGTGCCGACGCGCGCCCCGGCCTGGACCAGGGCGATCGCCAGGACGAGTGAGACACCTGTGCCGATATAGAACGGGAGCGGACCGAGCAGCACCGCGACCAGTGCAGCGATCAGCAGGCCCGAGACCACGCCTGCCAGGGCGCCGATGATCTGCTCGGCCGGAGCCTCGTCGAGGAGCGTCTCGAGCCAGAGATAGGGCGAGATGGTGAGCATCGGCGCCGCCAGGGCCAGCGCCGCGGCGCCGACGATGGCGCTGCCCGCGAGCACCACCGTGGTGACCGCCTGGTTGTTGGCGAACAGGCCGGGCGAGTTGGTGATCACAAATCCCGCGTAGAAGATGCCGATGACCACGCCGAGGATGGCGCCGAGGCCTCTGGAGAGAGCGCACGCGCGGCGTAGGGTGAATGGCGAATGCCGGGTCATGGTCACTCGATATAAACACAGCCATCGAGGCGACGCCGCTGGCGTCACGCCTTCGCAACGATGGTGCAGCGGCGATCGGGAGGTGGGCTCAGGCCTCGACCAGGAGTCCGAGGGCGGCGGAGACGGTCGCGACCCGCTGCAAACGCAGGCCCGGAGCCGTCGGGACGCGGCCTCCCACGGGCACCACCGCCGACCGCTGGCCCAACGCGGTGGCCTCCGCGAGCCGGACATCGATCCTCGAGGTGCGCCGCACCTCTCCACCCAGGCCGACCTCACCAAGCACCACAGTCTGCGGCGCCAGCAGCTGGTCTGTGGCGGCACCGGCCACGGCCACGCTCACAGCGAGGTCGGCGGCGGGGTCGGCGATCCGCACACCACCGACCACGTTGAGATACACGTCAGATTGGTGCAGGAAGATCGCGGCCCGCTTCTCGAGGACGGCGAGAAGCAGGTGGAGACGGCCGAGGTCGAATCCTGAGCTGGTCCGGCGGGGCAGCCCGAACGAGGTCGGTGTCACCAGTGCCTGGATCTCGACGACCAGAGGGCGGGTGCCCTCGCAGGCGACGGTGAGCACATTGCCGGGCACCGACAGGCTGCTCTCATCGAGGAAGGCTCGCCCGGGGGCGTCGAGCTCGCGCAGGCCGCCGCTCTCCATGGTGAACAGGCCGAGCTCGCCGGTACTTCCGAAGCGGTTCTTGACCCCACGCAACAGCCGGTGCTCGCCGTGGCGCTCACCTTCGAGGTAGAGCACGACGTCGACCATGTGCTCGAGGGTGCGCGGCCCGGCGATGGCGCCCTCCTTGGTCACGTGCCCGACCAGGACGATGGGCACGCCCGTCTGTTTGGCGACGGTGAGCAGCCGAGCCACCGCTTCGCGGACGTGGCCGGGGCTGCCCGGGGTGCCGGCCGCCTCGGCGGCGCTGACCGTCTGGACGGAGTCGACGATGGCCAGCGGAGGCCGCACCGACTCGATGGCCTCGACGACGGCGTCGAGGTCGGTTTCCGCCAGCACCGCGACCGAGGGCAGCCGGCAGCCGAGCCGCTCGGCCCGCATCGCCACCTGCACGGCCGATTCCTCGCCCGCGCAGTACAGGACGGGACGCTCCGCCGAGCCGGTGCGCGCCGCCAGCTGCAGCGCCAGCGTGGACTTGCCGATCCCGGGGTCACCGCCGAGCAGGATCAACGAGCCGGCGACCACGCCTCCGCCGAGGACGCGGTCGAGCTCGCCGATGCCCGTTCTCCTGACCTGGTCGGCGCCGTCGCCGACGCGGTCGAGCGCCAGGGCCGCCCGAGGTGAGGATCGCGACCGCTGCACGATGCCGGGCACGACCATGCCCTCGCCGAGGGTGTTCCACGCGCCACAGCCGTCGCACCGGCCCTGCCACTTGGGCGAGCCCGCCCCGCAGTCCGAGCAGACGTACTGGACGCGGGCCGTGCGGCCCGGCGCGGAAGTCATCGCCGGAGATCAGGATTAGCGAACATCTGTTCGCTGATTGTGAGGGTCAGCGGCCGCGCTGTCCAGCCTTCTGGCGGGGGTCGGATGGATTGTCCGTCATGGTCCGTTGCTATTCGGGACCGGCCGACCGCCTCCGTGACAGGGGGGCGCGCCCCACTCGCCGCCAGATGAGGAGCCCGGCGGCAAGCAGCACCAGCAGGGGCACGGCGCTGACCAGTCCCTCGAGCGCCGCGCCGGTGACTCGCACCGCGTTGTTCCAGCCGCCGCCGATCCCGTCGCTCACCGGGTTGGGCGGGATGACGTGGGCCACGGCGGCGCCACGCTCGGACATCTGCACGGCGGCGGTGGCGAGATCGACGGCGGCGGTGAGGAGGTTGAGCTGGCCCTGGTCGGTGTCGATCTCGGTCTGGACTGTTTCGATCTGCTGCTCGAGGTTGGTGATGTCGCCCAGGGAGGTCGCCCTGATCAGCAGCGCTTGGAGCGCGGCGAGGTGCGCGTGCGCGGAGGCGAGCCGCGAGTTGACGTCGAGGAACTGCGCAGTGTGATCGACCGCCGAGAAGTTGATGGACGACGCCACGAAGCTTGACGGCATGCCGTTGAGGAAGTCGGCGAGCTTGGCGGCGGGGACCTTGACGGTGACCGAACCACTGACGATCCGACCACCGCTGTCGGGTTGCGTGGTGGAGCTGACCACGTAGCCGCCGAGGCCGACAGCGCGCGTGGCCACGCCTTCGAAGGAGTCTAGGAAGCTGCCCGCCGGGACGGTGTACGTGGCATTGACCCCGCGCTCGATGTCAGACGTCGGCGGTGTGCCGACGATGATGCTGGTGGTGGCCTTGCCGGCGGAATAGCTCGTCGACGGTCCGCCGCCGGCGGCGAGCCGGTCAGGGGCCGCCAAGGCTGGAGCAGCGGCATTCCCCTGACCCGCGCTCGCGCCGCTGATCGCGCTGCCGCCAGTTGCGGCGGAAGCGCAGCCGGCGAGAGCAGCTGTCGCGAAGAGGGTGGCGACGATTGTGCGGATGGTCATTGGTGCTCCTCGGGGTGCGCGGGACGCGCTCATGGGATGCCGTGCCCGGAGAGCGCGGCGGCGATGCGGCCGGTGACGGCGTCCACCAGGACGAGCTCGGTGCGCGGGGTAGCGGCGCCGGCAGTGCCGCTCACGGCGACGTCGACCACCCAGCACAGGCAGCTGCTCGGCCGCGACTGGTTGGTGAGCTCGGCGAACACCAGGACGGCCGCGCCCGGCGCGTACGCGGTGGCGCCGACCGAGACCTCGGCGGCGGCCTGGGCCTGCCCAGCGCTGAGCACCGCGGTCCCGTGCCCGTCGGGCGAGAGGAGCAGCACCCCACTCGCCGCCAGCCTGGCCGTGTCAACGCCCGGGTAGGTGATCGAGGTGACCGACTTGGGCGCACTGACCGCCGGGGCATTGGCGGACCCGGCGCCGGACGACAGCGCGCTGCCGGCCCCGCCCGGCGACCCGGTGTGCGTCGCCACCACGACGACCAGCGCCGCCGTGGCCACAACTCCCGCGCCACCGGCCAGCAGAGCCGTGACCGGGCTGCGCCGGGCGCGGAGCGTGCGCGCGCTCATCTCCGTGACGCGGCGCGGCAGCTGCGTCGACGTGGTCACCGCGAAGTAGCTCCGCAGCTCGCGATCGAGGTCGTCGGCGAGCGCTGTCGGCTCAGGCATTGGCCATCTCCTTGCGCATCGACGCCAGCGCGCGCGCCAGGTGGGTGCGCACCGACCCGGCGCGGCAGCTCATGAGGTCAGCGCACTCGTCGATCGAGTAGCCGTGGTGGTAGTGCAGGAAGACAGCAGCTCGCTGCCTCGGCGAGAGCCCCCGATAGCTGCGGTCGAGGTCGACCAGCCGTCCCTCGAAGCGCGGGTCGGGCGCGGCTGCGTCATTCGCGTTCGCCACCCTGCCCAGCCGCAGCCGCAGGCCCCGGCGGCGGTTGATGCAGTGGTTCACGCACACGCGCATCAGCCACGTCGCCCGGGCGCGCTCGTCACGCACACTGCCCCAGCTCTTCCAGGCTTTGAACATCGCGTCCTGGAGCGCGTCCTCGGCCTCGCCGTGGTCGCGAAGGATCGAGTAGGCCACGCCGTAGAGGCGCCGCCGCTCGGCGCTGAGCAGCCTATCGAAGCTTGCTTCCGCGTCCGCGACGCGCGGGGTCGCCGGCATCATGAGCATCTCCTGCGCAGTCTCCACGCGAGAATAGACAGGCGCCGGCGCGGATTTACTGACACCGCTGAGCTGGGGGGTGCCCGAGGGGGGACGCGGTTCCCCATTCGCTTTGCTAGTGGCGGCGCGCGTATCCCCGCTGCCGCCGCTGCGGTCGAGGCCGTTCCGCCGCCGCCGCCGCGGCCTCCGCCTCCGGGTCGTCGATGCGCCGGCGCAGGTCGGTGAGCCGGTCACGCAGCTCGGCGGCGCGCTCGAACTCGAGGTCGCGTGCCGCCCGCTTCATCTCCCGCTCCACCTCTTTGGCGAGCCGGAGCAACTCGTCAGGAGGCAGGCCCGCCGACTCCTGGAGGTCGGCGGCGTGGGCGCTGACGTCGTCGCGGTGCGTCTCCATCTGGTACACGGCCTTGATGATCGACAGCGGGGTGATCCCGTTGGCCTGGTTGTGTGCCGTCTGCACGGCGCGGCGCCGGTCGGTCTCGGCGATGGCGCGCTCCATCGCCTCGGATCGCTTGTCCGCGTACATGACCACGTGGCCATTGATGTTGCGCGCCGCCCGGCCGATGGTCTGGACCAGCGAGCGGTAGCCACGCAGGTATCCCTCTTTGTCGGCGTCGAGGATGCCGATGAACGACACCTCGGGAAGGTCGAGACCCTCGCGCAACAGGTTGATCCCGACCAGCACGTCGAAGACGCCGAGCCGCAGGTCACGGATGATCTCGACGCGCTCAAGGGTGTCGATGTCGCTGTGCAGGTAGCGGACGCGCACCCCGGCTTCGCGAAGGTAGTCGGTGAGGTCCTCGGCCATCTTCTTGGTGAGCGTGGTGATCAGCACACGCTCTTTGTGCTCCACGCGACGCGCGATCTGGGTGAGGAGATCGTCGATCTGGCCCTCGGACGGCTTCACCTCGACGGTCGGGTCGACCAGCCCGGTGGGCCTGATGATCTGCTCGACAACCTGCCTGGAGTGCTCCTCCTCGTACGGACCCGGGGTTGCGCTGGCGTAGATGAGCTGGCCCGCCATCGAGTCCCACTCGGCAAACGTGAGCGGGCGGTTGTCGAGCGCCGACGGCAGCCGGAACCCATACTCGACAAGCGGGATCTTGCGCGAGCGGTCGCCGCCGTACATGCCGCCGATCTGAGGCACCGCGACGTGGGACTCGTCGACAACGATGACCGTGTCGTCGGGGAGGAAATCGAGCAGGCAGAAGGGACGCTCGCCCTCAGCCCGGCCACTGAGGTGACGCGAGTAGTTCTCGATGCCGGCGCAGGTGCCCGTCTCCTGCATCATCTCCACGTCGAAGTTGGTACGCTGCAGCAGGCGTTGTGCCTCGAGCAGGCGCCCACGCGACTCCAGCTCGGCAACGCGCTCGGCCAGCTCCTCGCGAATGCGCTCGATCGCCGTCTTCATCTGCTCCTGCGGCGTGACGTAGTGCGACGCCGGGAACACGGTGAACTCCTCGCGCTGCGCAAGGATCTCACCGGTGAGGGGGTCGAACTCCTTGATCGACTCGATCTCGTCACCGAAGAACTCGACGCGTGTGGCCACCTCCTCGTAGGCGGGCTGCACGTCGAGGACGTCGCCGCGCACGCGGAACCGGGAGCGGCCGAAATCGAGGTCGTTGCGCGAGTACTGCAGATCGGCGAGCTTGCGCAGCAGGATGTCGCGACGCCACGCCTCGCCGCGCTTGATGCTCAGCGATTCGCCGAGGTAGTTCTCCGGCGACCCGATCCCGTAGATGCATGAGATCGAGGCCACCACGATGACGTCGCGACGGGTGAGCAGGGCTCGCGTGGCGCTGTTGCGCAGGCGGTCGATCTCGTCGTTGCGCGACGAGTCCTTCTCGATGTAGGTGTCGGTTCGGGGGATGTACGCCTCGGGCTGGTAAAAGTCATAGAAGGAGACGAAGTACTCCACGGAGTTGTTGGGAAAGAACTCGCGGAACTCCGCCCAGAGCTGAGCGGCCAGGGTCTTGTTCGGCGACAGCACCAGCATGGGCCGCTGCAGTCGCTCCGCGAGGTGCGCCACGGTGAACGTCTTGCCCGACCCGGTGACCCCGAGGAGCGTCTGCTCGCGCAGTCCCTCCTGAACGCCCCGGTGAAGCGCCTCGATCGCCGCCGGCTGATCACCGGCAGGCGCGAAGGACGAAACGATCTCGAAATCGGGCACCGGGTCAGTCTACCGGGCGCCCTGGTCGCCGTTCGCTCGGCGCACATCGTCGTAGATTTCCTCGAGGCGGGCACCGATGTGCTCCCAGGAATGGGCGGCGCGGACGCGCTCCAGCCCGGCATGCGCCAGCTCGTCGCGGCGCTGCGGATCGTCGATGAGGCCGAGGCACAGACGCACCATGGCGCTCTCGTCGTGCGGGGGCACGAGGAGTGCGCGCTCGCCGATGGCGTCGCGCAAGCCGTCGACGTCGTAGCCGACCACCACAGCACCCCGCGCCTGCGCCTCGAGTGCCACGAGTCCCAGCCCCTCGTATTGGGAGGGCACGACCACGATCGACGCGCGGGAGTACTCGGCGGCCAGGCGAGCATCGTCAACGCGACCTGCCACGTCGAGGCCGGCCGCGACGCCGAAGCCCCTCACCCGCGCATCGAGGCTGCCTGAGCCGACAACGACGCCGGTCACGCCGGGCCGGCGGCGGATCACGTCGCGCATCACCGCGATGGCCGGCATCACCCCCTTCTGGGGTTCCCACCGCCCGACAAACAGCAGCCGACGAGCGTCGCGCGGTTGGGGCGGACCGTCAGGCACAGCGACACCGGGCGGCAGCACCTCGATCCGGTCGCTCGGCACGCCGAGCCCGCGCACCGCCGCGGCCGTCGACGGCGAGATGGCGAGAACTTTCGCGGCGCGGCGGTACGCGTGCGCCTCGAGTGGTGAAAGAAGCCGCCGCACCGACGCGCGCCCGTGTGCCATCCGGTACGTGTGGTTGGCGGTGTAGACAAGAGGCACGTCGAGCCGGCGCACCAGGAGCACCCCGCCGGGGCCGCCGAGCGCGTGCACCACGTCGGGCGCGGTCGCGGTGATCAGCTGCGGATGACGGTTGACATGCAGGGAGAAATCGAGCGGGGCGCGTCCCGTGACGCGGGCGTAGAGCTGCGCCTGGTCACCGTGTCCGGAGATCGTGCTCACCGCGTGCCCGCGCCGGGAGACGGCCGCACGCATGCCGCGCAGCTCCACGCCCTGTCCACCCAGCGGAGGCTCATCGTCGTAGCTGACGAAGGTGACCCGAGTCATCGCTGACACGAAGGGCACCACACCGTGGTCCGGCCGGCGACGGTCGCCTGTTTGAGGGTGGCAGCGCAGCGGAAGCACGGCTGCCCGCCACGCCCGTAGACCTGGAGGCGCTCCTGGTTGCTGCCCCTGGCGTTCCAGATGTCGCGGTAGTCGTCGATGCTGCTGCCCCGGTTGCTGATCGCCGATGCCAGCACGGCGGGGATCGCCGCGTGGAGCGCAGCGCGCTGTGCGCGCGTCAGCGTGTGACAGCGCCGCTGCGGCCGGACCCCGGCGAGATGACACGCCTCATCGACGTAGATGTTGCCCAAGCCGGCCACCCCACGCTGGTCGAGCAGAGCCGCCTTGACTGTCCGCGTCGTCGATCTCAGCACAGCATCGAGGCGCTGCGCGGTGAAGTCCTCCGACAATGGCTCGACCCCGAGCACGGGAAGCACCCGTGAATCTTCGAGCGTATTCCGTGGCCCGAGCAGGATGCGGCCGAAGCGACGTGCGTCGTCGTAGCGCAGCTCACGACCGTCATCGAGAAGGGCACGCAGGTGGGTATGACGCGCCGGTTCGCTTTGCGCCTCGCACACCAGCACGTGCCCGGTCATGCCGAGGTGGAAGACGAGATCCTCTCCGCCGTCGAGCGCGCAGAAGATGAACTTCCCTCTCCGCGTCACCGCCTCGAGAATCCGGCCGGGGAGGACGGCGGCGAACACTTCGGGCACGGGGAAGCGCAGCACCTGGGGGTGGCCCAGCTGCAGCGACATCACCCGCCGCCCCACCACCGCGGCGCGGAGGTCCGCGGCGACGGTCTCGACCTCAGGAAGCTCCGGCACTCACCGTCTCGCGCAGCGGCGTCATGTCGTGCCAGTTGGTGCCGACCTTGACGTCGACCACGAGGGGCACGACCAGCTCTGCGGCTCCGCCCATCGCGTCGCGCAGCAGCGGCACGATGGCGTCCAGCTCGTCGTCGGGCGCCTCGAGGAGCAACTCGTCGTGCACCTGGAGCAACAGCCGCGAGCGCAGACCGGCGGTGCGCAGCGCGCTGTCGAATCGGATCATCGCCAGCTTCATGATGTCGGCGGCGCCCCCCTGGATGGGCATGTTGACCGCCATCCGCTCGGCGGCCCCCCGCAGCTGGCGGTTGGCCGCGCGGATGTCGGGAAGATGCCGCCGCCGCCCCATGAACGTCTCCACCCATCCCCACTCACGGGCGTGCATGCGGGTGCGCTCCAGGTAACGCGCCACCGCGGGGAAGCTTTCGAAGTACTTCTCGATGTACATCCGCGCCGCCTCCTGCTCCATGCCGGTGTCGCGGGCCAGGCCGAAGTCCGACAGGCCATACACCACGCCGAAGTTGACCACCTTGGCGATGCGACGCTGGTCGGGAGTCACCGCCTCCGGCGCCACGTCGTAAACCTCGGCGGCGGTGCGTCGATGGATGTCCTCGCCACGGGCGAACGCGGCGATCAGCTCCTCTTCCCCGCTGACGTGGGCGAGGACGCGCAGCTCGACCTGCGAGTAGTCCGCGCTGACCAGGCTCTGGCCGGGGTCGGCGATGAAGGCGTGGCGGATACGCTGACCGAACGCGGTGCGCACCGGCACGTTCTGCAGGTTGGGGTCGGCCGAGCTGAGCCTGCCGGTGGCGGCCACCGCCTGGTTGAACGAGGTGTGCACACGGCCGTCCGCGGTGCACAGCAGCGGCAAGGCGTCGACGTAGGTGCTTTTCAGCTTGGTGAGCTGGCGCCACTCCAGCACGACCCCGACGACCGCATGCTCGCCGCGCAGCGCGTCCAGGCTGTCGGCGTCGGTGCTGCGCCCCGTCTTGGTGCGCCGCCCCGCCGCCAGCCCGAGGTTGTCGTAGAGGAACGTCGCCAGCTGCTGCGTCGAGCCCGGGTTGAAGGTGTACCCGGCTGTCTGCGCAACGCTGCCCTCGAGCTCGGTGATGCGCTGGTGGAGCTCGGTGGAGAGCCGCGACAGCTCGTCGCAGTCGACACGGATCCCCACCCGCTCCATGGTTGCGAGGATGGGCACGAGCGGCATCTCCACGTCGTCGAACAGCGAGCGCAGCGTGCCCTCAGCAAGCTGGATCTGCAGAGCCTCGCGGACTGGTGGGAGCAGCGACACCCAGGTGCCGAAGTAGACCGCCGCCTCGTCCGCCGGGACTGCCGCGGCCGCGCGCCGCGTCCTGCCACTGCCCAGCAAGACCTCCTCCGGTTGCTCGGTGACCCCACACAGGTCGTGGGCGAGTACGGTCAGCGAGGGCACGCGGGTGCGCGTGGTGATGCAGAGGTAGGCGGCTAGCATAGCGTCGAAGCCGAGGGACGCGAGCGACACTCCTCGCGCGCTCCAGGCCAGCAGCTCCTGCTTGAGGTCGTACCCGTGCTTGACGATTGACGGATCCTCGAGAAGGCGCGCCAGCACGTCGAGCACCTGGTCGCCCGCGTTGCCTGTCTGGTGGCGGATCGGGATGTAGTAGGCCGGGTCGGGGGAATCCAGCGATGTCAGCGCGACCCCGACCACGTCGCCACGCCGCGCGGTGCCGTCGATGACGCTGCGCAGGACGATGTCACCACGCTCGCGCAGCCGCCGTACCATCTCCTCGGCCCTGACCGGGTCGTCAACGATCTCCACGTCGACCGCTGCGGGCACCGCCGGAACTGTGGCGTCGAGATCCAGCGAGCCCTGGCCCGCGACCACGGACAGCGCCGGAGCAGCCGCGCCGGCCGGCTGGGGGCCGTAGGTCGGGAGTCGGCCCAGCAGCGAACGGAACTCGAGACGGTCGAACACCTCGCGCACCTTCTCGTCATCAGGAGGGCCGAGCCGCGAGGCCCCCAGGTCCAGCGCGATGTCCATGCCGGAGTCGATGGTCGCCAACTGCTTGCTGAGCCGTGCCTGCTCCTGGTGCTCGATGAGGAGCCGTTTGACCTTGCCATCCTTCATGCTGGGCACCGCCGCGAGGATGGACTCGAGCGGGCCGTGCTCCTGCACCAAGGTCATCGCTGTCTTGTCACCGATGCCCGGCACGCCCGGGATGTTGTCGGACACGTCGCCACGCAGCGCCTTGAAGTCGACCACCAGTCGCGGTGCAAAGCCATACCGCTCGTAGACGCGCTCGACGTCGTAGACGATGGTGTCTGAGATACCGCGCCGATTGGCAAAAACGCGGACGCGGTCGGTGACAAGCTGGAGGGCGTCGAGGTCGCCGGTGACGATGATCACGTCGAGCCCGGCGCGCTCGCCCTGCACGCTGAGGGTTCCGATGACGTCGTCTGCCTCGAACGTGGGCACCTCGATGATCGGGATTCCCAGCGCCAGCACCACCTCGCGAGTCCAGGGAAACTGCGGGATCAGGTCATCGGGCATCGGCTTGCGGCCTGCCTTGTACGTCGCGTCCTGCGCGTGTCTGAAGGTGCGCCCCGGCGGATCGAACGCGGCAACTGCGTGGGTGGGGCGGTGGTCGCCGAGCGCTTTGAGCAGCATCGAGGTGAAGCCGTACGCCGCGTTGGTCACCTCGCCCCGGCTGTTGGTCAGCGCCGGCATGGCAAAGAACGCGCGGTACACCAGCGAGTGGCCATCGATGAGCAGCAGCGTGTCGCGTTCCATCTCAGGCTATGGTACGCACCCATGACGGAGGCCAGCCTCGAGCTCGCCCGCGCCGACATCGGCTTCAGCGCGGCTCATTTCTCGATCCACGCGGGCCGGAGCGAACGCCTCCACGGACACAACTACCTGGTCAGGTTGACCGTGCATGGTGCCATCGGGAAGGAGGGCACGGTTGTCGATTTCGCGGCGCTCAAGGTGGAGCTGCGGTCTCTGTGCGCCGAGCTCGACGAGCGCATGCTCGTCCCTCTGCAGTCCCCGCAGATCAGCATCGAGGAGACAGCTGACGGCGTCCGTCTGTCCGAGGGTTCGCGCCGGTTCCTCATCCCCAGCGGAGATGTGGTTCTGCTGCCCGTGGTCAACACCACCTGCGAGTGCCTCGCCGCCCATCTCCTCAGCCGCATTCGCGAGCGGCTCGGCAGCACGGACTACCGGCTGAGGGTGCTCGTCGAGGAGACCCCCGGGCAGGGCGCGGCGGTCGCCGAGTGAGGTTTGTGGCCACAGGAGGCAGACCCAAACCGGCGCTATCATCGAAGAATGTCTGATCTCGTCGAGATGGCGGTCGACAGCATTCGCGTCCACATGCCGACGGGGCAGCACGTGGTCATCCTCAAGGAGAAGACCGCCGAGCGGTACCTTCCCATCTGGATCGGCATCAACGAGGCCAACGCGATCGCCCTGAAGATCACCGGGATGACGCCGGAACGGCCCATCACCCATGACCTCCTGGCCAACATCCTGGGCGCTGTCGACATCAACGTCGACCGCATTGTGGTGACGTCGCTGGCCAACGAGGTGTTCTATGCGCGCATCCTCGCCCACGTGGACGGCCGGCACATGGAGATCGACTCACGGCCGTCGGACGCCATCGCGGTGGCCGTGCGGGTCGGGGCCGGGATCTTCGTGGCCGACGAGGTGCTCGACCGCGCCGGCGTCCTCCCCGAGGCTGACCAGGAGGGCGACCCGGGCGAGACCGACGAGGAGACCACCGAGCGGCTCGCCAAGATCCGCGATTGGGTCAACGAGCTCAACCTTCCCGACCTCGGCGGCGAGAACCCCCTCTCGCAGAGCTGACGGCGGGCGGAGCCCTGCCGCCTCGGGCGGCGCATATCCTTCCGCCAGGCCGGGGTGGCGGAACGGTAGACGCAGCGGTCTCAAAAACCGCCGGGGGCAACCCCGTGAGGGTTCGACTCCCTCTCCCGGCACGCTGGATTCGTATTCGAAAACTGCGGGGGTAGGTGCGACAGCGTCGACCGGGCCTCTGGGAGGCGCGGGTGACGGTTGGCTTCGACGACAATGGACTGCAGGTTCGCCGCAGCCTGTACGGCAAGACACGCGCAGGTGTCGTGGCACGAATGGCGGAGACCATCCAGGAATTGGGGGCGGGGCTACCGCCCCAGGCCGAGCCTCACGATTGGCGCCCTCCGGCTGACCTGGGTCGACGGTCAAACGAGCATCCGGCCGACCACTCTCCGACGGTATCGAGGCTTGATCGAGCACCAGCTGATCCCGTCGCTCGGACGGATCAAGCTCGTCGAGCTCACGCGGCACCAGGTCAGCGCCGCGTTGCGCCGACTGGTCGAAAGCGGCCTGGCGCCGGCGCTGCCTGTCCAGTTCGGCGAGCGCACTCTCTGGTCGCACCCGGTCGCCATCTCGAAGCCCTCCATGCCGAGGTACATGGCACGACACGCACCAGGCGTGGGTCGTCGTCGACCACCAACAACCACTCGCTCATGCCGCTCCCGGCGCGGCGGCGCCTGCTTCCACGCCGGTACCCTTGGCCGCGCTGGCCCTGTGCACCCGGTTGCGCCCGGCGCGCTTGGCCGCGTATGGCGCTGCGTCGGCGCGGTCCGCCAGCTCGGCGAGGGTCTCGCTGCCATTCCACTGGGCCACACCCACCGACCAGGTGGCGTGACCTACCTGCAGGTCGCTGAACGACTCGCACACGACCACCGCCTGGCCGAGGTCGCAGTCCGACAGCAGCACCCCGAACTCCTCTCCGCCGCATCGGGCCAGCAGGTCTACGACGCGCAGCCGGCCGCGCCACGTGTCCGCTGCGGCGCGCAGCAGCCTGTCACCCGCCTGGTGGCCGTGCCGGTCGTTGTAGGCCTTGAAGTGGTCGAGGTCGATCACCGCGAGGCTGAGCGGGCCGCCACTGCGCCGCGCGCGTTCCACGAACCGCGGCCCCTCCTCGTCCCACGCCCGCCGGTTGGGGATGCCGGTCAGCCCGTCAACGCGAGCCTCGTCAACGAGCAGCTTGCGCAGCGCCGCCCGCTCGATGATCACGGCGGTCTCGGCAGCGAGCAGGTCGAGGGTTACGCTCATGCGGCTCGGGAGATCGAGCAATGCACCCGTCCACGCCAGCGCCAGCACGGCGCACGGCGACCCGGCACACAGCACCGGCTGGAACGCCACCGAGGCCGCCGCCGCGGCCACATACCCTTGGTCCAGGAGCCCGCTGGACCGTGCATCGGCCACGAAGATCCGCTCGCCTCGGCGGAAGGCCTCGGCCGCACCGGACTGCTCGCTGTTGATGGCGATCCGCTCATCCGGCGCATCGAAGCCGACCACAGCGCTCGCCAGCAACCCTCCGGGTCCGCCTCCCAAAGGCACACTGAACTGGCACCGGTGATCTGGGCCACCACCGAGCAGATCTCGCGCCGCGGGTCAGAGCCGCTGGCGGCGATCGGGTCGCTGCCACGCTGCGCAGGACGCGCGGCCGTTGGGGTCCACCAGGGCCCGTCGGACGCGCGGACGGCGGCAACGATGGCGTCTCGTGCCCCGGACTGCGCAGAGGCGGTGCCGGCACTGTGCCACGAGCCAGCACCACCACCCCGTCGGGATGAGTCGCGGCGGTGGTGAAGGCCGCGGCACTGAACCCGCCGGTCTCGACGAGGATCCGGCACACCTGGGTGAGCAGCTGACCCGGGTCGCTCGCCCGCACCATGGCGGTGCCCACCTCGCTGAGCACGGCGTAGACGCGGTTCAGCGTTAGCGCCCGTCTCCCGGCCACCGAACCGTCGCTGACGTCGCCCGCAACCGAGACGGCGTCGGTCATCGCCGCGTCATCATCGATGAAGCTTTGGATTCGACGCGAGTCGCCAGGGGCGCGGCCCGCCCTGCCCCGTCGAGGCTGAGACCGACCATGGCGAGGCGCCGCGCGTCCGGCCGCGGTTGCGAGCCCCCGGGTCGCGCTGACAGGCTCATGGTCACCCACGGACGAAACGGGCGGGAAGGAACAAGCCAGTATGCCCACAGCCACCGGCGCTCTCCCGGACGCGTAACCGACTTGCCGCACCCTGCGGACGGTGCCGATGCCCTTTCGCCCCACCGGCGACGGGCCGGATGCGCCCGTTCAGCCCGCCATCGGAGCGGGCGAGCGACGTGGGTCAGCTCCGCCGAACGCGCCCACAGCCGTTGCGCCAGGCCGAGGTCCTGCGACGCCCTCGACGGGTGCACCGGCTCAGGGTAGCGCGGAGGTGGTAAGAAGCGCCGGGTGCAAGCCCGTGAGGGTTCGACTCCCGCTCCCGGCACGCTGGAAAGTTCCATTGCCAGCAAGCTGGCGTGCGTCGCGAGACTGTCCGGCTCTGGGTGCGGCGCGTACCAGATCGACAACGGTGAACGCGTTGGGCTCACGACCCAGGAGCGCGAGCGTCGTTGCTCGAGTTGATGGTCGTGACAGGACGGCAACTGCAGCGACCGCAGCCGCGATAACTGTCAGGGTGAGCCAGAAGCTCTGTCGCGACGGGGCGCACCGGTTCGAAGATCACTCCGCTGATGGTCATCAGCACGGCCCTCCGTGTGGTTTCGTCGAGACCCACACCAGCCTGTCCGTCCGCGCATCGACCTGGAAGGGCGACACGGGGACCGAGGCGACCCTCCCGATGAGTAGGATGGCGTGCCATGGGCGCATCAACGCCGGCCACGATGATGGCTGATGTCGAGACCGTGCGCATCCGAGAACTGCGCGATGGCGATGGCGCGGCGGTCCACGAGTTGCGCCGCATCAGCTGGCATCGGGCGTACGCCAGCGTCTATACGCCGGCGGAGATCGATGCCCTGTTCGACGGGCGGACGGTGATACGAGCGGACGAATCCCTCGTTCCCCAAGACCCGTTGGAAAGCCTTGTGGCGGAAGGCCCGCGTGGGATCGTCGGGATGGCGGCGTTCGGCGTACTGGCGGACGGTCAAGGCTGGTTGGCGGCGCTCTACGTGCACCCCGATGATCAGTGGTCGGGGATAGGGCGGCGGCTGTGGGAGGCTGCCGTTCTCGCACTTCGGGTCCGAGGTTGCAGCAGCATGCAGGTGTGGACCTTGCGGGAGAATCATGGTGCTCGCGCGTTCTACGAACATCGGGGCGCAAGTCCGTTCAGCTCTGGCACTTTCACGGTTGGAGATCACCCCGAGCCCGAGATTGGGTATCGCGTATCTCTGGCATGACTGACTCGTCCACTGCCGTGATCGTCGAGCGCCGTCCCGGCGGTGTGACGGTGCTGACGCTCAACAACCCGCAGCACCGCAACGCGCTCGACCCGCCGGTCGTTGAGGCGCTGCTCGCTGCAGCGTCGGACCTTCGTGCCGACCGAACCGCGCGATGCGTGGTCATCACGGGCTCGGGGACGTCGTTCTGCTCAGGCGCCGACCTCGGGGCGCTGAAGGCCGAGGTCACCACCGGCACGCTCGCCCGCCGCGACCGGCTCAGCGACTTCTACCGAGTCTTCCTTGATATCCGCCAGCTCCCCATGCCCGTGATCGCGGCCGTCAATGGGAGCGCAATTGGCGCCGGCCTCAACCTGGCCCTGTGCTGCGACCTGCGCATCGCCGCGCGCTCGGCCCGTTTCGGGGCCACCTTTGTTCGGCTCGGCATCCATGCCGGCGGCGGAGCCACGTACATGCTGACCCGGCTGCTCGGTCCCGCGCTAGCTGCTGAACTGTTGCTGTCCGGCGAGCTGATCGACGCCGAACGGGCGCTGTCGATGCGCCTGGTCAATCGAGTGGTAGACGACGCTGAGGTGGTCGATGCGGCAGTGGCCCTCGCCACGACCATCGCGGCCAATTCTCCGCAGGCGGTTCGCGCCACGAAACGCACCCTCGCCGTCGCGCTCGATGCGAACTTCGCCACCACTCTCGAAGTGGAATCCCTCGCCCAGGCCGTCACTCAGGAAAGTTCCGATGCGACCGAGGGATGGGAGGCCCTTCAAGAGAAGCGGGCGCCAGTCTTCAGAGACTGAGAGCCCGTCTCCTCCGGTAGGGATGCCGGTGGCAGGTCTGAGGACGTGGCGAGCCGGCCGGTCCGCCGCAGCGTCATCGCCACCGCCACGCCACCGGCCAACGGCACTGCCAGAGTCAACACGATGACGTGTTGCAGCGACACCGTGTGCACCAGCGCGCCCACGCCGGCCGAGACAACCGCCGACGACCCCACCAGCACGGCTCGGTACACACCGATCGTGAAGCTGGACCGCGACGGCAGGGCGCTGACGGACAGCGTGTTCGATACGGTGAAGAGGATCGCGGCGACGGTGACGAAGGGGATGACCAGCACTGGGCCGACCGCTGCCGGGGCCAGCACCATGGCTGCGCCGACCACCACCAGCGTCAGCATCACCACCATCGACGTGAGCAGACCGCCAAACCGATCGTACAGCCGCCCGCCGCCGAACTTCCCGGCGGTCGCCGCCAGCCTGCCAATGCCCATCAGGGTGGCGACGTACGGCAGCGTCTCACCGCGATCGACGAACATCGTCGGCGACAGTCCGATGATCACGTAGTTGGTGGTGCCGGCCACCACCCCTGTGATCAGCGCTACCCGGTACAGCGGACTGCACAGGCCGGCGCGAAGCGAGGCCATCATCTGTCCCGGGATCCCCGGCTGGTGATCGGCCTCGAGGTAGCGGGGCGCCAGCACCGCGAGGGCAGCCGCAGCAACGCCCGCTGCAATGAACGGGAGGCGCCAATGGCCTTGTCCGACGTTGCCGGCGAACGCCGCGGTGGCGAGGGCCAGCGAGTAGGCCAGCCCGTAGTTGGCGACGGCTCGACCCCGCCTCACCGGGTACATGCGTCCCACAGTGGCCAGTCCGGAGGCGAAGAAGAGGCCGCTGCCGGCGCCGAGTATCGCCTGCCCGAGCAGGAGAATTGCGAAGGACTGCGCAAGTCCTGAGACGAGCGCGCCAACCCCCAAGAGCAGTGCCGCGAGGCGGACAACGCGGCGATCGCTGCCTCGAAAGCCGAGCACACCGCCGACCACGTTGCAGACAGCGATCGACACAGTCAGAGCGGCGAGCAGGACGGCTTGCTGGGAGACGTCGAGGTGGAGGTCGTGACGCACCAGTGGGAACAGCGGCGAGATAAGAGCCTCGGACGCGGCGGTGAGGAAGTAGACGGACGAGACGTGGATGAGAGCGAGTCGCCGCGCGGCAGCGGTCATGGGGTTGTCACGAACGCCCGGTTCACCCGCGCCGAGAAGTCGCTGGTGGTGCTGATTGGGCCGTCCGCAGGAGCGAGGTCATACGTGCACGGGCCGGACTTCATCACGCTTGCCAACGCAGCACGCACCTGCGCAGCCAGCTCTGCGGTCGCCGGAAACCACTCGAGCAGCGTCGCCAGCGCCAGGTACGCACCGGCCGGGTTAGCGCGGTTGGTTCCGGTGTGCGCCGGCGCCGAGCCGTGGAGTGGCTCGAACAGGCCAACACATCGTCCTCTTGCCGGCTCGCCAAGGTGAACGCTCGCGGAGGCACCGAGAGCGATGGAGCCGGCGCGTCCAGCAGCGAGATCACTGAGGATGTCACCGAACATGCCCTCGGTCACGATGACCGCGTCGGGCAGGCCGCGGTTGGCGAGCTCGAAGGCGCTGCGATCGACGTGCCGGTGGATGGCTTCGATGCCCCGACACGCAGCGACCTCCGTGACAACATTCCGCCAGAGCCGGCTGGTGGCAAAGAGATTCGCCTTGTCGACCGAGACGAGATGTGTGCCCGGCCGCCGCTCGACGTAGTCGCAGGCCAGCCCGGCCAGCTCGGCGATGCGGTTCGGCTCGAGAATGATCTCGTCCGATGCCGCGGTACTGCCATCGCTCTCTCGCCGCGTTGATGCGGAGCCGTAGGCGCCCCCGAGGAGATTGCGCACGATCGTGAGCGGCCGCCGTCCCTCGCGCCAGATGTCGCGAACGCTGACTCGCAGGTCGAAGTGCTCGCGGAGCATCAGCAGCGGCAGCTCTGTTCGGTAGCCGGGCACGACCACGCCAGGATGATCACCAACCGCACCGAGCAGGATCGCGTCGGCGGCCTCGCAGGCGGCCATTGTGATGTCGGGCAACCCTGTGTGGTGCTCCGCGAACGCCGTGCAACCAATGGGCCAGGGTCCGGTGACCTCGATCGGGAGCCTAGCGGTCAGAGTGCCGAGCAATTCCGCGGGCCCCGACATGACCTCAGCGCCGATGCCGTCGCCCGGGAGCACCGCCACCCGGATCATGCCGTTACCAGTGCCGCACCGTTTGCGGACATGATCCGCGCCAGCACGCCCTCGCCGACCACCGGCTCACACAGAGCCACCCAGGCGGCGACGCCGTCCTCGAGCGTGGGGTAATCGGAGTGACCGAGGTCGCTTCCGAACACGAGCAGTTCGGGTGGATATACACGGACAAGGTGCGCTGTGCCCGCATCGGCACGCGCAGCGAGCAGATCGGGAAGGACGCCCACCTCGAGGTGCGCTCCGATGGCGCGCAGAGCGGTGGCGTGCTCGTCGCGCCAGCCGAGGAACGGCATCAGCGGATGATTGACGAGAAAGCGCCGCACCCCCATGCGCTTTGCGATGGAGAACGCTGTGATTGCCTCGTCGATCGTGGCGTGCCCCGAGGCGAGCACCATGTCGGCCGTGGCCACCTCCTCGAACACCGGCAGCCATGCCGGGGACAGCGTCGCACCGTCGCAGATCGGCACGGCGGCGAAGTCGACACCACGGTGGACGGCGAGCTCGGGGCTACGATTGGCCCGCTGGTGCGCCGGCGACGAGATCGTCGGCATCCACGCCACCCGCGCTCCAAGGCGTGCGGCAACGCGCACCGCCTCAGGGTTGGCGCCACCGACGGGGCTGTTGAGCACGATGCCACCGACGGCGCCGCCGCCGAGCAGCAACGCGCGCTCCGCCGTTGTGCCCTCGTGCGCCTTGAGCACGAACAGCTCGATGCCGGCCCGCCGTGCCGACGCGGCGGTTGCTGGATCGTCGGTATGACGGGGCAGCAGGCTGGGGCCGGAGTGCACGTGGACATCGACGATTCCGCTGGTCACAGGGCAGTCGCCTCGAGGGGCACCGCACTGGCGAGTGCGCGGCGGCGCAGCTTGCCCACCCCGTCGTCGCGTGGCATCGCAGCGATCCGCGTCACCGCAGTCGGTCGCATGAACGGCGGCAACCCTTCCGAGACGCGGCGGATCTCCTCCATCGGCAAGCGGTCGGCGACGATGAAGAGGACGAGGTCGTCGTCGATCAACGCCGCGTCGCGCCGCCACACCGCCGCCTCACGCACCGCGTCGATGGCAGCGAAGCGCTGCTCGACGAAGGCGATCGGCACGTACTCGCCTCGCACGCGGATCGACTCGGAGGCGCGTTCGATGAAGACGAGATTGCCCCGCTCGTCGACGCGGCCGAGGTCGCCGGTGTGAAACCAGCCTTCGGCGTCCAGAGGATTCTCCAGCGTCGCGCCGCGCCGGTACCCTGAGAAGAGGACGCCGGGCATCGCCGCGCGCACCAGGATCTCACCCTGCGCGTCCACAGCCCATTCCACGTCGGCGCGAGCCCTGCCTCCATACCTGCCCATTCCCTCGGGAATCGACGTCGTCTCGCCTCTGCGCCACGCCCACGTGTGCGTCAGCCCTGCCGCCTCCGTGGACCCATAGCAGGACAGACCGAGCGGGACCCCGAACCGGGTGAGGAACTCGTCGTCGGCATAGAAGACAGCGCGCACCCGATGCCCGGCCGCGTCATCCGCGCTGGTGGCTCGCTTGAGGATCTCCACGGGCGGAGCGTGCAGCACCAGGACTGTCGCTTCGGTCGCCAGCACCATCGGCCAGAACTCGCGGGCCGAGAAGCGTGGTGCCGTCAGCACGTCGGCCTGGGCGGTCAGCGCACCGATAACACCGTAGCCGAGCGGGTTGACGTGGAACATCGGCAGCGGCGCGATGACGGTGTCATCCGGCGACAGGCAGAGGGAGTCGGCGATGAAACGGCCAAGGCGGAGGAAATAGCTGTGCGTCTGTGCGCAGAACTTGGGCGTGCCCGTGGTGCCCGACGTGTGCATGTACCCGGCGATGTCGAGCTGTTTGCGGCGTGTGCCCGACGCCACACCATGCAGCGCGACGGTGTCGATCACAGCATCTCCGGTGCGCAGCCGACCCTCAGTCAGATCGGACGCATCCAGGTGGAGCACCGCCGCGACCGAGCGATCCGGAGCCCGGCCCGACCAGACCACCGCCGTTGGTTCGAGGTCGGTGAGCATGCTGCGCAGGAGATCTGCGGGATACGCCGGATTGATGAGCGCCACCTCGGCGCCGAGCATGTGCAACGCCATCCAGGCCAGCAGGTAGTTCATCGAGGTGTCGCCGATGAGCGCCACCCGATCGCCCGGCTCCAGCCCTGCCTGCTCAAGCGCTGCGGCCACGCGCCCTGAGGTCTCCACCGTCCGCACCAATGGCCACGGATCCGTGGCCATGCCGAACCGCGCGTCGGGGCGCAGGATCGACGCCGAGAGAAAGAGCTGCGCCAGGTTGTCGGTCATAGGCCGGCTGCGTCGGGATCGCGAAGCACCCGCCGGGCCGCGTAGTTGCGGAGGACCTCGAGCGAACCACCAGCAACGCGCAGCACCTTCATGTCGTGGAGCAGCTCGCCGAAGTCGGTGTCGGTGTAGAGGCCGTGGGCCCCGACCAATGCAAAGGCCTGGTTGATACACCGCTCGGCAGCGTCGATGGCCAGCTTCTTGGCCAGGGTGGTTTCCAGCGCGGGAACCCCTCCCGCGTCGGCAATCGTGGCGGCTCGATCGCGTGCCAGCGCAGCACCGTAGAGCTCGCCGTAGCAGTCCGCCACCGTCCATTGGATGCCCTGGAAATCGGTGACGAAACCGTCGCCGACCTCGCGTTGCCGGGCATACGCGATCGCTTCGGAGAGGGCGCGGCGCGACCAGCCGATGAGCTCGGAGGCATTGCCGAGACGGCTCGTGTTGAAGGTAGAAAGGAAGGTGTCCATGCCGCCGCCGACGGTGCCAAGCACTGCCGACTCAGCGACGCGCACGTCCTCGAACCGGACGTCGGCGGTGGGGATCATGCGCAGCCCGATCGGGTCGGTCTGTTGCGTTGAGACACCGGGGGTGTCGCGGTCGACCAGGAACGCGGTGAGACCCTCCTCTGCCATGGCGTAGACGATGGTCACGTCGCATTGGTTGCCGAGGTTGACATGGCACTTGGTGCCGTTGATGACCCAATCCCCGTTCGACCGCGCCGCGGTGGTGCGCATCAGCTTCAGCGACGAGCCGACGCCGGGCTCGGAGATGCTCTCGGAGAAGATCGCCTCGCCCCTGGCGATCGGCGCCAGCAGCCGGGCGCGTTGCTCGGGTGTTCCCCAGGCGATCAACCAGCACTGTCCTTGGATGGAGATCTGCGGCGACACCATGCGGTGCCGTCCGACCTCCTCCTCGATGAGGCAGTACTCGGCGACACCACCGCCCGCGCCGCCGTCGGCCACAGGCGTCAACGGGCCAATCCAGCCGCGGCGCCCCATCTCCGCGTAGAGGTCGCGGGGGAAGGTTGCCATGCGCGAGGACGAGTCGAACTCAGCGCGATGCTCCGCAGCGAACTCCGCCATGGCGGCGGCGGTGCGTTGCGCCCAGCCATCCTCTTTGAAGGTCAGGCCAAAGTACATGCGGACCTCTTACGGCGCGAACGCCGCGGCGCCGGCCTCGGCGGCGATGTGGTCCTGGTCGGGGTGGCCGCCGCTGGCACCGACCGCGCCGACGACCTCTCCGTCCCGGAAGAGAGGTACCGCGCCCTTGCCGACAATGAAGTCGCCGAGCCCGATCACGCTCTGCGCGAAGAAGGGCCGCTGTGCCCAGGCCTGCTCACGATCAGCGGTAGGCTTGCAGAAGGCGGCGGACGTGCGCGCCTTGCGCCACGCCACCTCGGAGACGATCCACATGGCGTCGTCGTCGCGCTCGAAAGCGACGATTTGGCCGGCGTAGTCGACCACCGCGACGCCCATCCCGACTCCCTGCGCGCGTCCCGATTCAAGTCCCGCACGCACCACCTTGCGTGCCTCCTCCAAGGTGATCTTGCCCATCGTCAACCCTCCTGACTGCGCTGTTGCTGAACACAAATGCGGTGCCGTACTGGGCCAACGCGCTGTATGGTGTTGGGATGGTGTATCCCGTACCGCACGAAGCCTCGGTGATTGCCACCTCCAGCAGCTCCCACCGTCCGCTGCGCGAGCTCGTCGCCGAGGACATCCGCAGCTTGATCCTGTCGCAGCAGCTCCCGCCCGGCACGCGCCTCATCGAAGCGGACCTCGCGGTTCAGTTCGGTGTCTCGCGGATTCCCGTGCGTGAGGCAATCCGCCTGCTCGAGGCCACCGGGCTCGTGGAGGTGGTACCGCGCAAGGGCGCGCACGTCGCCGTTGTCGACGGCACCGACATCAAGCACATCCAGGAATTGCGCATCGCCATCGAGGGTTTCATCGCCGGGGTGGCTGCGGTGCGGCACACGCCAGAGGACGTGGAGGAGCTCACGCTCTGCGTTGACTCCGGCCTGGCGGCGTCCGAGTCCGGTGATTCCGTGGGCGCCGCCGTCTGTCACCGCGATTTCCATCTCGCGATGGAGCGCGCCGCCAAGAACCCATACCTGGCGCTGGTGCTCAATCCGCTGCGGCAGCGCACCGAGATGGTGTTCTCCGTGCTGCTCGAACGCCAGGGGAGCATGGCCTGGGAGCAGCACCGGCGGCTTCGTGACGCCATCGCTGCCGGCGATCCGGTGCTGGCGCGTCGCGAGATGGAGAGCCACATCAAGGACGCGATGTCACACTGGTAGCTCCGCGTACGGGGAGCAAGCGCCGCCGCGCCTAGATGACTTGCGCATCGACAGCCTCTGCAGTAATCAGTGCCGGCTGCTCATCACGGCCTGGTAGGAAGGAGGCCAGCAGCCCGAGCAGAGCGACAATCGACGCGCCGGCAAAGATCAATGGAAATGAGCCGCCCCCGCTGACCACGCCGGCCACCCACGCCGCACCGAGCCCGGAGCCGGTGAACCTCAGCAGGTTGAACAGGCCAAGCCCAGCTCCCACGCGGCCCGCAGCGGAGCGGGTGGCTCCGGTTGCGGCCGACGTCTGAACCAGCGCCACCCCAATTCCGGCCACAGCGAGCGCGAGGACCAGTGCGGCGCCTGTGGCGCTACGGGATCCAAGAACGAGTGCGAGTGCGACCTGCGTGGCCGCGACCACACCGAGTCCGGCCCGCAGGGTGATGCGGCCGCCCCAACGCTCAGTGCTGATGCCGGCGACCGGTGCGAGAAGCGTCATCACGGCGGGCAGCGCGAACAACAACAGGCCGGCCTTGCCGACACCGACGCCGGCGACGCGAGTCAGGTAGAGCGGGACGCCGAGCAGCATCGTGCCGAGGCAGAACATCTGCGTCGCCACCGCCAGCGAGCTACGCAGGTAGGCACGCTCGAAGAGCAGGGACGGTGGCACGAACGGGACGGCCGCGCGATGGATGGCGCGCCAGAAGAGTACGAGCAGAACCACGCCGAGCCCGAACGAGACCAGCACCGCGGCTGAACCCACGCCGGCGATGGGCACCGCCGCGGCGGCGGTGAGCAGCAACGCGGCGCCGGCTGTCAGCGCGGCAGCGCCTCGCCACTCGAGACTCACCGTGCGGGCGCGGTCCGACGGGACAAAGCGCAGGGTTGTCACCAGCGCGATGACAGCAATCGCCACCGTGGGCGCGAAGATCCACCGCCATCCGGCGAATCCGGCGATCAACCCGCCCGCCGGCGGGCCCACCGCCTGGCCGAGTCCGTTCGCTCCCGCCCACAGACCCACCGCGCGGCCGCGGCGTTCGACTCCGATCAACCCGGTGATGATGCCGAGGACAGCTGGAAGAATTGCTGCGCTGGTGGCTCCCTGAACGACGCGGAACAGCACCAGCGTGGCCAAATTGGGAGCGAAGGAAGCGCCCAGCGCGCCGACCCCGACGCCGATGACGGAGAGGCAGAAGACACGTCGTCGCCCGATCCGGTCGCCGACCCAGCCGGCCAGCGGCATCAGTGCCGCGACGGTGATGCTGAAGGCGATCACGACCAGCGCTCCCTCGCCAACCCCCACCCCGAGGTCGCGGGCGATCGCGTTTAGAGGCACAGTGACGATGTTGTTGTTGACCGTCCCCATGAAGGTGCCGAGCAGGAGCGGCGCGATCACGTACCAGGCTGCACCACCGACGGCCGATGGCGGTGCAGTGTCCGCTGTGCGCACCGCGGCCCGGTTCCCCCGCATGACGATCATGCCGAGCCGGTCGCGACAGACGCCATCTCCCGCTGTTCGTCGGCGACGAGTAAACAGGCCGCGCGGTGTCCGGGCTCGACGACGACGTAAGGCGGGTCGATCTGGGCGCACTTAGGCATGGCCACCGGGCAGCGAGTATGGAAACGACAGCCCGACGGCGGCGACAGCGGCGACGGCATCTCCCCTGGGAGCAGCTGGGCAACGCGCTGCCGTTCGAGATCAGGGTCGGCGATGGGCACGGCAGAGAGCAGGGCGCGGGTGTACGGATGCCGAGGCGAGGTGAAGATGGAATCGCAGTCACCCTCTTCGACGATTCGGCCGAGGTACATGATCGCGACCCGGTCGCAGACGTAGCGCACCACACTGAGGTCGTGCGAGATGAAGAGATAGGTGAGCTGAAACTCATCTTGGAGGTCCTTCAGCAGGTTGAGCAGCTGCGCGCGGATCGACACATCGAGCGCCGAAACGGGTTCGTCGGCGACGATGAGATCGGGCTTTGTCGCAACTGCGCGGGCGACGCCGACCCGCTGCCGCTGACCTCCGGAGAACTCGTGCGGGTAACGCAGCGCGGAGTCCCGACCCAACCCGACGCGAGCCAGTAGGCGTACCGCTGCTTGCCACGCGTCGTGCTTGTTCATGCCCTCGTGGAGCCGGAACGGCTCAGCAACGATGTCGCCGAGACGCATGCGCGGGTTGAGCGACGCGTAGGGGTCCTGGAACACCATCTGCACGCGTCGTCGGGTGCGCCGCATCGCCTCACCAGAGAGCGTGGCCAGATCGATGCCCTCGAACATAATGCGTCCCTCCGTGGCATGCTCGAGGCGGACGATGGTGCGCGCTACGGTTGATTTCCCTGAGCCGCTCTCGCCGACCAGCCCGAGCGAACCGCCCCGCGGGATCGCCAGGTCGACACCGTCGACGGCCTTGACCGTGCCGCGCTTACCGTGCGCGGCAAAGTAGGTCTTCAATCCTTCAACCCGCAGAAGGTTGTCAGCGAAGTGGTCCATGGGAACCCTCGGTGTGAAAGCACGCAGCGTCGTGGGCCGGAGCACGCGGTGTCAGGGCCGGAACCGCCTCGCGACAACGGTCGAACGCGTAGGGACAGCGAGGGTTGAAGGCACAGCATGGTTCGGCGTTGACGAGCAGGGGCGGCGAACCCTCGATCACCGACAGCCGGCAGTTGCGCTTCTGGTCGAGGCGAACAACCGAATCCAGAAGGCCTGCTGTGTATGGATGCTCCGGGTTATGGAAAAGGTCGTGGGCCGAGGCAGACTCGACAAGACGCCCTCCGTACATAACGAAGACGCGGTCGCACAGACCCGCGACGACACCGAGGTCGTGCGTGACCAGGATGATCGACATCCCGGTGCGCTGATTAATGTCCTTGAGCAGTCGGAGGATCTGCGCCTGGATGGTGACGTCGAGGGCGGTCGTCGGTTCGTCCGCGATGAGCAGGCCTGGATCGTTGGAGAGCGCCATGGCGATGAGCACGCGCTGGCGCATGCCGCCGGACAGCTCGTGCGGGTACTGCGTCAGTCTTGTGGCGACATCGGGAATGCCGACCTGCTCGAGCAGCAACCTCGATCGTTGGAGCGCCTCGGCGCGCGAGATCCGCTGGTGCGCACGCAGTGCACTGATCATCTGCCAGCCGACCGTGAATACTGGATCCAGCGAGGTCATCGGGTCCTGGAACACCATGGCGATCCGGCCCCCGCGCAACTGGCGCAACTGCTCGCCGCGCAACTTCATGACGTCCAGGCCGTCGAACATGACACGGCCCGTGCTGGTGGCCGTCGAGGGCAGCAAGCGGAGCAGAGAGAGGGCAGTCACGGTCTTGCCCGAGCCACTCTCCCCCACCAGTCCGACGATCTCCCCGGGCGCGACCGAGAACGTCACATCCTGGACCGCGTCAACCCGGCCGGCACGCGTCTCGAAGGAGGTCGAGAGTCCGGCAACGTCGAGGTTCCCCCGGGCCGCGGTGCGGCGATGAGTCGAATCGCCCGAAGCGATTGGTGCCACCGCGGTCACCGCGAGCCCGCCCGCTGAAGTGGATCCGCGACCACGCGCAGCCAGCTCGCGACAATATTTGCGCTTAGCACTGTCAGGGTCAGGGCCAGCCCGGGGAATGTAATCAGCCACCATGCCACGGTGAGATAGTCCTCGCCGTTGTTGAGCATGAGGCCCCAACTCACCAGCGGCGCCTGGACACCGAGACCCAGGAAACTGATCGTCGATTCAGCCAGGACGACACGGGCGAACTCCAGCGTCGCCAGGGTGATCAGAGGCGAGAGGATGTTGGGCAGCGCATGGATCAGCATCACCCGTCGCGACGTGTTGCCGGTAACTCGGGCAGCCTCGATATACGTGGTGTGCTTGAGGGTCATGACCATGCCGCGGGTGAGCCGGCAGTACACCAGCCAGCCGTCGATGCACAGCGCGATGATCACCGACGTGGCGCTGGCGCCGAGAACGAGCACAACGGCGATCGACATGAGCAGGGCGGGAAAGCTGAACTGGATGTCAACAATGCGCATGATCAACGTGTCGACCCAACCGCCGAGGTAGCCGGCTATCAGGCCGGTGGCGGTGCCGAGAACGACGCTGAAGGCCACCACAACGAGCCCAATGCTCACCGAGGTGCGGGCACCCCAGATGATGCGCGAGAAGATGTCGCGGCCGAGCTCATCGGTGCCGAGCAGATATTTTGTCGTACCACCGGATTGCCAGAATGGTGGCGTCAGCCGGTCGATGATGCTGATCGCATTCGGATCGTGCGGCGCTACCCACGGCGCGAAGATCGCCGCCACCGCCAGCAGAAGTAGGAACAACGACGCGACCATGGCGAACCGGTTGCTGCCGAGCCCCCTGAATAGACCCCGCATCGAGGGGATGCGCCGAAACGACGGACGCTCTGGGAACGAGGGGATCTCGAGAGGGGTGGTGACGGCCATCAGGCGGCGGCGCCCTCCACCGCCTCAGGCTTTTGCGGTCGACGTCGGCTTCCGGCGTGGGCAACGCGCGGATCCAGGGCAGCGTAAAGCACGTCGAGCAGGAAGTTGAGTGCCACGATCAGCGTGGCGACGATGGTGACATCAGCCTCAATGAGCGGGACGTCGTGATGCTGGATCGCCTGGACGGCGAGCTGCCCGGCCCCCGGCCAGTTGAACACCACCTCAACAAGGACGGTGAAGCCAGCGATCAGCCGGCCGAGCTCCCAGCCCATGAGGGTGACGATCGGGATGCCGGCGTTCTTGAGAGCGTGCTGAAAAATCAAACTCTTGGTGCTCAGGCCCAGTGAGCGCCCCACCAGGATGTACTGCTGGCCGAGTTGATCGAGCATGGCGCTGCGGACGATCTGGGTGAGCCGTCCGAGCGGCAGCGCGGCCAGCGTGATGACCGGAAGGATGAAGTACTGTGGGCCACCGTAACCGCCTGTGGGGGTGAGGCCGAGCTGCACCGCGACCACGAGAATGAGCAATTCCCCGAGCCAAAACGCCGGCATCGAGATCCCCAGCAGGGAGATGGTAACTGCCAGCTTGTCCCAGACCGAATCACGTTTGACCGCGGCGAGGACGCCCAGTGGAACCGACCCGGCGATGGCGATGACCATGGCGAAGAACACCAGCTCGCCAGTCGCCGGGAGTCGGTCGAGCACCAGCCCGCCAGCGGGGAGCTGCTGCCAGAATGACGTGCCGAAGTCACCGTGTGCGGCACCAACGATGGTGCTCAGGTACTGAACGATCAGGGGACGGTCGAACCCCTGAGCGTGGCTGAACGCCGCCACCTGCGCATTGGTCGCCGACAGGGGCAGCAACAGCCGCGCCGGATTCCCCAGGGCGTGGGTGATCAGAAATACCGCGGTCTCCACGCAGAACACGACAAGGATTGCGAACCCCAACCGCTTCAGCAAGAAGCGCAGCATGTGAGGTGCCTCTATCAGCCGAACGACATGGTATTGACCAGGATCTCAGCGTCGTACCTAGGCGTCCAGTTGAGGTCGCTGGTCATCCCCCAGGTGTTGTCAAGGTTAAACATGAAGATAAAGTCGGCGTCGTCGCATACGCTCTTGTTGATCGCTTGGTACTCCTGCTGGCGCTTGCTCACGTCCGCTTCCTGGCGCGCGGCAAGGATCTGCGTGTCGAGGGCCGTATTCGAGGTGGAAGCCCCCCCCCCGCTGGTGAGGACGTAGGTCGTGTCGGTGACGTCCGCATCACCGAAGACGTTGTCATGGGACACAAAGATCATGTCGGGCCGATGGGTGGTGGCGCTGTTGGTGGGTGGGAAGATAACGTTGAGGTACGTGGCAAAGTCGGTAAAGCTCGGAGTCACTGTGAAGCCCGCGGCGGTGAGATAGCCGCTGATTGCCTGCTCCAGCTCCACGTCTTTGAGCCACCTGTTGCTCGAATCGCCGACGAAAAGCACATTGAGCGAGGGTGCGTGCGCGTTCTGCACCAACTGCTTCGCCTTCGCAGGGTCGTAGGGATAGGGCTTGAGATCGGAATTCCAGCCGAAGGTCGCTGCGCCCATGATCTGGCAGTTTGCGAGGTGGCCGAAGCCGCTGTAGAGCTTGCTGAGGAGCGTCTGACTGTCGACGGCGTAGTTGGCAGCAAGGCGGACGTTCTTGTCCGCAAATGGGCCACTGCGTGTGTTAAGGATCACGGTCGGGAACTCCAGCCCAGCTGCGTGTACGGCCACCGGCACCTGGCTCAACTGCTCGGGCAGGAGGCCGGTAACCAAGCTGAGCTCGCCAGTTTTGATGCCGGCGAGCCGCAGGGTCGGCTCCTTGACCGGCTGGAAGATGGCCTCGTCGATGGCGGGCTTCCCACCCCAGTAGGTGGGATTGGCCTTAAGGATTGTCTTGCCGCCCTTCTGCGAGCTGACCAGCGTGTACGGCCCGGTGCCGATCGGGTGATTGGGGAAGTCGGCATTGGTAGCCGCGGAGGGGGGCACCATGGTGATCAGCGACATCCGCTTTGCCACGGTTGGGTCCGGCGCCGACGTGGTGATGTCGACGGTGAGGTCGTCAACCTTCGAGGCGCCGGTGATGTCACCGGTGAAGTCGGTCTGAGCAGTGACGTACTTGGGATCGGTGATCCGCTTGATGCTATACACCACCGCGTCAGCGTTAAAGGGTTCACCGTCGGAGAATTGCACGCCACTACGCAGCTTGAACTCCCATGTCATCGGATCCTTCTGGGTCCAGCTCAATGCGAGTAGCGGGCCCACTTTGTTGTCGGACGCGCTCCGCGAGAGCAGCGGCTCGCTGATGTTGTCGTAGATTGCCAGCGCGTTGCCGTCCTCGAACGCCTGCGGGTCGAGCCCCGACGGATCATCGGCGATGGCGATGTTGACGACATTGGGTCCGGTGTGATGGGTGGTGGCGTGGACAGGCCCTGCGCCCTGCCCCGTGGCCGCGCCGGTAGACGGGGACGAGCCGCTGGATCCGCAGCTTGCTACAACCAGGGCCAGCGGCACGACCCAGGCCGCGCGACCCTTCGTTCGAGACCACGACCACGACGCCACGTCACGAGTGCCGCCCGTGTGGACGCCGCATCCAAACCCAGTAAAGCTCATGTCAGCCTCCTCGAACTCTCGTGTGCGCGATCCCGGGCAGCCGTTCATCGGTGGCCGCCTTCGTGGCCAAGGGGCATCCTAGCATTCAGGATGATGTAGTGTGTATACTTTCTACGAGCGCCCTGATCGCAGCGGGGTGCGCGGCTGATGTCATAAGAGGAGCCCCGATGGCCATTGCAGCCCCGCCAGAAGCTGAGAAGACCACCTTTCGCAAGCAGCTCGAAGCCGGCGTCAACGCCAAGCACAGCAAGGCCAGTCCATTCAGCGAGGCGTGGGCCGAGGGCCGGCTCACCCGCGAGCACTTCGCCTTCTGGGTCGGCCAGCACCTTGGCTACGTCGGCCACTTCAGCGAGTGGATGGGCCACATGTTCGGCGACTGCCCATATAAGGATGCGCGCGACTTCCTACTCCAGAACATGTGGGAGGAGGAGATGGGCACCCCACACACTGAGCTCCTCATCCGTTTTGGCATGGCCTGCGGCTGGACCCGCGACCAGCTCGAGAACGCAGAGCCTCTGGTGACCACCCGAGCGATGCGCGCGTGGTGCGACCTCCTCGGCCGCTCGCACGACTTCCTCGGCGCCACAGCCGGCTTGATCGTCGGCCTCGAGTCACAGACCCCGGGCATCTACACCCGCCAGTTGCCGCCGCTACGCGAGAAGTATGGCTTCACGGAGGAGGAGACAATCTTCTTCGAGATTCACATCACCTCGGACGTGATCCACGGTGAACGCGGCTACCAGATCGTCGAGAAGTACGCCGACACACCGGAGAAGCAGGCGCACTGCCTTGAGCTTGTGCGTCAGGCGGGGCAGATGCGGTGGATGTACATGGACGGCCTGTACCGCGCGCTCGTCGAGCAGGTCGGGGCGGTCTGACGACCCCTGGCGGTGTGGCAGGGTTGATGAGACGCGCCCCTGCCGCATCGCAATGAACCGGGACACGTTGACCGTGGATCCGACGCTACCGAGTGCAGCGGAGCGCGCTCCATGACCGAAACCGAGCTCCTCGACCCCGAAGAGGTGGCTGCCGGAATCCGGATCGTTTTCGACGACGACGGAACGCTCACCGTCGAGGACGGTGTTCAGGAGATCGTCGGCGAGGACGGCACCATCTTCCGCTGGCGGTGCTCCGTCTGCGGCTACATCCACGAGGGTCCGGAACCACCGCGCTGGTGCCCGCTGTGCGGGGCAGATCGCGAGATGTTCGTACCCGAGGCTTAGAGGGAGAACCGGTGGTGACATCGACACGGACGTTCCAGTCCGTCAACCCCGCCCACCCCGCCGACATCGTCGGCGAGTTCCGCGCGGCCGATCCGGCCGAGGTCGCCGCGGTCATGGAGAGGGCGAGCGCAGCGCAGCAGCACTGGGCCCGCCAGCCGCCCTCGCAGAGGGCCGTCATCGTGGGTGGTATCGGCCACGCGCTGGCCCGGGAGACGCACGAGGTGGCCGCGCTGATCACGCGCGAGGAGGGCAAGACGCTCACCGAGAGCCGCAACGAGGTGCTGAAGTCGGCGCAGCAGTTCCTCTTCGCGTCGCAGCTTGCCTATCTGAGTGAGGGCACGACATTCGCCGACGAGGAGCCAGACACCCTCACGTACACCGTGCGCGAGCCGGTGGGCGTRGTGGTGGCGATCACGCCGTACAACTTCCCCGTCTCGCTCCCAGCCCGCAAGCTCGCCGCCGCGCTGGCACTTGGCAACGCGGTGGTGTTCAAGCCGTCGCCGGTGACCGCTGCCTGCGGCGATCTCCTCGTGCACGTGGCCCGCGAGGCCGGCCTGCCGGACGGGGTTCTGCAGCTGGTGCACGGCTCCGAGGACGGCGCCATGGCGGCGATGCTCGGGCATCCGGCGGTCGGCGCGGTGACCTTCACCGGCTCGGACCGCGCAGGAGAAGCCGTTAGGGCGAATCTCCACGGCAGCGTCCGCGCCCAAATGGAGCTGAGCGGTCACAACGCAACCATCGTCTGTGCTGACGCGAACCTTGAGGCCGCGGCCACCGGAGTCGCCGGCGCGGCCTTCGGCCTTGCCGGGCAGGCGTGCACCTCCACCGACCGTGTGCTGGTCGCCCGCGAGGTGTTCGAGGATTTCCGCCGCGCTCTCGCAGCGCGAGTGGCTGCGATCCAGATTGGCGACGGCGCCGTCGACGGAACCACCTGCGGGCCGGTCGCGACCGTAGAACAGCAGAGGCGGCTCCGCGAGCTCGCGGCGAGCGCCCGCGACGCCGGCGCACGCGTCGTCGCCGAGGCTCCCGTACCGGCGGGCGCCGACGGCTACTTCGTGTCCCCCACTCTCTTCGAGAACGTTCCGGAGGACCATCCGCTGCACGCAACTGAGATCTTCGGGCCCTATGCAGTGCTGGTGCCGGTGAGCGACGAGCAGACGGCGGTGCGGATGATCAATGACGGCCGTCACGGACTCGTCGGCGCCGTGTACACACGGAACATGCGCACCGCGATGCGCTGCGCGCGCGACCTGAAGGTTGGCGTCGTCAAGGTGAACCGCCGAACCACGGGAAACGGCATCGCTCCGCCGTTCGGCGGTTGGAAGGACTCGAGCGCCGGCGGCTATCCGGAAGGTGGCCGCCAGGCGGTCGACTTCTTCACCCTCGTCAAGACCGTGTACAGCGGCTTCTGATGGATCGACCTCCGTGCCGCTGACACCCGCGAAGCACCGTGGCCTGGTGCGCAGCGGCAGCGGGATGGTGGCCAGCGCCCATCCGCTCGCGTCGCTGGCGGGCGCACGGGTGTTGGCCGACGGCGGCAACGCCTTTGACGCTGCGCTGGCGATGGCAGCGATGACATGTGTGGTGCTCCCCGCGCAGTGCGGCCTCGGCGGCGACGCGTTCGCTGTGGTCTATGACGCCGGCCAACGCCACTATCGCGCCGTGCACGGCAGCGGCCCGGGCGCCGACGGCGGCACCGTCGGCTTTTATCGCGAGCGTGGCCTCGACGCTGTGCCGCATCGGGGCGCGCTGTCGGTGGCGGTGCCGGGGGCAGTGGCGTGCATGGCCGCGATCCACAAGCGCTGGGCCACCATGGACCTGCAGCGCCTCTGGGCCCCCGCCAGCGACGCGGCGGACCGCGGGGTACCGCTCACCGCGCGCCACGTGGGCGACGTCACGGAGTACCGAAAACTGCTGGCTGCCGATTCGGAGGCGGCCCGGACATATCTCCCTGACGGGGCCCCGGGGCAACCTGGCGATATGCTGCGCCAGCCTGAGCTGGCTGAGACCTTGCGCCGCGCCGCCGGCGACCCCTCATGGTTCTCCACCGGCGAGTTTGCCGACCGCGCGCTGACGCAGCTCCGTGATGCCGGGGCACCATTCAGCGGCGACGAATGGCGCCGGCAGGGCGCAGAGGTGGTGGCCGCGCCGTCGCATCCATATGCGGGAGCCACCGTGCACACCACCGGCATGCCGACTCCGGGCTACGCCCTGCTTCAGGAGGCTGCCATCCTCGACGGTCTGCTGGCACAGCCTGAATGGCTCGGCGCCGACGCAGTGCACCTCTTGGCCAACACGGCCCGGACGGCCCTGGACGATCGTGTCCGCGTGGCTGGCAGTGACAGCGAGGGGTGGCAGATCTTGCTCAGCGACGAGGCCGTGGCGCGAACTCGCGCCGCCGTGCTTGCCGGCGGCGCGGCGACATCGGTTGCCGCGGGATTGCGCGACGGCAACACGACGTCGCTGGTCGCCGTCGACCGCGACGGCAACGCCGTGAGCTTCATCCACTCAATCGCCTTCACCTGGGGGTCGGGGGTCATGGTGCCCGGCACTGGGGTGCTGCTCAACAACCGCGCCGGGCGCAGCTTCTACCTGAACGACTCGCACCCCAACGGCGTTCTCCCGGGACGACTCCCGATGCACACGCTGCTCGCCTGGATCGCCGCCGGTCCCGATGGAACACCCGCGCTCGTGGGAGGAACGCCGGGCGGGGACGGCCAGATCCAGTGGAATATGCAGTTGCTCTCCCATCTGGTCGACCACGGCCTCGACGCGCAGGAGGCGGTCGAGGCGCCACGGTTCACCGTCTTCCCAGGAACCGATGCCGAAACGATCGGCAAGCCGGACGAGCTGCGCTGTGAGACCCGGCTCGGCCGCGACACTCTCGACGAGCTGCGCCGCCGCGGCCACCCGGTGAACGAGGTGGGTGCCTGGGGTGCCGGAGGCGGCGCGCAGGTGATCGCCATCGACCGCCGGCAGGGGACGCTAGCGGGCGGTTCCGACCCACGGCAGGATGGCTGTGCCCTCGGAATCTGAAGAAGACGGCTGCTCGCTGCCGCCGCCGCCACCACCGGCCGGCAATTACCGCGCGGCCGTCGCTGCACATGGCGTCGTTCGCAGTGCCGGGATGATTCCCCGCATTGACGGCGTCCTCACCATCCGGGGTCGCGTGGGGCAGAATGTCGATGTGGTCTCCGCTCGGGAGGCCGCGGCGGTGAGTGCGCGAAACGCGCTCGCCGCCGTCGCCGCCGCTGTCGGCGGTGTGGCGCAGATCGAGGCGGTGTTGCAGCTGAGAGTCTTCGTCCGCTGCGCTGCCGACTTCACCGAGATCTCCGCCGTGGCCGAGGGTGCGTCGCAGGCAATAGTGGACGTGCTCGGCGAGGAGCGCGGCCGCGGTGTGCGCACCGCCGTCGGCGTCGCCTCGCTGCCGGGCGGTTCCCCCGTGGAGGTCGAGCTGGTCGCCTCCTACGGCCAGCCGTCGCCGGCATGATCGCTGCCGTCTGCGTTAAGCAGGTCCCGATGCTCATCGATCTGCGTTTCGACACTGAGGCCGGTCGCATGGTGCGCGAGGGGGTGCGACTCCAGGCCAACCCGCTCGACAACATCGCCACATTGACCACGGTCGCGGCGCTCGCCGGCGTCGACAATGCGGAGGTTGTTGCCCTGTCGATGGGACCGCCGCAATCCGAGGCGGTGCTGCGCCACGCCATCGGGCTGGGCGCGGATCGCGGCATCCTCATCTGCGACCCGCTGCTCGCCGGGTCGGACACGCTGGCGACAGCACGAGTACTCGCCGCAGCGATCCGTCGCCTCGGCGCCACGCTGGTGGTGCTTGGCCGCCACTCCATCGACGCCGAGACCGGCCAGACCGGCGCGATGGTCGCGGGGGTGCTCGACTGGCCGGTGGTCAGCGCGGTTCGCGCTCTCGAGATGACCCCTGGTGGCGTGCGCGCGGAGCGCGAGACCGACGACGGCGCCCAGACGGTCGAGGCGGCGCTGCCGCTGGTGGTGACGGTGGCGGATTCCGCAGGCCGAGAGCGGTGGCCGTCGGCAGAGGATCGCGAGCGGGCCGCCGCCGCCACGGTGCAGACGTGGGACGCCGCCGCTCTCGGTCTCGAGCGGGAGGTGATCGGATCCGTCGGATCGCCGACGTCGGTCGGCGCGGTCCGCCTGATGACCAGCGACCGGCGTCGGGTCATGCTCGACGGTGACCCCGCGACGGCTGTCGACGCACTGTGCACAGCTCTGCTGCGAACCCCGTCGGCTCGCGCTCGCGCTCCCGACCCGGGCTCCGGCGCAGACGCATGCGGCGCGCGGCCGCCAGGCGCCGGTGTGTGGGCCGTGGTCGAAGCCGGCCCGGCAGGACTGCGGCGGGTCAGCCGCGAGCTGGTCGGCGCCGCTTCGCAGCTGGCCAACGCTCTGGGCGGCCCGGCCGTCGCGGTGGCGCTGGGTGCTGACGCTGCCGAACACGTGGCAAGGGCGGGCGTGTGGGGTGCCGACGCAGCGCTTGCCGTGCCCGCGGCGGGAACCTCACGCGGCGACCCAGCCCTCCCCGCCGCGGCTCTTGGCGCGCTGATCCGCGACCGCAGGCCGGCAGCGGTGTTGCTGCCCTCGACGACGTGGGGCCGCGAGGTGGCGGGCATGGCGTGCGCGCGGCTGGGCCTCGGGCTGACGGGTGACGCCATCGGCTTCGAGGTCAGCTCTGGGAGCCTGCTGGCTCTGAAGCCGGCGCTGGGCGGCGCCTTGGTGGCACCGATCGCCTCGTCGACCGTGCCCGTGGTCGCCACCATCCGCAGCGGCGCGCTGGAGGTTTCGGCCTTCACCGACCGCACTTCGTGCCCGGTAGAGGTGGTCACCCCGCCCCTGCCGTCCCCTCGCGTCGTCGAGACGTCGTTTGCGGCAGACGCCGGCGAGGCCGACCTCACCTGGGCGGAGACGGTGTTCTGCGCCGGGATGGGCCTCGGCGAGGACGGCATCGCGCTGCTCCAGCAGTGCGCGCTCCGGGCAGGAGCCTCGGTTGCGGCCACTCGGCGCGTCTGCGAGGCTGGTTGGCTCCCGCGCCGCCTTCAGGTTGGGCTGACCGGTCACAGCATCGCGCCGCAGCTCTATGTCGCGGCCGGGGTGCGGGGCGCCTTCGAGCATCTCACCGGCATCCGTCGCGCGACGACCGTGGTCGCGATCAACACCGATCGCGAGGCGCCGATCTTCGAGGCCTGCGACTACGGCATGGTGGGCGACGTGCGGGCAATCCTGCCGATCCTGGCAGAGCGACTCGCGACAGCACCGTCATGGCGGCAGCGGCTGGCCGTGGGCGTCACCTCCGCAACCACCACAGAGGAGTCCTCCTGATGGCGCAATCCACCGAGCCCGTCGTGGCAGAGGAGCGCAAGCGCGCGGAGCATGAGCCCGAATCGATCTCCGGCGGTCACCTCGTGGCCAAGGCTCTCAAGGCCGAAGGCATCGACGTGATCTTCACCCTCTGCGGCGGACACATCATCGACATCTACGACGGCTGCGTCGACGAGGGCATCGCGATCGTCGATGTGCGTCACGAGCAGGTGGCCGCCCATGCCGCTGACGGATACGCCAGGGTCACGGGGCGTCCCGGCTGTGCAGTGGTCACGGCCGGGCCCGGCACCACGGACGCTGTGACGGGCGTGGCCAATGCCTTTCGCGCCGAGAGCCCGATGCTGCTCATAGGCGGACAGGGGGCGCTCAGTCAGCACAAGATGGGCTCGCTGCAGGACCTGCCCCACGTCGAGATCATGGCGCCGATCACCAAGTTCGCGGCCACGGTTCCGCATGTGACGCGCATCGCCGACATGACAGCGATGGCATTCCGCGAATGCTTCAACGGCGCGCCCGGCCCGTCGTTCCTCGAGATACCGCGCGACATCCTCGACGCAAGGGCGCCGCTGGACAAGGTGACCATCCCCAGAGCGGGAAAGTATCGCGCCTCCACGCGCAGCCTCGGAGATGCTCGTGCGATGGAGTCTCTCGCCGCTTTCATCGACGGGGCGGAGAAGCCGTGCGTGCTCTTCGGTCAGCAAGTCTGGACATGCCGCGCCACCGATGCTGCGATCGCCTTCTGCCGCGGCCTCAACATTCCCGCATTCACCAATGGGGCGGCGCGGGGCACGCTCCCACCGGGCGATCCACACCACTTCCAGCTGACCCGCCGCCACGCATTCGACAACGCCGACCTCATTATCATCGTCGGCACGCCCTTCGATTTCCGCATGGGCTACGGACGCCGGCTCGGGTCGGGCGCCACCGTCGTGCAGGTCGACATGGACTACCGCACCGTGGGCAAGAATCGAGACGTCGACCTGGGGCTGGTGGGAGACGTCGGTGTGATCCTGTCCGCCGTGACCGCGACCGCCTCGCGTCGCTCCCGCGCATCGCGCGCACGCAGCGCATGGTTCGATGAGCTCCGCGGCCTCGAGAATGCCAGCTACGAAAAGCGGTTGCCGCGGCAGCTATCCGACGCTCAGCCAATCCACCCGCTCCGCCTCGCCCACGAGATCAACGAGTTTCTCACCGAGGACTCCGTCTACATCGGCGACGGCGGCGACGTCGTCACCTTCTCCGGAGGTGTCGTCCAACCCAAGGCGCCCGGCCATTGGATGGATCCCGGGCCGCTCGGGACGCTTGGAGTTGGAGTGCCCTTCGCGATGGCGGCCAAATATGCGCGGCCCGACCAGGAGGTCGTGGTTCTGTTTGGTGACGGTGCATTCAGCCTCACGGGTTGGGACTTCGAAACCATGGTGCGCTTCAATCTCCCGTTTGTCGGGGTGGTCGGCAACAACTCGTCGATGAACCAGATTCGCTATGGCCAGATCCAGAAGTACGGCGAAGCCCGCGGTCGCGTCGGCAACACGCTCGGCAACGTCCCGTACGACCAGTTCGCGAGGATGCTCGGGGGTCACGGCGAAGAGGTCCGCGATCCCAAGGACATTGCTCCAGCACTACGTCGCGCGCGCGAGTCGGGGCTGCCGTCGCTTGTCAACGTCTGGATCGACCCCGAGGTCTACGCGCCGGGCACCATGAACCAGACCATGTACAAGTAACGAGCAGGAGACGAGTGATGACACAGGCTCTTGATGGGGTGAAGGTTCTGGACATGACGCACGTGCAGTCCGGGCCGTCATCGACCCAGATGCTTGCGTGGCTCGGCGCTGACGTGATCAAGGTTGAGGCGCCCGAACGCGGTGACGTCACGCGCGGGCAGCTCCGCGATATTCCTGGCGTCGACAGCCTGTATTTCACGATGCTCAACTGCAACAAGCGCAGCATCACCCTCAACATGAAATCAGACGAGGGCAAGCGGATCTTCGCCGAGCTGGCGGGACGGTCCGACGTCCTCGTCGAGAACTTTGGTCCCGGCGTCATGGATCGTTTCGGCTTCACCTGGGAGCGGCTTCAGGAGATCAATCCGCGGCTCATCTACGGCTCCATCAAGGGCTTCGGCCGCGGCCGGTACGCCAACTTCAAGGCGTACGAATCGATCGCCCAGGCTATGGGCGGGGCGATGAGCACCACGGGGTTCGAGGACGGCCTGCCTCTGACCACAGGCGCGCAGATCGGTGACAGCGGAACCGGCATCCACCTGGTCGCGGCTCTGATCGCCGCGCTCTACCAGCGCGTCACCACCGGGCGTGGCCAGCGTGTCGAGGTTGCCATGCAGGAGGCGGTGCTGAACCTTTGCCGCGTCAAGCTGCGCGACCAGCAGCGCCTCGCCCACGGTCCCCTGAGCGAGTACCCCAACAAAAGCTTTGGCGATGAGGTTCCGCGATCCGGCAACGCCTCCGGCGGCGGCCAGCCGGGTTGGACGGTGCGATGCCGACCCGGCGGCCAGAACGATTACGTCTACGTCATCGTGCAGCCGCTGATCTGGCCTGCACTCGCGGCGCTCATCGGCCGACCCGAACTGGCCGACGACCCGCAATGGAGCACGCCGGAGGCGCGCTTGACCCGCCTGGACGAGATGTTCGCGCTCATCGAGGCGTGGTCGCTGAAGCACACCAAGTGGGAAGTGCTCGACCAGCTCAACGCTCGGAACGTGCCGTGCGGACCGGTTCTCAGCACGCGCGATCTCATCGAGGATGAGACGCTCGCCGAGCTCGGCGCCATCGTCACCGTCGATCATCCGCAGCGGGGATCGTTCAAGACTGTCGGCTGTCCGCTGCGGATGTCGGATTCGCCCGTCGAGGTTCGGCGCTCACCACTGCTCGGTGAGAACAACGCGGAGATCTACGCTGAGCTTGGCTACTCCGCTGAGCAGCTTGCGCAGTGGCACACGACGGGGGTTATCTGATGGCCGCCACCGTAACACCAGGTTTGAGGCTTCCTGAGCGGCGGCTGCTGATCGGCGGCGAGTGGGTCGACGCCGTGTCGGGAGCCACGCAGGCAACCGAGAACCCCGCAACCGGTGAGGAGATCACCAAGGTCGCGTGCGCTGGCGCGGCCGACGCGCAGCGCGCCGTGTCCGCCGCGCGGAGCGCGTTCGATTCAGGGCCGTGGACGACGATGAGCGCAGCCGATCGCGGGCGCCTCATCGCCCGGCTGGCCGGCCTTGTCGACCAGAATCGAGATGACCTGGTGGCCTTGGAATCGCTGGACGGTGGCAAGCCACTGCGCGCCACCGCGCGCCAGGATCTGCCCGCCGTCATCGACTGCCTCGAGTACTACGCGGGCTGGGCAGACAAGATCAAGGGCGATGTCGTTCCGGCGCGGCCGGACGCGCTCACCTATCTACGCCGCGAACCGGTCGGGGTCGTCGTCGGCATCGTGCCCTGGAACTTCCCGCTGATGAACGCGGTCTGGAAGATCGCACCAGCGCTTGCCAGCGGGTGCGTCATCGTGTTGAAACCATCGGAGCTTACCCCCCTGACCGCGCTTCGGCTCGGAGAGCTCGCCCTGGAGGCTGGTCTGCCCGCGGGAGTGCTCAACGTCGTTCCCGGGCTGGGCAACGATGTCGGCGGCGCGCTCGTGGCGGATCCGCGCGTGGATAAGATCTCCTTCACGGGATCGCCGGCAGTCGGCAAGACGATCATGCGCGCGGCGGCTGAGAACGTCACTCGCGTGAGTTTGGAGCTGGGTGGCAAGTCTGCGAACATCGTGTTTGCCGACGCGGATCTCCCTGCGGCGGTCACCGCAGCAACGTCCGGGGTGTTCTTCAATGCAGGCCAGGTCTGCTCGGCGGGATCCCGGATTCTCGTCCATGACGCGGCGCGCGATGAGTTCGTCGAACGGCTGGCCGATGCCGCGGCGACGATCCGCGTGGGAGACCCGCAGGATCCGACGACGCGCATGGGTCCTATCATCTCGGCCAAGCAACTGAAGCGCGTCACGGGCTACATATCGATCGGCACCGAGGAAGGCGCCAGGCTGGTCACTGGTGGAAGCCAGCTCGACCGCCCGGGGTACTTCGTCGAGCCGACGGTGTTCACCGATGTCCGCGGGGACATGCGCATTGCCCAGGAGGAGATCTTCGGTCCAGTGGCGTCGGTGATCAGCTTCACCGATGAGGATGAGGCCGTCGCCATCGCCAACGGCACTGCCTACAGCCTGGCCGCGGCGTTGTGGAGTCAAGATGTGACCCGTGTCCATCGTGTTGCTCATCGCCTGCGCGCCGGGACGGTGTGGGTCAACACATACGGCCAGACCGACGCGCGCCTGCCCTGGGGCGGGGCCGGCGGCGACTCCGGCATCGGACGCGAGTTGGGCGAGGCCGCGCTGGCCAACTACACCGAGACCAAGACCATCTGGATCAATCTTCGATGATCGCCGCAAGGCCGTGGTACAGTTCGACGCGGTCATCGCGCGGTTGATCGAGGAGGCGTGACGTGTTCGGACGTGGCAAGGAAGAACCGGAACCGCGCCGCAAGGTCTACCTCGCTCTTCATGCGCGGGCGCCGACACGTTGCCCGTAGTGAGCTCAAGGGAGCTCACGCGGAGTTCTGTCGTCTGCGCAATCTGGTTGATGGCAGCGCCCACGCAACGACCGTGCCGGCGTCGATACGTTCGCCATCACTCACGAGTTCCTCGGCCAGTTGTTCGGAAGCCGGCGTGCCACTGTGACGCTCTC
>JRHI01000376.1_pt1 | contig 49227 bp, 40 predicted proteins | sample 215371 | NCBI WGS metagenome assembly JRHI01 (sample SAMN02929681, study PRJNA255918) | sediment metagenome | biome: cave system; feature: Ice Cave; material: Sediment; isolation source: sediment from deep within a dark volcanic ice cave with no known source of... ...
TAATCAACCAGGAAACCCGATCCACAGGTCTTGACTATTTCTCTTTAATCGACGGCAAGACGCCGAGTCCAACAATCGCCAATTTGACGACTCGCTTTGGGACCGGAGAGCGCACTCCGTTGGCGCCCGACTTCAGTGCCTGGATCTCCTGTGCTACGGGGTAGTCATCAACGCGCTCGCGGCCCATCGACATCAGCAACGGCGGGTGAGCAAAGTAGCCTGACTCGCCGAGGCCGAGCTTCGGCTGTGCTTGTTGCTGTCAGTAGCCAAGCCCGTGATAGAAGAGGCGTGTCAGACGCCAGTGAGCCCGCTTACGGCGCCGACGAAGTGCCCATCGCGGGCAGGGTCACGAGGGTGGGAGGTTTTCTTCCACCTTTTCTGCCAAGATTCCTACCGGCCCCGCCCCCGTAGCTCAGGGGATAGAGCATCGGTTTCCTAAACCGTGTGCCCAGGTTCGAATCCTGGCGGGGGCGCCAGAATAAGACCAGGTCAGAGCCACTTTTCAGATAGATCAGGAGATCAGCGGAGCTGAGTTGCCCATCTAAATCGCCACTCTTGCCCATCCGATGCGCGATGATGTTGGGCATGGCCGGATCGATCCGTCAGCGGGGAAAGCAGTCGTGGGAGGTGCGCTCCTTCGTCGGCAAGGACCCGGTGAGCGGCAAGAAGCAGTACGTCACCAAGACGATCCGAGGCGAGCGCCGCGAGGCCGAGGTCGCACTCGGCCGAATGCTCGGCGAGATCGAAGACGGTCAGTACGCCGTGCGCGCCGGCACCGTTGGCGATCTCTGCGAGAAGTGGTTCGCCCAGGCAGAGCCCGACCTCTCGCCCTCGGTCGGCCCCGAGTACCGCCGGCTGCTCGACAACCGGATCCTCCCTCGATGGGGCAAGGTGCCCCTCCGAAGGCTCCGCACCTCCGACCTCGACCTCTGGTACGCAGAGCTACGGCGCAAGGGCGCGCTCAACGGTGGCCCGCTGGCGCCGAACTCGGTGATGCGGATCCATTCCGTCCTCCGGCGCGCGCTGGGCCAAGGAGTCAAGTGGGGCTGGATCACGACGAACGCGGCTGCGAACGCGTCGCCCCCGCGTGCGCGCAAGCAACAGCTCAACCTTCCCGACCCTGCCGACGTGGGTCGTCTGATCGAGGCGGCCTCGAGCATCAACTCGTCGCTGCCGACCTACTTCCGCCTCGCGGCGGCCACCGGGGCGCGCCGTGGCGAGATCTGCGCGCTGCGATGGAAGCACGTCGACTTCGAACGGCGCAGACTCACGGTCGCGCGTGGGATTGTCGAAGCTGGAGGCGAACTCATCGAGAAGGACACCAAGACACACCAAGTTCGGAACGTGTCGCTCGACGAGGAGACCACCGCCATCCTCCTCGCCCACCAGGATCGCTGCGCCGAGCTGGCGGAGCAGTGCGGCACCGCCCTGTCGCCGAACTCGTTCCTGTTCTCGCACGAGGTCGACTTCTCGAAGCCCTGGCGCCCCGGCTATGCGACGCTCGCCTTCGGTCGACTGCGAGACGAGCTTGGGCTCAAGGGCGTGAAGCTCCACCACCTCCGCCACTTCAGCGCCACGCAGCTCCTGTCGCTCGGCATCGACATCCGCACAGTCAGCGGCCGACTCGGTCACGCCAACGCCTCAACCACGCTCGACATCTACGCCCAGTTCGTCGAACAGGCCGACGAGCACGCGGCCGATGTGCTTGGAGCACTCCTCGGTGGTCGGGGAAATCACCCTGTTCCGTCCGACCATGTGGAACGCTTGAGTTCTCGTGGGAGCAACCCGACGGTAGGTGGTGGTGCGGATGGCTGAAGTTGAACTGACTGAGGACCAGCCCGGGCTCCTTTCGATCGGCCATTCGAACGTTGCTCTCGATTCGTTCCTGGTCCTCCTCGCCAAGCATCACATCGAGGTCGTCGCCGACGTTCGGACGGCACCACGATCTCGCTACGTTCCTCACTTTGACGCCAGCCCCCTCCGCGAGGCACTGACAAATCTGGGCCTGAAGTACGTCTACCTAGGCAAGGAACTCGGAGGGCGCCCGGACGGAGACGAGTACTACGACGAGGATGATCACGTCCTCTATAGCCGGCTAGCCGAGAGTCCCCTGTTCGAGGTCGGTCTCGATCGGATCCTCGAGGGAGCGAAGGAATACCGCGTAGCAATGCTCTGCAGTGAGGAGGATCCGCTCCACTGCCATCGCCATCTCTTGATCGGTCGGGTGCTCGACAATCGCGGGGTCCCGCTGCTTCACATCCGAGGCGACGGGACGCTGCAGACCGAAGACGAACTCGCCATCATTGAGGCTGGCGAGCAGAGTCAAGGGGCCTTGTTCGACGCGCCAGCGGAAGGACGGCCATGGAGATCTACACGATCGGTTTCACGAAGAAAACCGCACCTGACTTCTTTGGAAAGCTGAGCCACGCCGGCATCGAGCAGCTGTACGACGTACGGCTCAACAATGTCTCGCAACTCGCCGGCTTCACAAAGCGCGACGACCTCGCCTTCTTCATGAAGGTGATCTGCGGCGCAGGCTACCGACACGAGCCACTCCTCGCGCCGACCCAGCAGATGCTGGATCGGTTCAAGAAGCATGGCGGCGCGTGGAGCGAGTACGAGGCGGAGTTCCTCGACCTCATGGCGACACGCCACGTCGAGGAGCGCCTCGAGCCCGATCTCTTCTCGTCCAAGACAGTCCTTCTCTGCAGTGAGCCCACACCCGAGCGCTGTCACCGGCGCCTCGTGGTCGAGTACCTCGCCGAGAAGTGGGCCGACGTCACGGCTATCCACCTCTGAGCGACGAGAATGCCCGCGTTCGAGATCATCTGCCTCGCCAACTCTCGGAAGATCGGGGGGCGATGCGTCGCCGGACTCACCCGTTCGGGTGAATGGATCCGCCCGGTGAGCGTCGACGCCGACGGCACCCTGTACCGCCAGAACTACCTGCTCGATTCCGGGACCGAGGCGGCGGTGCTCGACATGATCAGCGTTTCGGTGGGCAAACACACAGCCGAACTCCACCAGCCAGAGAACTGGCAAGTGACAAACGCCAAGTGGGAGTACGTCGGGAAGCTGTCGGGGGACGCCGCAGGGGAATTCCTACGCGATCACGCGATAATTGGGCCAGAGATCCTCGGCAACCAGTCAGACCGCGTGAGTTGGGACCGCCTGCAGGAGTCGCCCGGAGCTGCGTCCCTCGCGCTCGTCGAGCCGCGTGACCTCCGTTGGTACATCACGACGTCGATGCGAGGCAACCGGCAGACGCGGGCACTGTTCGGGCTCGGGGCCGCGGCCTATGACCTGTCCGTGACCGACCCGGTTTGGGAAACCCGACTGCGGGAGCTTCCCACTGGCGTCCATCCGCTCTCGGCTGCAGGACTCTCAGGGAACGAGACACTCTTCCTGACCATCAGCCTCAGCGAACCGTTCCAAGGGAGCTGCTTCAAGCTCGTGGCCGCTGTCATCGCCCTGCCATAGGAGGCGCTTCCCCTCCTCGCTTTAGGCTTCCTCGACCTCGACGTCGTGAAGTCCAAGTTGGCGGAGGCCTTCGAGGACAACGAGGTTGAGCGTTTCCCGCGCAATGCCCGCGAGACCGCCATCTGCTCGGATGACCAGCTCGAGGGTGACGTCGGAGCTTGCGGCGTTCAGAGGAAGCACTGCGACCTTCACGACATCGCGCGCCTTGGAGCCAGGCACGGCCCGTACACGGATCGTGACACCAGGCATCGTCGCAGCGAGAGGGCTCGCCACTGGTGATTCCTCCGTCGCTGTTTCGTCACCTACGGCAGCTCCTCCGGGAGGCGCCGGCGTCGTGCGTTCTCCATCCGCGATCGGCGCAGGTTGCGTCCCCCGCGTGTCGAGCAGATCCTTCATCGTCGACGCCCGGACGAGCCACGTGCCCGGCTGGAACTGAATTTCGCTGGGGTCGATGCGCGCGCCGAAGCGGAGGACCGCGTCCTCGGCGTCCCACGAAGAGCCGCTGGCCAAGCCGAACTGGCCACTGGCCACGCCGTTCGCGAGGGAGTCACGAAGGACCTGCGGGCCAGCCAACTTTGGAAGTTGCGGCAACCTCGCGAAGTAGCCGAGCAGCGTGTCGAGTTCAACAGCATCCGTGCCCTCGGGAAGCAGACCGAAGCGCGCCGCCAGGAGCGCGGCAGGAGCAAGCACCTCGGCGAGACGGTCAGTGCTGCGCAGGTACTCGAGCACCCGATCGCCGATCTTGGCATCGACCCGCGCTGGACCAAGATCTATGTGATCGAGCTTGGAGCTGCCGTTGCCATCGCCACCGAGAAGGAGGAGGTGGCGGTACGCCATGGCGACCTGCTGGGGCAGTCGCTCGTCCGCGGCGGTCAATCGCTTCTCCAACTGCTCGCGTTGCTCGGCGTTGAAGCGCCCGAGCCGATGCCGGTCCGATTTCAGTTCGCGTAGAGCGGCGAGCGTCCGCGCCGACGCGCGGGCCTTCGTGATGGCGGGTCCGTCAGCCGCCGCCAACATGGCGGCGTTCTTGTTCGCGCGCCACGCGCTGCCTCGGTGGTCAAGGATGTCTTGCGCTACTCGAAGGGTGTCCGCCGTTTCGTTGCCACCAAGGCGGTAGTCGAAGTCAAGAAGGCCGAGCGTCAGGTGAGGATCGTCGGGCAGGTCCGCCGAGGAGGTCACCTTCGACTCAACGCGCAATACGGCGCTGCCAGGTGCGACCATCGCGATCGCCTCGCGCACCAGGGTCTCGATGCGGTCTTCCGCGATCGCGCTCTCACGCTCGAGGACGACCTTGTTGAGGTTCGGCTCCGTGGTGAAGCGGTACCTGCCTCCTTCGAGGCGCATGTACCAGAGCGCACCTTCGAGCGTGTCGCGAACGTCGTCGATCAATCCGCGGGACAGTCCGGGGCGGCCGACTCCCAACAGCATCTGCGCTGCGGACGCGCCAAGCACCCGATCGGATCCGAAGGAGTTGAGGAATGCGGTCGTGGCGAGTCCGGTCGCAACCCGCAGTTCCTCAACCTGCCCGCCGCGGCGGCGGTCCTCCTCCGGCGCCTTGGCGTCTGGGCGGATGATGTCGGCGTTGAGTGCCGCCTTGTAGCTCTCACCTGCAAAACGGAGCACCTCGGCGCGGATGCCTGCGTCGCCCAGCTGCACGTCGCCCGAATGTATGAGCGGCCCCTTGTGCCCTCGCTGGCACAGTGCCTTCACGGTGTGGGCAAGGGTCCGGAGCGCGCCTCGTGTGCGCTGGAAGCCTGAGAGCGAGCCCCATCGGTTGGTGAGGATGTCGACGAGCTCGGGATGGAACGGGTACGCGCTCGCCAGCCGATCGCGATAGGTCGCTTCGCGGTATGTCCCGGGCACGGCGTCGCCGAGCGAGTCGTAGTAGTCCGCATACGCATCCGCGACCGCCTGCCGCTCGGCCTCCGTGCCCAGCGATGCGAACAGCCGACGATGAAGGATCGGGAAGATGTCGTCACCCTCCACCGGCGTGACGATGTTCTCTGTGCGGCCGACGACCTTCGAGAGCCGCTCCTGCATCTCCTCGCCGCTCACGCTGGCGTAGTCCTCGAGCCGCGAACTTGTGAGCGTCGCGAGTATTGCGGCGCCGGGGACGTTCGCTGCCGCCGTGCACAGCTCCTTGATGAAGGTGAGAGTCGTGCCAGCGAGATTTCCGTCGAGCGCGCGTACCTCGAGGGCCTTGTTCAGATACTCCAGGGTTTCGTCTAGCAGCACAAGACACGGAGTGTGGGCCTCAAGGAGCGTCGCCAACTGATAGGTGGCCGAGCCGAGCATTGCCATGTCTTGCTCGGCGACGGCGCGATACGCCTCGGTCCCGCCAAGCCGGTATGCGAGCTGGCCGAGGAGAGTATGCACCTCCGTGCCGTCGTCCATCCGCTCGGGGGCGCCGGCCACGATCGCGCTTCCGTCGAGCACCACGACGGTCGCCTTCGGCACGTCCGCGCGCCCGAGCCGAGAGATGAGGTCCGACACGAACGGCGTGCCGGCCACTCGAGCTGGGTCACGAAAGAGGTGGTACGCGGCAAGCAGAGTGTGGGTCTTGCCGCCACCGAACTCGGTTTGAAGCCGGTAGACGCCGGCCGCCGCACCGTCACCAGATAAGCGCGCGGCCAGCTCGCCCAGCACCGCTTGGAGGTTCTCGGTCAGGTACGTCTTCTCGCAGAAGGTGACCGGGTCGAGATAATCCCTCGGTCCACGGCCGCGGTCGACCAAGCCGAGGTCGGCGGCGAACAGCGACTCGTCGAAGGATCCGTCGGCGATATCGGGCCTTGGCTCGGCGACTTCGCGCCAGGGTCGCAGTTGTCTGAGGGCGTCGGTCACTGCGGCTCCGGCTTGATGTCGAGACGACCGACTCCCGCGGCGACAAGAAGATCATGCGCGCGAGATCCAACAACGTCGGCCTGGTCGACCGCCATGTGGCGAACGTCGAGAGCGGCAAAGACGCTCATGGCGTCGCCGATGGCGGGCGCGTCCTGGCCGGGAGCGGGTGGCACATAAACGACTTCGATGTCGATGTCCTTCGGAACCTCGAACTCGGCACCGTTGAGGAGCGCGACGGAACCTCCGCCGTCCCTGACGTCGCGGACCGTCCATCCCCACGCCTTCACTTGCTCGGCGAGTTGGTCCTGATCCGGAACTTGGAAAGACCAGGTGTGCGTGAGTTGAAGCGCTCGCCCGTTGGTGACGGCAAAGTCGAACCGCTCGCGATGGTGCTCCGTCGTAAGAGCAATACGCTCGCGGAGGTTCACGCCCCGCTGAATTGAATGTCGTCGATACGACGATCGGACAGCCGCGAGCGCGCTGTGCTTCTTCAGGAAGGCATGCCGGCGATGCGCAGGATCAATGACCATCTGATCGAACACGCGATCAAGCGCTTCGTCTGCACTCGACGCGACCATCGGCGCCGGCGCGCTCAGTTGAACGACGTTGCGGTGGTCGACGTACAGCTGCTCGAGCCAGATCTCTGACAGCTCGATCTCGGGCTCGAACAGCGACTCCTGCGCACGCTCGAAGTCGTCCATCGACCGTCCGACCTGGTCGAGGAACAACCAAACCGCTTCGAGCGCCTTGTTGTCGTCGAGGGCACGAGCGCGCACAGGGTTGTCGACCTGCCGCCACTCCCACTCGGAGGATTCCTCGCTACCAACGATGGCTCCCACGTTGACGAACTCACCACGAGCGGGGTCAGGAACGAATCGAACAACGGAATACACAAATCTCATGCGGTGCCTCCGATCAGGCTTCGAAGTCTCCCAGCGACTGCGGGAGCGCGCCGCTCCAAGAAGAATCCGAGCGCTTCGAGCTCTACGTCAGAGGCGGGCCATGACGGGGGAACGGAACGGAGCAGATCAGTCAGCGGCGCCCGCCGAGGCGAATCAAGTTGGTCAGCGAGCCGCGCGATCTCGGCGTCGTCGAGGCCGGCGGCGGGGTGGGTGGCCGCGTGCGGTTCGTCGACCCGTGCGACCAGAGAAGCCTCAGACCAGTCGGGGCCGTTCTCCGGCAGGTACCACCCGTGGTCGTGGCTGTACAGCTTCCGGTCGTCCGTCTCGCAATAGAGCCATTGGTCGTCACCACCCCAGCACCAGTCATAGAGAGCGAAGACGCCCGCATGCCGACGGCGGTTGTCATCTCGATCCCGATGGTCAGGCGCTCGTCCTTCGAGCGCGTCGTCCACCGCGAGCGACGCGTGAGCAGGACCAGCCTCAAGCGTCGCTCCAGGTCGGAACTCCCAGCCGGCGATCTCCTCCGGGATCCGCACGATCGCCACTTCACAGACCGGCGTGCCGAGGATGGCCCCTGCTGCCGCGACTACATGCTCGGTGACGACGACCTTGCGACCCTGCAGGTTGTTGAGCGGTTTCACCCACCAGCGGCGGCCGTCCGAGGCGTCCGCGAGGAAGGTACCTGAGCCTCCGGCCGCACTCGGCGCGAGCGGCATCTCGACGATGATCGGGTCAATCGGTTCGGTACGGCCGCTCATCAACCCCTGCCACTCGTCGCGTTCAACAGGCACCGCTCACTGCTCCAAGTCGAAGAGGGTGAGGGCTTCCATCGTCGCGGTAGATCGCGCCGCGGCTTCCGCGAGGGCATCGCGGTTGCCGGTGAGGCCAAGGAGCATGGTGCGCTCCTTGTTACCGTCGGGCACTACCTCGCCGAGCGCGCGAGCCGTGGCCCAGAAGCCCGGCTCGACACCCATGCCTGTGGCACCCAACAGTTCCTCGAGCTCCTTGCGCCTACCCGCGTCCCACAGTTGACAGGCGACGTGGAGGACGTCGATCAGGGCCGGTGACGAGGAGAGCTTCAGGCCCTTCCGCTCATGCGGACCCAACACCGAAAAGTTCGATCCTGCCTGGTGGACGAATCCCCGGCTCCCAGACATCGCGCTCAGGTCTACATCGAAGGCTCGCTCGAGCTTGTAGGCCTCGTCCGCTGGAATGGAGGCCGTGAAGTAGGCCCAGCGCCAGGTCAGGTAAAAGAGCGACTCTGCGTCAAGGGCGACGAGTGAGTCGTCGCCGAGCAGACGGCGCATAGCGTGGCGCGCCACTACCTGACGGGCGAGAACCATGAGATCGGCGACGTCGACCTCCTCGCCAGACAGCTTGACGACGCGGCTGTAGCGGGCGAACACTTCGAAAGCGGGTCCGATAGCGGACACGAAGTAGTCGGCGCCTACTAAGCCCATCTCCTCGAAGGCATCGAGACGCTCGGCGATTCGGGCTTCCAGCGCGCGCACTACGTCGTCATAGAACCCCTCCTCGGCGGCCTGCTGCGGCCTGCAGACGAGCACGACAGACGAGCCGAGGACCGCGCTGATCTGGGCAGTGCTCCGCGCCTCTCGCTCGGACCGCATCGGCCATGAGGTGGAGACGACCAGACCGGCCGTACGCAACGCTCGCAACAGTCGCTCCCACGCCTCCACGTCGGTGTGGGCGAACACGATGGCGACAACACCATTTTGCTTCACCACCCGCGTCATCTCGCCGAGGGCGCGCTGCAGGCGTCGCTCGAATTCGTCATGAGAGATGTACTCCGGCGACTTCTTGTCGGCCCGGCTTTCGATTACCTCCTGCTGCTTCGGCGTCAGCGGGACGGCAAACAGGGCTGGGTAGAGGTGCCCGATGCTGCGCTTGAGCCAGACGTAGAAGAAGTCCGAGAGGTCGCCGTACTGAATCGCGTCGTAGTACGGCGGATCGACAATGACAGCATCGAACGTGCCGTCGGCGAAGGCTAGGGCTTGGGCGTCGCCACGCTGTACCGACGCCGCCGTTTCGCTCGCTGTTGAGCAGTGCTTTAGTGCGAGCTCGATCCAACGAATGGCGCCGTCCCAGCTGCCCGACACGTCCTGAAGGGGATTGATCTCGACGTAGTCCCAGACCATGGCGATGGCCTGTCTAGGAAACGTGCTGCGGAGAAACTCGCCAGAGTTAGCCCAACTCGTGAAGGACGAGTCGTAGTCGGCGATTCGATCGACGCACAGTCCCAGGTACGTGGCAACGGCCACGGCACGGTCGGCGCTCATGCCTCCCGCGAGCATCTCAGCGTGAGCAGCACGGACCGCTTCGCAGAAGGAGCCGAGAACATAGAGCTGGCGGTCGTTGAAGAGGCCCCGGAAGGTGTCGATCCCGTAGACCAGATTGCCGTACCGCCTGTACTGCGAAGTGACCATGGGCTCGTCGGGCAACGCAGACGTGCCGTCGGGTGCCTCCTCCAGCTCGTCCAGCAACGCGGTGACGAGCCGATCGGCGCCTTCGACCTCGTCCGGCCGCGGTGGTCGATACGTGCGGACCCGGTGGGCGATCTCGAGCACGGCGTAGAGCCGGCGACCGAATCCGATCTTCTTGCCGTACTCCCGTACCGACTTGGCCTCAGCCGATGTCCCGCATCCGGGGCAGGTCACTGAACTGGCCTTGACGGTGCCGGTCGACAGATCGATCCCGCCGGGCGGTGGCCCGGCGCGTAACGCCAGGTCGACCTGGCCTGGGCGCGCCTGGACGTCAATCCACACCGTCCGCCGGGCGCTGTTGGCGAGCCAGTACGACGACAGAAGCGGGATCTCGGCCCGACACGATGGGTTGGGGCACGTCATGGTGCGAGCCCAGAAGTACACCGCTGGGCGACGACCCTTGTCGTCAGCCGGAAACACCTTGGCAAGCTTCGGCTCCACGTACTCGCGCACCCATGCCGCCCAGCGGACGAAATCATCTGAGAGGGTGTTGCTGCCGAGTCCGTCTACCTGGCCGAACCGCTGGGGGTATTCGAGCACGCACTTCTGAATGAGGTGGGCGACGGGATTGAGGTCGACGGAGGTCGTATCGCAGCCGAGACGGAGTGCCTCAAGGGGAATCGACCCGCCTCCGGCAAAGCAGTCGAGCACCTTCGGCGGACCGTCGGGGTAGGCCTCGGTGACAAGCTTGCGAAGCGGGTTGATGCGATTCGGGTTCGACGATGCTTCGAACGACGAGGCTTCGGCGAGCGCATCGAGGATCTCCTCGCGGCGATCGTCATCACAAGGATCCGGCAGCAGTGTGCCGAAGACCACGGCGCGACTCATTGCCAAGGGACGTCGCGCCCACCACAGATGCATTGTCGAGATGTGGCCGTGCCGAAGCGACTTCTCGCGCGCCGACGCTGCGTTGACGACTGCCAGGGGCAGCTCCTCCTCGATGAGTCGGCGCGTCGTCATGCTGGTGCCACCTTCGACGCCTCGATGACGGGCTCAGGCTCGACTCGGTAGCGAACGTCAAGCGATGGCTGCCATGCGGTGGCGAGGGCTTGCGCTGGGTTCTGCACGCGATAGAGACGCGGCTCTGGCTGCGCGCAGTCCAGTACGACGTAGAGCCAATAGTCGTCGCCCAGCTCCTGACACTTGGCGAACTCGCTCCAGGTCAGCTCAACTCGACCGATCCCAGCGCGGCCCTTGACCTCTATGCATCGGCGCTCTAGGCCATGCAACGACAGCAGGTCGAAGCCCACGTTGTCGGACTCGACCGAGCGGACGGTGGCTCCCCGGTCGGTCTCGTACCGCCGCGCAGCCCGAACCGCGACTTGTTCGATCTCTGGGTCGCTCAGCCCATGCGTGGGACTCTTTGGCTGGCCGGGCTCGTCCTCCGTGGTGGCCGGCAGAGGCAGGAGCAATGCGCTTCCGACGACGGTGACGACGCCTCGCGACACCGTCCGCCCGCGGCGTGTTTGTTCCAGACGGCGCTCCCTGCGCAGATCGTACTGCTCCTTCAGAAGCTCCGCCTTGCGAAGCCTCCCCTCGGCACCCTGCACGCCGCGATCGATCTCCTCCTCCGCCGCGATGATGGCATTGTCGGCTTGGGCCAGGAGCGCTCCGAACGAGCGACGCAGGAAGTCATCCTGAATGGCGGCAACTCCGGTGCGCTCATCACGTGCTTCCTCGAAGATTGGCTCGAAGAGATGCTGGCGAGCCCACATGACCAACTCGTCCTCTACAGGCGCAGCGACAGGCCCGACAGAGTCGGGCGCCGGCTTGATCTCATTGGTCGGTGGGACGACGTCGAACAGGGAGCTGGTCGGCCCGCGCTCGATCCGGCCATCGAGCGCGACCCGTGCCACCGACAAGGTCCGGCGGACGATCTCGCCGTTGCCATCAACGACGTCGCCGAGAAGAAATCGGACGATCGCCGGCTCCAAGATGTCAGGGTCGAAGAAGACGGCGCCTCGTGCGACCTCGGCACGGGTCCGGCCGATGACGAAGGAGACAAGCGCGTCGAAGAGCGGGTGACCGGGACCGCACAATTCGGCGGCAGGGAGGCTGGCCTCCTCCTCGGACCGGCGAGGTCGAGCAACAACTGCCTTGTCGAACGTGATGCGCGCGTAGTCCGGCTCGATTCGGCGAAGACCGGCACTCATCCGGCTCATGGCCACGAGGGTATCGGGTGTCTTGTCGACCCGGAGCGCGCCTGGGTCGAGTCGCCTCGCCACTCGGCCGCCGGCGAACGAAATCGCGTCGAGGAAGAAGCGCTCGAAGTAGGTGGGCGGCAGCCGGCGTTCCTCAGCTCGCGAGGCCCGATCGCGCTCGGTCTGCCAGTCGAGGTGGTGTCGAGCGAGTGCACTCTGCAGTAGCTCGTTGGCTCGGGTCACCGTCGCTGGGTCGGCCTCGGCGCCACCGAAGGTCTCGGCCGCCTGCTCCTTGGTCATCTCGCCGGCGAGTACGGCTTCGATCAGCTCGCGCAGGTTGGTGGCGACGGCTTGGCCGATGACGTCGAAGACCTTGTCGCCGAGGGCGATGCCCATGTTCTCCATCTTCTTGAGCAGCGTGTTGAGCACGTAGCCCTCTCGCGTGTTCGCCGCGATCAGGTTGAAGATGTGGACGTCGTCGGTCTGGCCGATGCGGTGGATGCGGCCCATCCGCTGCTCGAGGCGGTTGGGGTTCCAGGGGATGTCGTAGTTGACCATCAAGTGGCAGAACTGGAGGTTGATGCCCTCACCGGCCGCTTCGGTGGCCACCATGATCTGCGCCTTCTCGCGGAAATAGCGCTCCTGAGCGATCCGGTCGGGCAGCTTCATCTGCCCGTGGATCACCGCGACTTCGAAGTCGCTCGACAGGTTCTCGACGAGGTAGTCGAGGGTGTCCTTGTGCTCAGTGAAGATGAGGAGCTGCTTGCGGCGGTCCTCTTTGAGTCCTTGGCTTCGGACCACGTCGAGGAGCTCGGTGAGCTTTCGCTCGGTGCGCTTGGCCTCGACCTCCTGGGCTCGTGCCAGCAGCGGGCCGAGCGCCTGACGCTCCGCCTCTAACTCGAAGACAGTGTCGGGCAGCCACTCCTCGAGCGCCTGCTCCTCGCGCTTCCAGCGCTCTTCCTCTTCGAGATCGTCGATCTCCTCGCCGGCGTCGACGATCGACGCCTGGAACGCCTTGCGGTTGCGGAGGTAGGCCTCGGGATCCTCGAGCGCCTTCTCGATCCGCTCCATCCGTCGTTCGAGTGTGCGCCTGATCGCCCGGGTGCTCGAGGCCACGCGGCGCTGCATCGTCGTGAGCGCGAACCCGGCCGTCGAGCGAGAAGAATCGCCGCGGATCTCCCTCAGCTTCGTCGACACGAAGTCGGTGACAGCCTCGTAGAGATCCCACTCATCTCCAACCAGGTCGTACTCAACCCGATGGGGATGGCGGTCCTTGAACAACTTTTCGCCAGCCATGTCGCGCATGATCTCTTTGGAGACCTTGCGGAAGGAGTGCGCCGGGACCTCGAGCTTCTTCGGGCAACGGTCACCCCAGGCGTCGATGTCGAGCAAGCGGAGGAGTGCCCACAGGCTGTGATCGCGACCCGAGTGCGGCGTGGCGGTCATCAGCACCAATCGGTGGCTGCGCCGAGCGACTGACTCGGCTGCCTTGTAGCGCTCGCTCCGGTCCTTGATGTTGCCCCGGCCGTCGACCGAGATCGTGAACCCGTGGGCCTCATCGATGACGGCGAGGTCCCACTCCTTGTCTGCGTCGTCGAACGCCTCCCGGGCACGATCGGTGCGGAGGAAGTCGCGACTGACGACGAGCCGATCAAATTGGTCCCAGGGGTTCTCGGTGATGCTGGCGTCGAAGTGCGTAGCACCGAGTTGGACGAAGTCGAGCTGGAAGCGCTCTGAGAGTTCACGCACCCACTGCGGACGAAGGTTGGCCGGCGTCACAACGAGGATGCGGTCACCGGCTCGCCGAAGGATCAACTCCTTCATGTACAGACCGGCCATGATCGTCTTGCCGGCACCCGGGTCGTCGGCGAGCAGGAAGCGAAGCCGCGGCTCGCGGAGGAAGCAGTCGTAGACGGCTTCGAGTTGGTGCGGTAGCGGTTGGATGTTCGATACCGCGACCGCCGCCATGTCGTACGCGAAGGCGGTCTCGATCCGCCTGGCCTCGACGCCGAGCCGGAACTGGGTCGGGTCACCATCGAAGCGCAGCTCGGCCGGCGTCTCGATGAGCTCGATGTGGCCCAGCTCGGACTCGGCGAGCACCACCTTGCCGGGGCCGTTCGGCCCCTCGAAGAAGAACTCCCAGAAGGGTCCGGGCTTGACCTTGACTATCGTGACGACGTCATCCCGGCCGGGTAGCCGAACCTGGGCATCCTCTCGGAGCCGATCGAGGTCGACGGCCATCGGTGTCACACGCCCCACGTACGGTGTGCGAAGAGCTTCCCCCACAGACGATCCCAAGCGTTCCAGGGAGAAGCCATGCCGTACATCGATTCGCTCACGAGTGCCTTCGCGGGCGCGAGCCTCGACCCACCGTCCGTCTCACTTGACGAAGCTCGGCGCGAGCTGGCGGCGGCGCAGAGCGCGGCGGCACGCGGGCGCGCGCTTGCCGGAGTTGCCGCTGCTCTCGTTCGCGAAAATTGCACTTCGTCCGGTTCCTCTTCCTCGCCGGGGGTCGACCTGTCGGCGCCCTCTCCTCTCAGCGTACGAGATCGGTGTGACGGTCGATCGGAAGCGGACACAGCGTTGGCGCAGGTCACACGTCATGGGAAGGGGATATCGAGTTCCATCTCAACTCCGAGGTGACGAGGTTCGAGCAGCTCGCGGGTGGCCGTCATCGCCTGGTCATGGTCGAAACGGTGGAGAAGATCGGCGGGGCGAACACCGAGCAGTTCGTCGATGGTGCTGGCGTGGCCTGGCGGTGAGCTGCCCGTCCCATCGAAGTAGTCCATGATCTGCTCCACGGTGTGATCCCACTGCAAGCGCTCGCGCTGTGCGGTGGGCCGCTGTCCGAGGACCTCCACGACCGCTTCAGGAGGGTCGAGCACGATCTCGATCCTGCGTTGCAGGCTGCGCGCTGCCTGTGCGGCCCGAATCAAGTCGCGCTCGGCGAAGTCGGCCCGGTGCTCGACCGCGAACGCCTCGTGGGCCGCCTGCCGTTCCTCAAGTTCGCCGATGCGCCGATCGACGCCAGCGATCGTGCTGTCGAGGGACGCGATCGCCCGACCGGCGGCACGGCGCCGGCTCGGGTTCAACATCGACCGCTCAGCCACCCAATCGTCACGACGATGGCTCAGCGCTTCGCGGTTCCGGCGTTCGGTGGCGAGCGGCCCAACAGCCGGCGCCGGTCGCGCGGCGAGGATCCTGTTGACTTCGATCTCGCGCCATCGAAGCTCCCTCATCGAGAGCCGCGCCAGCTCGTTTGCCATGACTGCGTTGGCGTCGACCTCGTGCGCCAACTGCTTGTCGCTGCGGCGAGCCAACGCCGCGACGACGGTGCCGAGTCCGGTCTCGTCACCCTGGGTCGCGTTGTGTCCCGCCTCGTCCTCGACGTCGAGGTCGCCCTCGGTGACGTAGATGCGCGTGTGCTCGCGGCCGCGGGTGATGGCGACGTAGCCCTCCTCGAACCGAGACGAGTCGGACGGTTGATAGCGGCCGACGTCGAGCGTTGCGCCTTGGACGCCATACGTCGTGCGCGCGTACGCGTGCTCGACATGACCCGCGATCAGGTACTCAGAGGGGAGGCGGACCGTGCCCTCCTTCGTGAACTTCACGACAAGCTCGAGCTCGACGGGGTGCACCTCGAGAACGATTCCGACGCTGCCGTTCTTGACGAAGGCGTTGTTGCCTAGCGCACGCAGATGACGATCGTTTCGTCGGGCGATGACCTCGTCGCCGACCAGGAACTCTCGGCCGGCGACGACGAGCGCCGGCCCAGCGAGAACGCCGTCGGCCTTCAGCATCGTGCGCGCGCGGGCGTTGAGCGCGCGGCGGACCGCGTTCGTGCCGGCGAGCATCGGTGCGTTCGTGCCAGCGAGGCGGTCTTGGTACCAGTCGGCAACGAGCGCGTCGGACGTTTCCGATGCGGTCTCGCCGCGCGTGACCTTGCCGGCCTCGTCGTAGCGCGAGATGGCAGCAGCGATGTCGCCTTCGCGATACTCCTCGACAGAACGCCGCTCGTTCGCGTCGAGCTGTCGGTTGTTGCCGACTAACGCGACCACCTCGTCGCCGTTGCGGGCCGCGAGCACCCGGAACACGCCACCGGTGTCGACGGAAGCATGCTGGTCGGGATCGCCGATCAGCTTCATCGACCCGCCGGCCCGCGCCAGGTGATCCCCAAGCCGGGCGAGGTCCCGCGTGCCGACCATCGATGCCTCGTCAACGAAGAGCACCGTCCTTGCCGCGAAGCCTCCCCGATGCGGGTGGTCGAGGTCGATCAGCATGCTGGCGATCGTCGTCGCGGGTCGGCCCGTATGGCGTGCGAACCCAGCCGAAGCCTCCAGCTCGGCGGCTGCGGTCGCGCTCACCGCGCAGCCTGCGACCGGGACGCCGGACGCGGCCAGCGCGGCGACGCACGCCTCGGTCGCATAGGTCTTGCCGGAACCCGGCCGGCCGACCACGGGCTGCATAGCCTCCGAAGATGTGCATACGGCGCGGGCCATCGCCACCTGCTCTGCCGTGAGTCCCGGCCGCTCCGCCAGTACGCGTGCGATCTCGTCGGGACGGGCCGTCGGGCCAGGCGTTTCGAAGCCTTCCTCCGACCAGCGAAGGACCCGCGCTTCTGTCTCGAGTAGCTCGGGCGTGGTGAACACGGCCACGCCGCCGGTGCGCACCATGCGGCCGTCGATGCCGACGACCACCTCAGAGTTGCGGCCCGACGTGGGGCCGGCGAGCACGACGACTCGGTCGGAGGCGAGGAAGCGATCGGCGATGTCGCCGAGATCCTCGGCGCTGGCCGACTCCCTCAGCGCGCATGCGAGGGCGCGCACCACGTCTCGACGAGTGAAGGTCGACGCCTGCTCGGTGAGCCCCTTCGGACCGGCGAGGTGGGCATGCAAGCGGTCGATCCGCTCCGCGCTCACGTCGGCGACTATGGCTCGTCCGAAGCACGCCTCAACAGCATCGTGATCGAACCCGAGCTCGGCCGCCCGGTCCCGCCAGGCGAGCACGAGCGTATCAGGGTCGACCGTCCGGTCCTTGGCCTTGCGGGTGGCGAGGGTTGCCGCTTGGCGAGCTCGACCCGAGGTGTAGCCCGACTCGCCGAGCATCTCCTCGATCTTATCGCGACGCTGACTGAACTCGTCGATGACCGCCTTGGGCACGCCCACGATGTCCGCGCAGCCGTTGACGACCGGACCCCATTCGACGCCGAGCCGATCAGTGAGCAGGTGGCGCACGTGCGCCTGGTACAAGTGACCGCCGGAGAGCGCGTGGTCGTACACCGGACGGCCGTCGAGCGCGCGCCAAGTGTCGGCGACCGTGAGCGTGAGGTTGGCGACAACGACGTGCGTGTGCAGCAGCGGGTCGCCCGCCCGGCTGGTGCGGTGATCGAACGCGGCCGCGACAAGCCCCGCCGTCAGGATGCGCGCCCCCTTGGCGCGGGCGAACACGGCCTGAGACTCGTAGTAGCGGACGACCTCGTCGACTGCCTCTCGGTGTGCCTGACGGATCGTCGCGCGCCGCTCCGAGTCGCCGAGCGCCCACAGCACGCTCACGCTCTTGGGCGGCCGGAGGGTGAGGTCGAAGCCGGGACGCGCCTTCGGCGGCCGATGCGAGCCCGCGTAGATGTTCACGTCCGCGCGCTGGACGCGCCACGCGATGCGACCGGTCGTCTCGGATCGAGCCTTCTCACCCGGCAGGTCACCCGCGGCCAACAGGCGGCGGACGAATCGTGCTGAGACGCCGAGCTGACCGGCTGCTTCCCCGGCGCTGAGCCACACAGCGCCGCTCGCTTCCGAAACATGAGGCGCCTTCGTCCGGCGGCCGGCAACGAGGACCTCGCTGGTGAAAGGGTGCCGGCCTTCGAGGAGCGCCCGGAAGTGGTCAGGGTCGACCTCGCCTTTGAGGCCCATCTCCTTGGCAAGCGAGCCGACCCAGCGGCCAGGCGCTTCGCCGTGGCCGAGGTAGTAGTCCTCGGCAGAGGTTGCGATCTCACCGACGTAGTACTCCGCGCCGCCCGGTCGGATCCGACCGATGCTCAACACGCGCGCACCCCAAGGTCCCGCAGGGTTCGGCGCAGCCGGAACCTGCAAGTCTTTGAACGCTTGTCAACGGTGGATGGGCAGACGGTCATCGGGCAGGGCGCGTGGTGCTGGAGGCTGGTCGAGCTCGAGGGCGTGCGCGCGTCAGGCATTGCTGGCAGGGCGGTGGATGGGCGTGACGTTGGCCTGTGAGGTCGGGCGCGCGAGGAGGTCCTCGAGCGCCCACCTCGGCACGACGAGCCGGCGCGCGTGGAGGCGCACGGCGTAGAGCTGACCTTCGTCGATCATGTTGCGGACGGTGCCTTCCGAGCACTTCAGCCGGACGGCAACCTCCTTGACCGTGTAGACGAGCACGGGCTCGACCGGCGGCCGGCGCGCGTCTCCAGCCGTCACTCCCGGTCGCGGGCGGCTCCGGTGTGGTCGTTCCATGTCACCTCCCTCCGAGCGGGCTTCCTGTGGACTGGCGCGACAACGTCGGGCAGCGCCTCGGCGGGATGATGAAGGACGACCCTGACCAAAACCCTGACCAACAGGTGGTCAGATTCGGCTGGTCATCGCTCGACGGCCGATGGTCACCGGTGACCGGAACCTGACCATCACGAGAACGGCCTGGTCACCGGTGACCAAACCTGACCACCGGCCGATCACTCGGGCTTCCCACATGCGAACGCGCATGCTCGGCAGCATCCGACACGACCCTCAGCAAGAACCTCAGCGCCGAAGCCGGCGGGACGCTGATTCAGTCAGCGCGTCGGTCAGCGCCACAGCTGAGTCGATCAGCGAGGGGTTGACACGTACGCGTCAATTCCGGCGCGCGCTACCGAGCTCGGCGGGTTCGACGCGACGCCCGAGTGTGGCCTGGGCTGAACCGCTCGTGCGCGGCCGCTCGGCTCACGCCGAGCGCGCCGCCGATGTCCTCCCACGTGTAGCCGGCCTCGTGCGCTTCGATTGCCACCTCGCGGAGGACGACTCGGAGCTGTTGCGCCAGCTCGTCGGCGGCTACCAACCGGACGAGCGGATCGCGATGCGGGGCGAGAAGCCCAAGCAACTGCTGACGCCGATCGACCATGTCGACCTCCTGCAACGGGGTGCGTTCAGGAAGGCCGGTATGCCGGCCGACAAGGCGATGCAAGCATGCCAGTCAGACCCGGCGGCGACGCGCGGGTTCAGTCCGGGTAGCGGTCTGCGCCTTCGCCCCAGTGCGGGAGAAACTTTGGAAGGTCCGTGCGTCTGGGGTTCGGCGGAACCGGCGACTCGCCGTCGTCGCCAGGAAACCGTCGTCCGTACTGGTCGGGTAGGTCGCCCCAGCCCCAGTACGGCAGCGGCTTCGGAGGCACTATCCCAAGCTGGTCGAGCGGATCGATGCGCTGCTCGCCGACGGTGCAGATGTGGTGCCAGCCGTCGCCGAAGTCGAAGACGTACAGGAACTTCTCACCGGGCTCGAGCCGGCTCATCTTCGTCCGGCGGTCGTCGAGCACCAGGCCGTCATCATCCCAGTCTGGGTCTGGCCGGCCGATCCGTGTCTCGTCGAGGAGGTGAAACTCGTGCAGGTGCGCTCGATCCCAGCGAGCGAAGGCATCGTCGATGGCGTCAGACAGATCGGCGAACGTATGCGTGCGCGCGGCGGCGAGGATTCGGCCAGGCCGCGGCCAGAACGAGCGAGTGCCGCCTTCGACGAGCTCGACGGTGATCGACAGCCAGTTGCGCGCCATGGTCGTCATCCTCGCGTGGACGGCTCGTCAAGTCCAGGAATCGGCGGTTCGCCCAAAACGAAGTGAACGACGTCGGATCGAGCGAAGCGCCACCGGCCCCCGATCCCCGGCCTTGGCAAGGACGGTCACGCGCGATGGGCTCCACTCGAGATCAGCGCGGCAAGTCGCTCCTCTGCCACAGGCTTGTAGTCCCAGACGTCGACGCCAACGTTGATCATCCGATCGCGCACTTGCCAGCGCTCGTGCACGTGACCATGCAGAAGCCAGGATCCGCGATCCGTTGGACGATGGGCGACGTAGCGGTCATGGTCGTGGCTGTCGCCGCGGTACGGGAAGTGGCATGCGATGACCGAGATGCCTTTGATCTCGATCGTGGCCTTGTCTTGCCAGATCTCGCTGAAGCCGGCGTCGAGGTATCGGGCGGTGCCGCTCTCGATGCCTTTCTTGTGGCCAAACCAACAGCGGTCGTGGTTTCCCGCGAGGAGCACCTTGCGGCCGTGGAGCAGCGAGGCCAGAGGGAGCGTGTCGTCGATCCGGCCCATGGCGAAATCACCGAGCACGATCACCTCGTCGTCTGGACCGACCATGTCGTTCCAGCCGTCCACGAGCGCGGCGTTCATCTCGTCCACGTCGCGAAACGGACGGTGGCTGTAGTCGATGATGTTGCGATGGCCGAGATGCAGGTCGGCCGTGAAGAACCGGGTCATGGCGACCCCAGGGTCGCATCTCGGTCGCGGGTCCAGCCATCGGATTGTGGATGGGAACCGACATCATCGTCTCCGGCCGGGTAGACCGCTCGTCGAAACGGTCCAGTAGGTGCCGTCGAAATGGACCATTAAGCGCCGTCGAAATGGTAAGGTACCTACGTGCCCGACCAGTACCTCGTGCGGATAGTCGACGGCGAACTCGATGAGCTGCTGCCCGCGCTGCCGGCACTCGCGCTCGAGGGCGCCAAGGGGGTAGGCAAGACGTTCACCGCCCGCCGCCGGGCGCGCACGGTCTACGCGCTCGACGCGCCTGGCGCACTCGAGCTCTTCGAGGCCGACCCGCGACGACTCATCGACGGCGACCCCCCCGTGCTCCTCGACGAATGGCAACGCGTCCCGACGAGCTGGGATCTCGTCCGCCGCGCCGTCGACGACGACCCCTCCCCGGGTCGGTTCTTGCTGACTGGCTCCGCCGCGCCAGCAGGCGGCGGGACCCACTCCGGCGCGGGCCGAATCGTTCGCCTTCGAATGCGTCCACTCACCCTCGTCGAGCGCGGCGTCGGCGAGCCGACGGTGAGCCTCCGCGAACTGCTCCGCGGAGAGCGTCGGCCGCTGGAGGGGTCAACCTCCGTCGGTCTGGAGCGCTACGCCGAGGAGATCTGCAGCTCCGGGTTCCCAGGCCTTCGGGGGTTGACCGAGCGAGCGCTGCGCGCGCAGCTCGACGGCTACCTGGAGCGCGTCATCGACCGCGACTTCGAGGAGGTCGGCCAACCCGTGCGAACGGCCGGCGCGCTCCGACGATGGATGACGGCCTACGGCGCCGCGACGGCAACGACCGCGGCGTACGACGCCATCCGCGACGCGGCGACGCCGGGTGAGCGCGACAAGCCGGCCAAAGCGACCGCGCAGGCATACCGCGAGGCGCTCGAGCGATTGTGGATCCTCGACCCGCTGCCGGCGTGGTTGCCGACATCGAGCCATCTTCGCCGCCTCGGCTCCGCGCCCCGTCATCACCTCGCCGACCCAGCTCTCGCGGCGCGCCTGCTCGGCGTGGAAGCCGGCGCGCTGCTCGAAGTCGGACCCAAGGGCCCCTTGACTCCCCGAGACGGGACGCTGCTCGGTCAGCTCTTCGAATCATTGGTGTCGCTCGACGTGCGCGTCTACGCCCAAGCTGCGGAGGCCCGAGTCGGGCATCTGCGAACCCACGGCGGCGAACACGAGGTCGACCTGATCGTCGAGCGCGGCGACCACCGCATACTCGCGATCGAAGTGAAGCTCGCCCACACCGCGCGCGATGACGATCTACGTCACCTTCGGTGGCTGCAAGACCAGCTCGGCGACCGCGTGCTCGACGCCATTGTGGTGACTACAGGATCAGACGCGTACCGCCGACCCGACGGGATCGGCATTGTTCCCGCTGCCCTTCTCGGACCGTGACGACGAGTTGCCCATCCGCTTCGGATGGGCAACTTCGCGTCTTTGCTGGTCACGGATCGAAACGGCGCGGTCCGCGCGCGAGCGCCCACGGGACGTCGCGGCGACGTACGGTTTCCGGACCGTCGGTCGCCACGGCAGCTCATGCCCTTACGTTCTCGTCGGCGAGCACTATCGCGACCACATCTCATCGCGCGACATCGTCGGTCGCATGCAAAACCTCCCCATCAAACTGCCCGTCTCGGCAACGAAATCGGGTGCGCTGGACGCAACTTGTTGCGCACGGCACTGCTCCTGACCAGCCTCTTCGCGCTAGATGAGCACGACGAAACACGCCAAGGGCGATTCCTAAACCGTGTGCGCAGGTTCGAATCCTGCCGGGGGCGCCAATGTGATGTCGCGAGGCATCGGAGATATCGGGACGACGGACTCAGCCTTTGAGCTCGAGGAAGAGTACGTGCGTGTCGCTGGTGCCGATGTTCTCGCCGGCGTGCGTTTGGGCCGGCAGCCAAAAGGCGTGGCCCGATTCCATGAGGACGTCGCGGTGGCCGTCATCGAAGTGGAGGCGTCGCTGAAAGTCCGACATGGTGTACATGACGCTGTCAGGGTGTCGATGGGGCTGGGTCTTGGCGCCGGGTGTATCGCGGTACTCAAGCACGCGGACCCGGTCGTTCTCGAAGATCGCCCGGTATTTGTCGGGATCGGTGCACGTCGGATCGTCGGCCATCAGCCCGAGCTCCTAGGATAGTAAAGAAAAACTTTATAGAGTGGTACTCTGACTTAGATGGCGGATCCGGTCAAGGGGAAGTCCGAGGCGGGACGCCGGCGAGAGGAGCAAGCCCGCCAGACGAGAGCCCGCATCGTCGATGCCGCGTTGGGGCTGTTCTGCGAGCGGGGCTATTCCGATACGACGATCGAGGCCATCGCCCAACAGGCTGGCGTCGCGCCGGCAACCGTGTACCAGGCGTTTGGCACGAAGGCGGCGGTTCTCGCCCGGGTGCTCGACGCGACGGTGGCGGGCGATGCCGACCCGATCGCCCTGCTCGATCGGGACTGGGTGCGCCAAGCTCGCAACGGGCCGACGGCAGCCGACGTCTGGTGATCGTCGTCGAGCACGCCGCCGAGGTCGCGGCCCGTACGGCACCAATCAAAGCGGTCATGCGCGACGCTGCCGCCACTGAGCCGTCCGTCCGGGCGCTCATCCGCCAAGACCACGACCGCCGGTACGTGACTCAGCAGGCTCTGGTCGATGTCGTGATCGAAGGAACCCCGCTCAGGCCCGGTTTGGGTCGCGATGACGCGGTGGCCACCTTCTTCGCTCTCATGAATAGTCACACCTACCGCCTGCTCAGCGAACAACTCGGTTGGACTGCTCAGGACTGGAAACGCTGGTTGGTCAATACCCTCCAAAGGGAGTTCTTCGCCGCCGAACCCGCGCCCGTCCGGTGTGAGCACCACCGATGACATCCCTACGGCGTCGGGGCGGTGGTCAAGCCGTCTCCGTCCCGGGCGAGGCGGCCAAGCTGTCGATTGCAGCCATCGCCGCGTCGTCGAGGGCATGGAGGGCCCGCCGTACCTCGGCCACGGGCAACTTGAGGGCGGCCTCGAGTCGCCGAACGCCGTTATTCCGGGCGGTGTGGTTCGACGAAACGCAGCGAGTCCCTTCTTCGTGAGTGACACCAGGTACGAGCGCCCGTCGCGGGGGTGACGGTTCCGGCGAGCGTGGCCGGCGGCGAACTCGGCCGGAGATAGTCCAGCAGTGTCGTTAGCGGCATACCCATCTGAGCCGCCAGGTCACTCGGCGCAAGGGGTCCGGCTTCAAACAGAACGCTGTAGACGGCGTATTCGTCGGCCGGGAACACCGACGGGATGCTTGCCGTCGTGCCTGGAGACCGCGGCTGAGGTCCAGGGAGACAATGTCAGCGCCGGTCTGGTCGCTCGGGTGAGTGGCCAGGCCGGCGGGCGTGGCCCTGTGGGACCGTGCCCATCTCGCCGAAGACTCTGCGGTCGCCGACGGTGGCGGCTGGGGTGGCGTGACCCTCGCCTACAACACCCGATCACCAGAAGAGGTCGATGGGTCATCGCTGAAGCCCGAGCCGCCAGCGCGACGATCGGCAGGGAACCAGGGACGACCTTCTGGGGCGGGTGCTCGGGCGTCTTCATCGATCCTGATGGCCATCCCGGCGAGGTGCCCCATAGTCCGGTATGGACGATCGACGAACACGGGTCGGTCAGCCTGGGCTAGGTGTCCGATGGATGACAACCAGTGCCGCGTCAGCGAAGGTCTGGATGGTTTTAGGGGACGCGCCTCGTGGGGCAGTCGCCGCACTTTCGGGCACTCGGGTGGCCCGCCTACCGCGCGGCGAGGGCTGGGCGGCTGTCCTCGGTAATTAGAGCATCCGACGATGGGTCCGATGACCTGGTTCGCCAGGGGACTTGGCACCGGGGTACGCGGCCGGCATGGGGGCCTGCCTGGAGGCGTCGCGTGAGGGCGAGGATAGGAGTCGCGGTGGCGGCCGTTGCGCTGGGTGTCGCACTTGCAGCCACGCCGTTCCACCACAACATCATCGGCTACAAGGGCATCGGCAGCTCGACACGCTCGTGTCAGGCACCGATTGGCCTTTTGTGGGGCCGGTCGGAGGGTGACAGCAATCCGTGTGGATCGAATGCGAAGGCCCGTCTCGTCGTGTCTGGCGGTGCGATCGCCGTCGCCATTCTCGGCGTTGGGGTCGCGGTGCAGCGTGGACGCCGGCACGAGTACTCGCTCAGGAGGTCGCACCGCTCATCACCGGCAGGTGACCATGATCGCGCCGGGTCTGGGTCCCGGTGAGCGACGGACCGCCGAAGGGACGGCGAGCGAACCAGTGCGGTCCCAGTTCGACCGTGCGGCGTCGGATCTGATCACCGCTGTAGGCGCCACGCCGGGATGCAACGCCGATCTACCTGGCCTCAGCCGGCAGCGCGTTTTGGAACCGCTCGCTACCTCAGACGCCGAGTTCGGAGCCTCGTTCGACCGGGCCGCGCAGACCGCTACCCGGGTTTGGATTCGCCGGGCTGCTCATACGACGTCAACCCGGCGGAGCAGGACTAGGCGACCGATCCGGTAGCCGGCGATCTGGCGGTCGCGCCGCCCGAGCACACGACAAGATCAAGGATCCGACCCACCAACTGGTAGGCAAGACCACTCGATCTCCACTCCCCTCCAACCGACACAACGGATCAGCTAGTCAACTCCCAAACCCGGTTCCGACTACCACACCAGAGTGACATCATTTTCCAGTCGGTCAGCGGCTTGCCCGGATGGCGAGGAACGGCTCGCCGGGCACGATCCGCTGGCGGTCGACGCAATTAAAACCGGTCACGATCAAGTCGTTGGTAAGTTCGTCAGCGGACGGGAGCGACGCATCACCGGCCTGGACCCGCAAGAGAAGATCGAGTTGGGCCGAGGCAATACTGCCGGGCGTAGCCATGGTCACCAAGAGCAGGTCGCCGCCTGGGCGAAGCGCCTGGCGGACTTGATGGTAGAGGGTGCGGCGCTCGTCCGCCGCCACGTAGTAGATGTTGTTCAGCAGCAGAATGAGATCGAAGGCTGCGCGCCCCCCTTCCAGCGTGGACCGGAGATCGGCATGTCGTAGCTCACATCGATTGCCGAGATTTGCGCGAGTGATCCGACCACGGGCGGCGCGGATGACGTCGGCATCGAGGTCAACACCGACGCCGGTGGCGCCCCGCGCCGAGTGCAACGCGACGCACAGGTACCGGGCGGTGCCGCAACCGGCATCGAGAATGCATCCCGTGTTGTGTTGTGCAGCCACGCTTGAGACGATCGGCTCGATGAATGGCGCGGCAGCGAGAGACACCTCGGCGATGGTTTGGGCGTAGACCTGGAGATCGTCGCGGTCCTTGGTGCCCGCGATGAGCTCGAGGAGACTTCCGTAGGCGGGCGCCTGGTACTCCACGACCGAGCGATAATGCGAAACCAGCACCGGGTCTTCCGCAGCCAGCGCTCCCGCCCGTGTACCCGTGACTTGGTAGTGCCCCTTGCGTTCCTTCAGCTCACCCAGCTCGACGCCAACTTGCAGCCACGCTTCCAGGCGATCGGCGCGGCCAACGCGCAGGCGCTCGGCAAGGTCGCCGATTGTGCGCGGCTGTCGGAGAAGAGCCAACAGCCCTGACTCGACGCCTGAGGCAAGAAACAGCACACGAACCAATGCGCGACTGTCTCTCACTGCTGCTGCTCTGGCCTTGAGGTGGCCGGCCGCGAGCAGCGAACGCACGGTTTCGATTTGGCGCCGGACCGTCACTGCCTCTCCGGTCGTATTCCGAACATTATCTGGGTGATCCAACGAGTGAGGCGCAACGGCAACCCGACCGGAACCTTCGGGGGAAAAGCCTGCTCGTCGATCGCTGGTACGAATACGCTTCCATGGCCGCTCAGATACGAGTAGACCGGGTACGACAACCTGCTAAGTGCTCGCCAACGCCGGCGCGACCACGGGTTGCGAAACCCAGGCCCCAGAGGACCAACTCCGCCCCGAACGTCCGGCGCAGCGGGGTCGGCTCCGAACCAGTGCAAAGTCCGTCGGATGATTGGCGACCGGCGTACGTCGGTGAGGCCCATGTCAGCGAGTACGGCGCTGTCCACGCTCAAGGTGTCACCCCCGACATACATCCGCCAAGCTGTCGCGGGGCGCCGGCAACCCATCACACCCAGTGGTCCGTCGGCGATCGGACCCCACGCGTCGACTATGGCGGCATCGGGCGGAGCCACGTCGAGGAGCATCATCGTCGCGGTTCGAAAGTCCAACTGACGGTCCGTGTAAATGGTCGCGTCGATCTGGCTGGCCATGCCTTCGAGCGAGCACAGGCAGAGATGGCCAAACTCGTTGGGATCTGTGCGTAACTTGGCCATAACAAGGCGAACATCGGCGTCCCACCACGTCTTACTGATCGTGCTCTGGACAAGACCGCGCTGGTACGGAAACGGACATTGATCGGTGCTCGCGTCAACGACGCGATAGCGGGGCGACCGGAACCCGAAGTACATAGCCACCTCCTCGACCGATCGATGATCGAAGTAGCGGCCGTAGACCGTCGGTGCCTCGATCACGGCCACATCGACGGCTCCATTGTCTCCGAGATAGGCGGCGAGCTCGTCCATAATGGCCGGGCTCGCGACCATGGACCGATCCCGGCGGTCGTACCCGAGCATGAACGAGGTTCGTACGGCGATCCGGCCCCCTCGCTCGCGGACCATTGCTCCGACGCCGGCCTGATCAAGACCGTGGCGTATGACCTTCGCCAGATCGTTGTGGTCCCGGCCCTCGCCAACGAACACGAGGCCGCCAGTTCGGAACGACGAGCGCCGGGTGTGCTGCTCGTCGCGCACAGATGCCGGGAGGAACCAGGGGCTGATACGTCCGAGCCGCTGAGCGAGCTCAGGAGCGGCAACCGCCGCTCGGTCTCGGTCATCGAATGCGTCGGCGAGCACACGGAAAGCCTCGCCATGCCGGCGTTCGTCGTCGCGGATCTGCTCAAACAACGTACGCTCGTCCTTGCCCGCCACAAGCTCGACGAGGCGACCGTAAGCCAGCTCGGCGGTGCGCTCGAGGACGACGTTTAGCTCGCAGTAGCGACGGAACGACCGGTAGCTGAGCTCGCCGGCGAGCGCGGGGCTGATTCGGCCAGTGAGCCGCGCAACTGTCACTAGCACGTCGGCGGTCAGGCCACCGATCGCAAGGCCCGCCGAAGTCCGGTGGTGGCGAGGCGAGGATACCCAGCCGGACAACGCCCCGACGACCTGGTGTCCGAATACGATCAAGGCTGGGATCGGCCGATGTGTCCGAAGGAGCAGACCACGCAGGTACGTGGCGTGCATTTCCTCGTCCTTCCAAACCCACACCAGGCACTGCCGTATCAGCCGGTGCATGTCCGCGTCGACAGGGAGCTCATTTACTATCGGGGCGATGACGTCCTCGCGGTACGCGACTGCCACAATCTGCTCCCGCTCCAGTGCGAGCAGCAGCAAAGAACGGAACTCGAGGTCGGGACGGGCGGAATACTGACGCCTCCACCGATCGAGAAGTTCGGTGACCTCCATCTCCAGCTCATCGGCGACGCTGAGCACACGCGCAGTTGTAGCAGACGCCGCAATCGCGATGAGTCCGGGGGCCAGCTCGGTGGTGAGGAGGCGGCGACCTGGTCGCGATGGCTGCGACGCCATAGCCGAGCAGTGCTGGTCTACGCCGCCAACGCGGACAAATCCGCGCCACGCCTGGCTTCTGCCAGACCTATGCCCATCGCCACCCGATCAGTACGCGTTCGATCCCACCCACCCGTGCCGCCTACCTCGTGCTCAGCGGGCAAAACGTTGGCTGACCTGGCGCTAGCCCATGGATTGCAGCCCGACACGGTTACCTTCGGTGTCGAGGAAGAACGCCCATAACCGCTCTAATCGTCTCCGGTCTTTGGCACGGTGACTCTGCCGCCGGCGGGTTCCACACGGTCGATGACCGTGTTCAAGTCATCGCCGCCGTTGAACTACGACGGGGGCATCGCTGGTCCACCTTGAATGAGACGCCTCCGCCGTGTGGTCCCTCGGACGGGAACCACTTCATGACGAAGTCCGGCGGCGCTTCGAGGTGGGTGAGGTCGATGGTGAAGATCGTGCCGTAGAACTGGCCGGCGCGTTCGATGTCATCGACGGGACCAGTGAATGAGCTTGTTCGTCATTGCTCGAGCTCCTTTTGCCCGCCCGGGGTGGTGTTCGCAACCTGATCCTTGGGAACGGCTGACCGTTGTGTAGTCCAGCATCGCAATCGTCAGCCGGTTCGGGTCGCCCTACCTCAGGACCAAGAGGTCCAGGCCTGCTGGTGACAAATCCTCACCGGAGACGGCCGCCATCTCCAAGGTGGACAGGCCGGAGGCGAACTCGGCGTCGCTGAGCGGCGCCAGTGTTGAGTCGGCGTGGCGCATAGCCCGGACTCGCATCGCCCAGTCGGTGAGGGTGCCCTCCGGCCGCTCGTGGACTCGTTGGAGCAGTACCAGTCCGAAACCCGCAGCTGAGAACGCGGCGACTGTTTGATCGACGGTTGGGAAGCTCTGCGCGACCCGGCCGGCGCCGGGAAAGAAGCGAAACAGCGGAATCTCGTCGTGGCGACCGGGAAAGGAGCTGCGGATCAGCACCGGCGCCCCGGCTCGCAGGACCCGGCGCAACTCGGTGGCGCAGGCGCCCAGGTCGGAGATGTGGTGGATAACGGTGGACAGCCACGCCGCTCGACAGGTGGCATCTCGGAGGGGGATGGCCTGACCATCGCCGGCGACGAACCTCACGCGAGGCGGGAGCCCCTTGCCGTGGGCCTCGGCCAGCATGCCGGCGGCCGGCTCCAGCGCGACGACCGGCAGACCGAACCACTCGTCGAAGGCCGACGCCCAGATGCCGGTACCCGCACCTACATCGAGTATCGGGCCTTCGGCGCCGGTGGGCAGGTGTTCGGCCAGCCGCTGGCGCCACTCGTCGAACACGTTAAGCGGATGTGCCCGACCCTGGTCGTAGGTAGCGGCCGCCCGGTTGTAGTCGATCCGGGCCATCGGCGAGATCGTACGGTCGCGACCCCGCACCTGCCGTCTCGAGCAGGGGAGTATGGTTATCTGCGTGAGTGCGCAGATAGAGAGAGAGCCCGAAGCGGCCCAGGTCGAGTTGGCCGTCGACATGCTCAAGCTGCTGGCCGATCAGACCCGTCTGCGCATCCTGTGGGCGCTGCTGCACGGGGAGCACTCGGTGAACAACCTGGCCGACCATCTGGGGGTTCAGCCCTCGGCGGTGTCCCAACACCTCGCCAAGTTGCGGATGGCCCGGGTGGTGCGGGTGCGCCGGGAGGGGAACCGGATGTTCTACGCGGCGGAGAACGCCCATGTCCGCTGGCTGGTGGAGGAAGCCCTCTTCCACACCGACCATCTGGTCGGGGGCGTCGCGGATCACGCCGCCGACCACGCCGCTGACGACGCCCCCGCCCCGGCGCCGGTTCCACGCAGTCGCCGAGCGTGACATCAGGCGAAGCCATCCCTGGATCCACTGGAGAACTCTTTGCACCTCGTTGATCAGACACTCACATCAGACCCGTTCCCCCCCAGCCGACACTTCGATGACACCATCGACCGCCGCGACGCCCACCGGGCCATCGCGGTGTCCGCGGCCGGACTGGCTGTCACCGGCATCGTCGAGCTAGCCGTGGCGGTGATCAGTGGCTCTGCCGGCTTGCTCGGCGACGCGCTCCACAACCTCTCGGACGTGAGCACGTCGGCGGTCGTCTTCGTCGGCTTCCGCCTGTCCAAGCGCCCGGCGAGCGCGACGCACCCGTACGGCTGGGAGCGGGCCGAGGATCTCGCCGGCCTCGGCGTGGCCGTGGTGATCTGGGCCAGCGCGGTGTTTGCGGCGGCGGTGAGCATCCACAAACTGACCGAGCACGGGCGCACCACGCATCTTGGGTACGGCATGGCCGCCGCCGTGGTCGGCATCATCGGCAACCAGGCCGTCGCCGCCTACAAGCGGCGCGTGGGGCGGCGCATCCAGTCGGCCACCCTGCTCGCCGACGCCCAGCACTCCTGGCTCGACGCGCTTTCCTCGGCCGGTGCCCTGGCCGGGCTGATCGCAGTGGCGGCGGGGTTGCGCTGGGCGGACGCCATCGCCGGACTGCTGGTCACCGGCTTCATCGTCCATGTCGGCTATGAGGTCACCCGCCAATTGCTCCATCATCTGATGGACGGCGTCGACCCTGAGGTGTTGGCCCAGGCCGAACGCGCGGCCATGGTCGTCCCCGGCGTCGCCCACGCCCACGTGCGCGCCCGGTGGATGGGCCGATCCCTTCTGGTGGAGATCGAAGGTTTCGTTGCGGCCGGCACGACGGTCGAGGCCGGGGAGGCGATCGGCCGGGCCGTGGAAGAATCGGTGGCCCTGGCCGTCCCTGAATCGCGGGCCGTGCTGTGGTGCCCTCGGGCCATTCCGGCCGCCATCGATGGCCACGACCGACACGAAGGCTCGCCGGTTCGATGAACGACGACGAAGACCACCACCACCACCACACCGGCCACAGCCACGAAATCACCCCTGACGCCGACCGGCGCTACCTGCGCATCGCATTGGCACTGATCGTCGGGTTCATGGCCGCCGAGGTCGTGGTCGCCCTGATTTCCGGCTCCCTCGCCTTGCTGGCCGACGCCGGCCACATGGTCGCTGACGCCGGCGCCATCGCCGGGTCGATCTGGGCGCTGCACCTGGCTCAGCAGCCGGCCAGCAAGATCTGGTCCTACGGGCTCAAACGGGCGGAGATCCTCGCCGCCGCTGCCAACGGCGTGACCCTCCTCGTCGTGGGGATGCTCGTCGGCGTCGAGGCCATCCGCCGCCTCGTACACCCGCCCGCCGTCCCGGGCGTGCCGCTCGTCGTGGTCGCCGCCGTCGGCATCGTCGTCAACCTGGTCGCCATCTGGGTGCTGGCCAAGGCCGACCGCCGATCGCTCAACGTGGAGGGCGCCTTCCGTCACATCCTCACCGACCTCTACGGCTTCATCGGGACCGCCGTGGCGGGCGTGATCGTCATTACCACTGGCTGGCGTCGCGCTGATCCGGTCGCGTCCCTCCTCGTCGTCGTGCTGGTGTTGCGCGCCTCCTGGTTCCTGCTGAGGGAATCCGGCCACGTGCTGCTCGAGGGCACACCACAGGACGTCGACCTCGACGAGGTCCGGGTCCATCTGAGCGAACTTTCCGAGGTGATCGCCGTCCACGACCTCCACGCGTGGACGCTTACTTCCTCGTTGCCCGCTCTCAGCGCCCACATCGTGGTCACCGACGAGTGCCTCAACAGCGGCAGCGTCGCCACCGTCCTCGACCACCTCCAGCACTGTTTGGCCAGCCACTTCGACGTCGAGCACTCCACTTTCCAACTCGAGGCCGCCACCCACGCTGACCACGAACCCGGCATGCACGACTGAAACGGCGCCGCCGCGTCACTACCTAACGGGTAATCGCTCTGCTCACTCCGATGGCGCACAGTCGAAGTCGAGAGACAACAATTACGAAGGAGTGCACGATGGCTGATGTAGCGACCACGGTCGACACCTATCTGTCGGCCTACAACGAGACGGATGAAGCGGCCCGTCTTTCATTGCTCTCGGACGCGTTCGCGGCCGACGGCCGCCTTGTCGATCCGCCGCTAACGGGCGAAGGGCGTCAGGGGATCAGTGACATGATGGGCGCCGTCCATTCACAGTTCCCCGGCCACACGTTCCGCCGGTCCAGCGGGATCGACGAACACCACGGCCTGTTCCGCTACGGGTGGGAACTTCTCGGGCCTGACGGGAGTGTGGTGCTGGCCGGTATCGATGTCGGTGAGCTCGACTCGAACAGCCAGCTGGTCCAGGTCACCGGGTTCTTCGGACCTCTTCCCGAGATTGTCTGACCAAAACCGCCAGTCGGGCCGCCGTGGCACACGGCGGCACCGACGGTGGTGAGAAGAAGTAGCCCTCATGGTTGCAACTGTTTACGGTTGGTCAATGGGAAGCGCGGGAATCGGCGAGCTCGTCCGAGTGTGGCGGGCGCGCCGGCACCGGAGCCAGATGGACCTCGCCCTGGAGGTCGGTGTGTCCCCGAGGCATCTCAGCTTCGTCGAGACTGGTCGCTCCAAGCCGAGCGCCGAGCTGGTGCTGGCTCTGGCTGAGCATCTCGACGTGCCGTTGCGGGAGCGAAACACCCTCCTCCTCGCCGCCGGGTATGCACCTCACTACGTCGAGACGCCGCTCGACGATCCGGCGATGACTCGAGTGCGGGCGGCGCTACAGCAGCTCCTCGATGCCCACGACCCGTACCCCGGCGTGATCCTCGACCGGCACTGGAACGTGGTGGCTACGAACAACGCCGCGTCCATGCTGGCGGCGGGACTGCCCGAGCACCTGCTCGGCCCGCCGATGAATATTTTCCGCGTCAGCCTCCACCCGGAAGGGCTGGCCGCTCGAACCCTGAACTTCGCCGACTGGGCTACCTACCTGGTCGCACAGCTCCGGCGGTTGGCGGTCATCACCGCCGACCCTGTCCTCCACGAGCTCCACGCCGAGGTCACTCAGTATCCCAACGTCATTGAGCTGACCTCGCGTCCGGGTTGGCTCGACATCGAGGAACGCCAGCTTTTGATTCCGTGCCGGCTGGAGATGGGCGGAGTCGAGCTGTCGCTGTTCACGACCCTCACCACGTTCGGGACACCTCGCGACATCACCCTCGATGAGCTCGCGGTGGAGCTGTTCTTCCCCGCTGATGAAGCAACCGATCGAATCCTGCACACCACCTGAGCGCATCATTGTGCCGAGGCGGGCACGATGGTGCCGGTCACCTCACCGAAGCCGATGCGCGTCGTCCCTTCGCCGACGGCCCATCCGCGCATGATCACCCGATCGCCGTCCTCGAGAAAGGCGCGGGTGCTGCCGTCCGGCAGCTCGATGGGACGCTCGCCGCGCCACGTGAGTTCGATCAGGCTTCCCTCGGTCCCTCGGTCGGGGCCCGAGACCGTGCCCGACGCGAAGAGATCGCCCGCGCGGATGGACGCACCGTTCACGGTGGCATGGGCGAGTTGCTGCGCTGGAGTCCAGTACATGTCGTCGAAACGGTTCCTGCTCACGACGACCGGGTCCGTGCCGACTGCGGCCATGGCTTGGCTCTGCAGAAGGATCTCGAGCTCGATGGCCAGACCCCAGGGCTGGTCGCAGCGAAGATAGCCGGCCACGGGTGGGTCCTGAGGTGGCGGCGCCACGCGATGGGGCTCTAGCGCGTCGAGGGTGACCAGCCAGGGCGAGATGGAGGTGGCGAAACTCTTGCCGAGGAATGGGCCCAGGGGCTGGTATTCGTACGCCTGGATGTCGCGCGCTGACCAGTCGTTGACCAAGCAGAAGCCGAAGATGTGCTCACCGGCGGCCGCCGTCGGGACCGGCACTCCTCGACCGCTGCCCGACCCGACGACGAAGCCGATCTCCAACTCGATGTCCAGCGCGGCCGTCGGTCCGAATTTGGGCGAGCCGCCGACGAGGCGTAGCGCCGAAGGCCGGCGCACGTCAGTACCGGAGCACACGATGGTGCCGGACCGGCCGTGATAGCCGACCGGCAGATGTCGCCAGTTGGGCAGGAGTGGCTCGCTGTCGGGCCGGAACAGACGTCCGAGGTTCCGAGCGTGGTGGATCGAGGAGTAGAAATCGACGTAGTCGCCGACGGTGACGGGCACGTCCATGCGTAACGAAGCGCTCTCGACCACCGCCCCCGGAGGCGGCGGGGGAGCGGGATCGCCAAGAAGCTCCTGCAACCTGGCGCGCACGGCCGATGCCGCCGGCCGCCCCGCGGCCAGGAATCGGTTAAGGGTCGGCTCGGAAAAGCATCCGTGCGGAACGCCACAGCCGTCGAGGAGGCCGGCCTCGGCCAGGATGTCGAGATCCAGGGCACGATCGCCGATGGCCACGAACGCCCCTGGCTTAGATTCTTCGGACGAGCCAATGCCGAACGGCAGGTTCTCGATGGGGAAGGGAGAGCCGGCCTCCACCTCCACCCAGCGACCCGTGCTCACGGGCTGGCGGCCAGGAGCTGATCGAGTTGATCGGCGTGCTCGTGGTAGTGACCGGTCACGAACCGATCCAGGAATTGCCACAGGTCCATGACACCGAGAGTCTCGTGGCGGCCTTTCCGCGTCCAGTCCTGGGGCGACAGCTTGCCCAGGTCAGCGGTCATGAGGTCGATGTCCGCGAGGACCGTGGCGACATGTTCAGCGACCGGCTCGTGACGGTGGGCCTCGATCATGGCGATCCGGTTCGGGTCGGCTTTCGTGCGGCCGAACGGCACCGGATCGGTCGAATCAGCGTCGACGATTCGATGGAGCTCGGCGCGCCAGTAGCCACCGAACTCGGCCAGATGGGCCCAGACTTGGCCCGCATCCCACTGCTCGCCGCAGGGCACATCTGGAGCGGTGAGCCCGCGGGCCGGTGTCGAGGCGAGGCTTTCGAGCCGGGCCTGGGCTCGTTTGAGTTCTTCGGTTGCATCCCTGGCGCCGCGAGCCGCCAGATCGTCGGGAACCATGTTCTCAGCTTATGTAGCGCACCAGACGCGCAGGTGGCCGGATCACGGACCCGAGGGTGAGTGATTCCAGCCAGGGCGGGCCAAGCGCTTGGTTCTACTTCGCGGTGCTGGCGGCAGCCTTGTTCACTGGCGCAGCTGGCGCACTTGTCGACGACGGCAGTGCACTCAGGCGAAGAAGGTAATTCTTCTGTAGCTCGAGGGCCTTCTCGGCGAATCCGAAGAAGAATTCGACGCCCTTGGCCGGGTCGACCGGTGTCGGGGTCGGGAGCAGGCTGGCCCCGGGGAGGTCGGCAAGTGCTGAGCTCACCCGCTCGGCGATCGGCTCGATCACCGAGCGCGACTGGTCCGGCAGTTCCTTGATGGCGGAGAGGAGCTGCTCTCCGGCTTCGGTAGCAATGTCGGCGTACTGAGACACGGTTTCGGAGGTAAGGGTTTGTGCTCAGAATATCAAGCAGGTGCGGTGTGTGTAAAGCAAGAGCGCTTGGCCGATCACGCAGGCGTCGACGAACCAATCAGCGCCAGGTACATATGCATCAACGCCTCCTTCTGGTCCGGCGTCAGTTTCGGGTCGCGCCGGATGGCATCAGCTACGTCCGGGCCATCGCCCGAGGGCTCGTCGAGGAGCCCAATCTGCGAGTAAAGGGAGCTGGCCGAGAGCTTGAGGGCATCGGCAATGGCCTTGAGTACGTCGGCCGATGGGCGATACAGGCCTCGTTCCACCTGGCTGAGGTAAGAGTTTGACAACCCGGCGGCTCGCGCCATCTGGCGGAGGGAGAGCTTGGACAGGTGACGCTGCACCCGGATGTACTCCCCGAGGGCCTCGAGGGCGGGGTCGATGGCGACCATGCCCAAAGTCTAGACCCGTGGCGCTTGGCACACCAAGCAGATTGAGGCCGGCGGTCTAACCGGTAACCACTCGGGCGGTGTCTCGAGCGATGAGCAGTTCCTCGTCGGTCGGAACTACCAGGGCCAACACCGCGCCGGGGAGGCTGATGCGCCCCCGGGTCAGGCGACCGTTGTCGGCATTGGCCTCCGCATCCTCGGTCAACCCAAGGAAGGCCAGCCGACCGAGCACGAGGCTACGGACCACTGCGCTGTTTTCCCCGATGCCGCCGGTGAAGACGAGCGCGTCGAGGCGTTCGAGCCCGACGACCAAGCCGGCGACCGCCTTGGCGAGGCGGTACACGAAGACGTCGAGGGCCAGCTGCGCCCGCTCGTTCCCGCCGGCGGCGGCGGAAACGATGGTGCGCATGTCGTAGCCGAGTCCCGAGAGCCCGTGTAGCCCGCTGTGGACGTTGAGGGCATGGGTCAGCTCGTGGACGTCCCGACCGGTCCGGCCGGCGAGGTAGTCGAGCAGGCCCGGGTCGACATCACCCGACCTGCTCCCCATGACCAGGCCTTCCAACGGGGTCAGACCCATCGTTGTGTCCACCGAGACACCGTCCCGAATGGCGACCGCGCTGCATCCGTTCCCGAGGTGGGCCGCGACCAGCCGCAACTCCTTGAGCGGCCGGTCCAGCAGAGTTGCCGTCTGCTGGCTCACGAAGCGGTAGCTGGTGCCATGGAACCCGTACCGCCGTACCGCGTGATCCACGTACCACTCGTCGGGTACCGCGTATCGGAAGGCGTGAGGGGGCATCGTCTGGTGGAACGCGGTGTCGAACACGGCCACCTGGGGCAGCTCGGGAAGGACTTCCCGCACGGCCTCGATGCCGTCGATGTTGGCCGGATTTTGCAGCGGCGCCAGGACGCTCAATGTGCGCAGCGAGGCGATGACGTGGTCGTCGATCAGCACCGCGGAGGTGAACTGCTCCCCGCCGTGGACGACCCGGTGCCCGGCGCCGAGGAGGTGGAATCCGGCGCCGTGCTGGTGTACGTGGTGAAGGACTCTGGCCACGACGGCCGCCGAGGTGGCATCCGGGAGCTGTTCTTCCACGTCGTCCTGACCCCAGTGGATCCGGAGCAACGCTTCCGGCGTTTCGAGCCGCTCCCCGAGGCCGTCCATGACTCGCTCGCCGCTCCCAGGCTCCACGACGGCGAACTTGACCGATGAGCTGCCAGAGTTGAGCACGAGGACCAAGCCGTCAGACCCTCCGGTGCCAGCGTGGCCTTTGCTCGTATCACGCGTCGGCATTCCCGGATCGTACCGATCGGGTTCGCCGGCGTTCTTGTCTGGCGCCGCGCCTCTAGAGTTCGCCATCGGTGACCGATCTCTTGGTACTCGACCCCGTCGTGTCGCAGGTAGAGGGGGACGCGCTGCTTGACCTCTGGCGCACGTTCCCGGCGTACCGGCCTTCGAACTTTCGGCCACCACGAAGGGCCGGACCTCGGCCGGTACCGCCATTGATCGCCCCTCCACTGGGCGGTCGCCCAGACGCGTCGTCCAACTTCATTCGCACCGGGGGGCGATTCGGGCGAGCCGATGAGCCTCGGCACCTCCTGGTCGCCCGCACCAACTACTTCCGCGCCACGTACGCCCAGGGAGCTCACGTCTATGGCCATGGCATCGAGTTGCTGCTCCACAATCAGCGGCTGATACAGGCGGCCCAGCATCTGCATGGGCGGCAGGTCGTCGTTCCGTTGATTGTTTATGCAAATGTCTTGCTTCCCGGTCAGGAGCTCGGACTGCACACGGACGTCCCCGAGTTCCGAGGAGCCGGCCGCAACGCAGTGCCGCTGTGGCTGCTCGTGGTCATGAGCCACTCGGGGCTGTTTGAGCGCTGGCGAATCCCGATCGCCACGGCGGTCGTGTACCTCGGATCGGCTCAAGGTGGCGAGTTCGCCTACTACCCAGACGGGCCAACGGCGCCCAGCAAGGTTCATATTCCCCGCCACAGTAGCGCCGTCGTGCTCGATGCCGACTCGATCTTCCACGGCGTCGACCGCGTCAACGGCGGTGATGACAGCGTCCTCGCCGAGTTGCGAGCGAGCATGACGCTTGCTTATGAGGATGGCGGGATTTGGGTCCTGCGGGACGGGGAGGAGGCCTTCGCCCGATACGGTGATGACCAACTACGTGTCTCGATGTCGTGGAAGGCTCACTGCTTCGCCGACGAGGAAGAGCGGCGGATGTGGTTGGAGCACACCGACGACCTGCCTCTGGGCACCGTTCTCGAAAGCCTGGTCGGCGAACTCCGTCACCGCGGATGCCTAAGGGGCGACGATCACGGACTGAGTCCTACTGACCTCGGCTGGCTGCTGATCAACGAGTTCGTTCGGTTTCCTCCGGCCGAGTCTGGCGAGCGGCCGGCTTCATGAGACCGCGGGCTATGCCCGCCGGCCGGGTCGGTGACCGACGGCGCCCTCCATCGGATGACCGGCGCCCGGCTACGGTAAGACGATGACGAGGGGACGGACGCGGTGCCTGCCAGCGAGCTCATCGAGCGGGTAGCCCAGCTGATCCTCGACGCCGAGCCGGTAGTGGACGACGCGGCGCGGCACCAGCTTCAGGAACTCGAGGCGCGCTTGCGCGAGCCTGCCCGCGTCGCCGTCGTAGGCCGAGTCAAGGCCGGCAAGTCCACTCTGGTCAACGCCCTCTTGGGACAGCGCGTCGCGCCGACCGACGTAAGTGAGTGCACCCGGGTCGTAACCTGGTTCCATTACGGGCACCCCCAGCGGCTCGTGATCCGTCTCCACGATGGAAGCTCCGTCGAGAGCCAGCTCACGCCCCAGGGCCGGTTGCCTGACGAACTTGGTGTCCCTCTTGAAAAGGTGGCCTCTCTCCACGCCTACCTGGCGAACGAGACACTTCGGTGGATGACCTTGATCGATACGCCGGGCATCGGTTCGGTCCACAGAGAGCGCAGCGCGGCCACCGAAGAGCTTCTGACGGCGGCCCGCGAGAGCTCTCAGGCCGCCAGCGCCGCCGACGCGATGGTGTTTGTTCTCAACCATTCCCTGCTGGATGATGAGAAGCGGGCGCTCGAGATCTTCCGGGGTGGGGAGGGAGAGCAGGCTGGGACGGCTGCTAACGCGGTCGGAGTTCTCAGCCGGGCCGACCAGCTCGGAGACGGCGCGGACGACCCCTGGCAGCTGGCCCTGGAGTTGGCTGACCGGTACGCGGGGGTATTCAAGGACGAGGTCGCCACGGTTGTCCCCGTGATCGGGCTCTTGGCCGAGACCGCGGAGGCGGCGATGCTGACTGAGCTCGACGCCAAGCACCTGACCGTCCTCGCGGCCATGGAGGCGAAGCCGTTCGAGCGCCTCCTCTGGTCCGCCGACCGCTTTGTCACCGGCGAGGCACCCGTGCCGGGCGAGGCCCGCGAGCGGCTGCTGACCCTGCTCGACCTTTATGGCGTCGCCCGAGCGGTCGAGTTTATCCGGGCCGGGGCGGCGGGGGCGGGTGCCCTGCGCCGGGAGTTGTCCACGCTCTCCCGGATCGGCGGACTCAAGCGGACCCTGTCGACCTACTTCAAGGAGCAGGACCACATCCTCAAGGTCCGCTCCGCCCTCGACATCCTCGACCGGCTCAGCTTCGCTGACCCACGAGGGCCGATCGACTTAGGGCGAGCCAAGCTACGGGCAGGGTTGGAGGCGCTCCGGCTCGACCCGGTGATGCAGCCCGTCGCTGAACTTGAGGTCTGGCATCACTGTTGCACCGGCCGGGTCATGCTCTCGGACACCTGGATGGACGACCTGCGCCGCCTCTTCACCCCCGGACCACTCGCCGGGCGGCTGGGCGCGCCCTCCGACGAGTCGCCGATGTTGCGAGAACACGCACGGCAAGCCATGGTTCGATGGCGGTCGTTCATGGTCGCCGAGGCCTCCCCCGCGCAGGCGAGTGTGGCCCGGGTAGTGCTGCGCTCGTATCAGCTGGCGTGGCAGTCCATTCCATGACGGACCAGGCGATCGCTCCCTATGTACAGCGTGTCCAAGGCCTGCTGCGAACAAGTGGCAGGGCCGAGTCGGCAAACCAGCTCGGCAATCTGCTCGAGGCGCCCGCCAAAGGCAAGCCCGTCGTATACGTAGCGGGCGAGGTCAACCGCGGAAAGAGTTCGCTCATCAACGCCCTGCTCGGCCGCCCCGGGTTGTCTCCGGTCGCCGTCGACGTCGCCACCGCCGCGCCGATCACGTTCTTTGGCGCTGAGCCACCGGAAGCTAGGTTCTTCCGCTACGGCTCACCAGACGGCGTTTTCGTCGATGTGGACGAGGCCATACGGTTGGCAACGGTCGCCGGTAACCCGGGCAACGAGGAGAACGTTCGGGCCGTTTCTGTAGGTGTTCCCGTTCCGCTGCTTGCCACTCTGACGCTGGTCGACACCCCGGGCGTCGGGGGTCTTGCCTCTGGCCACGGTGCTCTCACCCTTCAGTCCCTGCACAACGCCGACGCTCTGCTCTTCGTCATCGAGGCCGGCGCACAATTGCGGGCCGCCGAGCTGGAGTTCCTCCGCAACGCCTCGTCCCGGATAGATACGGTCATCCTCGCCTTGACCAAGATCGACACCTACCGCGGCTGGCGCACGATCCGCGACGACAACCTGGCGATACTGCGCCAGCGGGCGCCTCGCTTCGCGGCCTGTCCAGTGGTGGCGGTCAGTAGCACGCTGGCCCTGCGGGGGATCGCCAGCGACGATCCCCAGGATGCCGCTGATCTGCGTTCCGAGTCGGGCTTCGACGAGCTCGAGGGGGTGCTCACCGATGTCGTCGTCGAACGAGCGGCGGTACTGCGGGACGCCAATGTGACGCGTGCTGGGCTGAGCGCGCTCGCCGGCATTGAGCGCGCGACCCGGGAGAAGCTATCGGTCGGCACCGCGGATGGGGAGGGGCGGCACAAACTGCAAGCGGAGCAGGCACGGCTCCGCGAGCTCAATCAAGCCAAAGCGGACTGGCCCCAGACGCTCGACACCGGCATCCGTTCCCTTACCCTCGACCGATCCGAAGCAGTGACCCGCCGAACTATCGAGATCCGCCGAAGGTATGAGGAACGGCTCAAGGACATCGCCCGCAAGGACTACGACACTCTTCCTGGCGAGCTGATCGCTGACCTGACCGCCCTGGCCAGTGAGCTAAACGAGACCGCATCCGATCGACTGATCGAGCTGGTCCGCTCCCTGCTCACAGACATGGACGACGCTGCCACTCTTGAGCAAAAGATCGGTGGTCTCGGCCAAGACTCAATGGAAGAAGAGCTCGGCTCCCTGGCCCTTGGCCACTACCGGATCTCGCACTTCGAGAAGCTGTCGTTACTCAATAGCTTCTCGAGCGGCCGTTCGCTCGCCTCGCTGGCGTCGGGATCGGGACTCGGGCTCACCGCGTCAACCCTCATCGCGCCGCCGATCGGTATCGCCGTCGGTTTGGGCTTGGGCGCCCTTTTCGCCGTCCAAGCCTTTCGCAATCGCGACCGCCAGCTGTTCTTAAACGAGTTCATCTCGTGGATGCGCGACCAGATCGCCCAGGCGCAGACGATCATGAACTCCTCCTTTCAGCGAGCAACGGTCGAGATCGGTGCGGATATCCGCCAGAGCATTCGCGCCGCTCTTTCCGCACGGGAGCAGGAGATCAACGAGGCGCTCGCCGCCGGTCGCGCCATGCTCCAAGCCGAAGATGGTCGCCGCCAACAAGCGCGCCGGGAGCTCGAGGAGCGGCTAAAGCAGATCTTGGCCCTCCGGGGCGAGGCCCGCACGCTGCTCTCCGGCTTGTCCGCCTCGCCACCGAGCCCGTCTGCGCCACCGGTGGCGAGAGGTGGCCAGCGATGAGCGGATGGTGGCTCGGCATCGACTTCGGTACGAGCTACACGGTGGCTGCCGCGGCGCGAGACGGGAATGTCTCGGTCGTCGACATCGAGTCGAACGGCAGCGCCCGAATTCCGTCGGCTGTGTTCCTGACTCCAGACGGCGAACTCCTCGTAGGCACGGCCGCCCAGCATCAGGCGGTATTCGCCCCTGAACGCTACGAGCCCACCCCAAAGCGGTCGCTCGGGCAGGGCGAGCTGTTCCTCGGTGATCGGCTCGTGGCCGTCACCGATCTCGTCGCCGCCGTTCTCCGACGTGTTTATACCGAGGCCTGCCGCCAACAAGGCGAGCGACCGCCCGCCGAACTTCGCCTTACTCACCCCGCCGGTTGGGGGGAGACGCGACTGGCCATTCTTCACGAGGCTGTCGAGAAGGCAGCTCTGCCGCCGGCGATTTTCGTGGCCGAACCGGTAGCGGCCGCGGCGCGCATCGCCCTCGAAGCGACCGCGCCCGGGAGCCACATCGCCGTATACGACTTCGGCGGCGGCACGTTCGATGCCGCCGTGCTGTTGCGCACAGAGACCGGCTTCGAGGTCGCCGGTCCGCCGACCGGCCGGGACCCGTTGGGTGGGGAGGACATCGACGAGAGCATCATCGAGCACCTCGGCCAGATCTTGGCCGACGACAACCCCGATGCCTGGCGGGCACTGCGTACTCCCACCGACGTCGGCGCACGACGTGACGCGTCCGCCTTCCGGGCCGAGGTGCAGCGGGCTAAGGAGACTCTGAGCGAGGTCTCCGCCTGTCAGTTGTGGGTCCCCCGCTTCGAGCGGGAGGTCCAGCTGACCCGGGCCGAACTGGAGCAGCTCATCGCCCTTACCGTCGACGCTACCGTCGACACCCTCGCCGCGGCCATTTCCGACGCCGGCTTGTCACCTGGAGAACTGCACGGGACGTACCTCGTCGGCGGGTCGAGCCGGATCCCGCTGGTCGCCGACACCATCTGGCGGCGTCTGGGGATACAACCGTCGGTGCAGGACAACCCGAAATCAGTGGTGGCCGTGGGCGCGGCCGGATGGCGGATGGCACCACGCGTGGTGAGCCAGCCCGCCGAGACGGTGGTCCTGTCGGCCGCCACGGGTGCACCCACCGCCGGCCCCGGCCCGACTGCGGTCGCGGCCCTAACCGGGTCGTTCCTCGCGCTTTCGCTCGAGCCGGCGCTGTGGCCGGCCGGATGTGACTGCACCGCGCAGGTGGTCGTTGACCACATTGCTGGGGCGCCGCTCACCATCCGGGCACGGGATGAACCCGCCCCCGGCATCGGAATCGACGATCTGGCTCAACGGGTGCTGGCTGTTCGCGCCGCTCGAACTCCCGGCTACCAGGAGCTGTCGTTCGGCCGCGCCGTCGTGCTCGGAGAAGAGGGACTCGAACGTCGCTTCCAAATGACGTTGGCCGGCGCGGTAGTGCCGATGTTCGAGCAGTACCTGGTTGTTGACGGACGCGGGTTGGTCATCGCCGCGCCCGAGGAGGGGCGGACCGGGAGCGGTTCAATCTCGCTGTCCGACGGCGGCAGTCCCTCCTGGTTCTCGCCCAAACTCCACGTGGCTGCGCAGAGCGAATGGTCGGTGGCGCAGCAGCTCGTTCTGCGCCGCCGAGGTAGTGGCTTCCAGATCGCCGTGTCGTCACTCACCTTCCCGGGTGGTGTCGAGGCTCAACGCTGGCGCGACCACCAGCTCGGCTACGTCTTGGCCTTCGCCGGAGCGCGGCTCGTCGGCGACGTCGCCGCGTCAGTGATCGAGAGCGTGCCGGGCCGGGTCCTCACCGTACAGTGGCACCAGGGCGAGACGCCGATGCTGACGAAGCTCGGGCTCACCGTCCTCAACGGGCACGGCATCTCGGTGCTGATCTCGCTCCCGCATGCCCAGCAGTCCTTGTTCCCATCACTTGCCCATCACGCCCGGCTCAGCATCAGTCAATGACCGTAGTTGCAAACCTGCATCCCAAACTGCCCAGCCAAGGTGTCGCCGGCCAGTAGCCGGGCGTTGGCGTTGGTCAGGTCACCGGCCTGCAGGAATGGTATGGCCTGACTGACGTTGTCGAACGCCGCTCGCGCAATCTGGGCATCCTGCGCAGGGTCGCCGAGTGCCCGCAGCTCGGCTAGCTCGTTCTGCAGGAGCGGAAGCGCGGTGGCCAAGTCACCGGCGTTGGTGGCGGCATCGAGCTGTGGTTTGTACTTCGCGCAGATCCCGTCCGCCGCAGTGATGTAAGCCTGTTTGCTCAAGAGGGCCGGCGTGGTCGAGGTCAGCACCGTCGTAGGAGCAGAGGAGGACGTGGGCACAGTCGTGGGTGTTGGCGTGGTGGGTGTTGTCGTGGGTGCGACCTTTGGCCCGGACGAGCCCGACGACGAAGCAACGGCTACTCCCGCGCCGATGGCCACCACAGCGGCGATCGCGATCGCGACCGTCACCGGTCGGCGCCACCAGGGCGACGGGCCGCTGACGTCAGAGGCGGGCCGGACCGGGGGTTCCTGCCCGGGCGGGAACCCTGGGGGAGCTGTGACCGTGCCAACCGGCTCGGTGACCGGAACGACTGGCTCTGCCGCAGGGGCCTCCGGCAACGTGGGGTCTTGCTCGCCGGTAGCCGGCGGAGGCGTCCATCCCCCCCACCCCGGGTCATCGAACGACATCGCTCACGCTTCCTGCCTTCTGTGGCCCCGAGGAGGACCCGTCATCGAGACCAGCCTGGCGCGCCTCGGTCATCTCACACCAGTGCTCCGGTTGCCACGCCCGGCCCGAAAGGCGGCATGGTCAGGACCCAGTCGCGGTCGCCGTCGACGACAACGATGGTTCCGTTCGCTGTCCCCTGGTCCAACCGCACGATCGCTTCTGTCGCTCTGGCGATGGGAACGTGGGACGGGAAGCTGTTTGCAGCTGTGGCGTTCACCCTCACGCCGATGGCGGCGAACTCCTGGGCCATATGCAGAGTCAGGTGGTTCAGCGCCGCCTTCGACGCGGCATACACGCTTTGGCCGGAGTGGGGGTACAGCCTGAGTCCGGCGACGCTCGAGACATTGACGACGTTGCGGTTGTGCGATCGGTTCTCTTCGTCGCGGCCCTGCCAGAACTGGCGGGCGATCGAAGCGGACAGGTTCATGGGCACCAGGACGTTCGTCACCATCTGGTCGTAAGCGCTGCGGCGCAGACGTTCGTTGCCGAGGATCGGCCCCCACGTCGAGGACACGGCGTTGTTGATGACGAGGTCGACGCGGCCGAACCGGCTCAGGGCAGACTCGACGACCCGGTCGCAGTCGGACTCTTTCGTGAGGTCCGCCTGGATGGCAAAGACAGCCTCGTTGTTCTCGGCGAGGGAGGCGTCCGGATCCAGCGGGTCAACGAAGGACGCATCCTGGGCGGCGACGGGCGGCCGGTGCCGCCGGTAGACGGCCACGATGTCGTATTCGCCGGCGAAGCGCAGGCAGAACGAGGTGCCCAAGGTTCCCCCGGCTCCGGTGAGGACGCAGACCCGTTTGCTCGCCGGAGACGGTGTGGAGTTACCAACCGACAATGCTCTGCTCCCCCCATCGTCTCACGGCGTCGAGTTTGTCACGGTGGAGCCACATCACCACGCTGTTGCGCTCAAAATGAGGATTGGTGATGAAGCAATGAAAGGAGAACGGGGTGCACTCGAAGGCGACCAGCGAGTTGTTGACCGGCGGTATGGCAACCTCCGGACGGTCCACGGGTGTCGAGCTATCCCGGTAGAGGCCGGATTCTCCACCCCAATACGCCGCATCCGCCGGGTTCGCAAGGTAGTAGAGCACGGCAATCGCCCGGATCCGCTCCACCGGAGCCAGATCCGTCGTCGTGACCCCCGTACGGTAGCCGCAGCGAGCCGGATCGCTCACGTTGGTGTTCTCTCGGCCCGCCGCGTCGACGAACCATCCGGGGTTGAGGTCGTTATGGGGCGCGCCGCTGGCGGATCCCACCGCGTGGTGATGCAACGAAACGTTCACGTCGCCGGTCACCGTCACGTCCAGCAGCTGCGCCAGCATGTCGTGCCAGGATCGAGAGAGGAAGAACGTGAGCGCCGAGCAACTCGACTCGGTGACCGTAAGTGCCGACGCGTCGTAGCCAGGGATGTCGGAACTGAAGCGGCCGGCTCCGAGCAACGCTCGGTACTCTGCAGATAGTTCTTCATAAAACTCGGGAACGAACACCGACGTCGCCCGCACGTGGGCAAACGGAGCCGAGCAACGGATCCACCTCCGGCTCTCGACGACGGCGTCCAACGACCACGAGCCTGAGCGAGAGGCATCGGCCAAGGACGAGCCGGGCGCTGGGCTCATGTCAAGCACGGCCGGACCTGCCCCGGTGACCTGCGAATGTGCACTGGCGGCGGTTGTCTGTGGGTGAGCTGCTTCGGTCGGCGTAGGCGCGCCGGGCAGGGGGAAAGGGTTGTCATTGCCGAGTTGTGCCGGCCGGCCCGGCGGGAACGCGGCGTCGAGCAGCCTGCGGAACTCAGGGAATGGGTCTTCTCTCGCCCCGGTGAGGCGCTCGGCGGCGGCCGACAATGTCACCCCGCCGGCGGCCACGATCTGGTCCCACGGAAATCCGAGTTGCAAGTGCAGGTAGTTGAGGAAGAGCACCGCACAGCCCGTCGCCTCGGTTAAACGGTCGCTAGCCGGATTGGCGTTCACGAAGTCGGAACGATCACTGTCGAGCCAAGTCGAAGCCGTGGCGAACCCGGCGATCCGCCGTGGATACAGCGACGTCGCCAACACCCGGGAGAGCGCCTCGCCGCCGGCGGTGCCGGCGTCCCACCCTCGACCCTGCGCGTCTGCGAAGACGTCGACAAGGAGCGTGGCGGCGAGGAATGCCGAGTAGCGCGGCTCGACCCATGGCGTTGTCTGGACGTCGCAGTAGAGCGTGGTTCCGTCATTGCCGTAGTGATAGGCGCGCTCGTCTTCGGGCAGACGCGCCAGCACGACGGCGAAGTGTTCGCTCGGCGGGCGAATCCCCCCGAACAGCGCTCCCACGGTCTCCACATCGGCCTGGATCAAGTTCATAACCTCGCCAGCGATCTGTCTGCCCGTTTCACCGAGCACCGAGTCGTAGAAGATCTCGACATTCGCGCTGGTCCCGCCAGCCACCGCTCCCCGCACATCGGGAAAGCGCGGTTGAGCCGCCCCCGCGACGCGAAGAGTGGTCGGGGTCAGAACCCGCCGGCCGCGCCCGTCGGCACCGCCCCGAATTGTCGGGCTCAAACCGTCACCGTTCGCCTGTCGAGCAGACATCGGGTCACCCCTTCCGACCGTTGAGCGCACCGGCCATGGCCCGTTCCCGAGGACGGGGCCGGCTGTCCGGCCCATGTCTTAGAGAAGCGGCGACCACCGGCCACCAGAACTGATCCCATTGGTGCTCGAAGCTCCAGTGACGCTCAACCCACCTTCTGTTGGCCGCTCCGTCGTCGGACAGCCGCGACAGGCCACGTCGCACAATCCCTTGGAGGGCTGTTTCCAACCGTCCGGGCGCGGCCAGCACGAACGGGGTCGATCGCTCGCCCCCCGCCCAGGCTCGCAGCATCGCGATCTCACTCGCACCCAGCCCATGGTTGTTCAACACCACGTTGCCGTAGGCTAGACCGAGGAGGCTCGGCGTCCGGTTTGAGTTGGCGCCACAGTCAATGAGGACATGGCCCGATCGGATGGCTTCGATCTGTTGGGGTCCCGACACTACGTCGGCGTGGACAACCACAATGTCCTCACCGATGCCATCGGCGAAGGGAAGCCCGTCGCGAGACATGAGCGACCCAGCGACGGTGACAACCAGCCTCGTCTGCCTGGGGGCGGGGGAGAAGCGACTCTCCCACCAAGGCAAAGGTATCGGTGCCCGGCTCCACTCCGGTTGCGGGGCCGGTCCCGGTCGCGGCGGGCGCCCGGCGGACATCACCACTGCCGGCATGCCGGCGTCGATGAATCGGGTGTCAAGTAGGACGTGATCGGGCTGGCGCAAGGTGACGACTGGCTTACCAGTGAGCAGATTCTCGTCTTCGGGAGCAACTACCCCACCGTCGACCATCACGACATCGGCTACAAGCATTTCTTCAACCGCGACCGCGTCGACAAGTGGAGCGCCGAGGTCGTATCCGGCTGGGCTGCGACTGAATGGACCGGCGAACACGAATCTGGCGTGGTGCTCCGTCGCGGCCATGATGCAGCGAGCGAGCTCGGCGCACCAACCCGGGTCGTCGAGCGCGGAGTACACCACGACCCGAAGGGATCGACGCAGCGACCTGTTCCGCCGTAGCGGCGGAAGCGCACAGAAGTCCGCTGGGAGGAGCTGCGCGAAGCCAGGTAGCGAGGCCTCGGCCCCGAGGTTCCACACCTTTGGCCGTTGGTCCTCGTACTGAGGCGAGAGCGCGTCTCCTGGGTCTGAGACTTCGCGTGGCCCCGGCGCATCGGTGAGCACCCCGACTCGTCCGGCGTCAAAGAATCTGGACAACTCGAGAGCGGCCTTCAAGCGGATCCTGCGGGTGGCGCCGGCCGGGTCGGCACCAAAATTGGCTGCCCTGGCGACCATTTCCGCCGCCGATCCTGGTAGGCCTATGACGAAGCCGTTATCGACAGGCTGTTGATCGGTCATGACGATGTCCGCATTCAGGACGACGTTGCCGAGTCGGGGATCGTCCCCTATGACGAGTGCGTAGTCGACCTTTCGGTCATGGCCAGTTGCGCCGATTCCAATCGTGACCTGCTCTCGAGCGACAGTCAGGTCCGCTCCGGTTTCGGCCCCGTCCAGGACCACGAGCGAGTCGCCCTCATGGAGACCGCGGAGCCCCTCGACGCTCCGGTCGCGCCTGGCATCGGCGAGGCGTTTGTATCGCCCGAGCCACCTCTCGGTGGTGTGGTCGGCCTGCTTCTTGAATCTCGAAGGAGCGAATCGGTAGTTCTCAGGCAGGGCTTGGCCGATATGCTCCACGACTTGCCGTACGGCACGGTCATGGTTTTCGACAAGATCTTCGTAGAAGATCTCGAGCGGTCGGATCCCGTTGACCCTGAAGTAGGTGGCCCAGGTGGCATCCTCGGCCGCCAGGTGGGCGAGCGACCACTCGGTCAATGAGAAGTCGAAGCGAAGCGCGTCCGGTCGTGGCTCATCGTAGGGTGCCGGGGGTTTGTCGCTGTCCCACCACACCTTGGTTTGCATGGACTTCGTGTAAGAGATGGCCTGGCGAAACCGGTCGTTGCGACGCAACCAGATGTAGCGCATGGCGGGGAACCAATCGGCAACGACCGCCGGATGATCCTCGATCGCCACGTCCGCTCGACCGGTCGCCTGACGGATGAATCCGACGAATTGGTGGGCGTGGCACTTCAGGCCGAACACGCCGTTCGGCGTGGTGCCTTCCTGGAGAACGCGTTGGATATAGGCCCCGTACGTCGACGTCTTCCAGCGCGAACCCCAATAGCTCTGATACCCGCCAAGGAAATACTCGGCTGGACATCCCGCGATGCCTGTTTGGCGAAGTCCCTCGCACAGCAGATAGCTCCCCGTGCGGGGCGTCGCGCAGATGAAATAGCTGTTGCTCGGGGCCGGCGCCTCGATAATCGTGGCCGCCGCTCCCAGCTGGACGCTCACCCCCCGCCCGGTCCGCCCGGTCCGCCGCCGCCGGGGCCGCCGCCGCCGGGGCCGCCGCCGC
>JRHI01000377.1_pt1 | contig 49195 bp, 46 predicted proteins | sample 215371 | NCBI WGS metagenome assembly JRHI01 (sample SAMN02929681, study PRJNA255918) | sediment metagenome | biome: cave system; feature: Ice Cave; material: Sediment; isolation source: sediment from deep within a dark volcanic ice cave with no known source of... ...
CGACTCAACCGAGTCACCCGACTCAATCACCTATTGGCGCAAGCCCTTAGCGGTGGACTACGCGACTCCGGCCGCGACCGTCCGCCGCGTCAGCAGCCTGCGCAGCTCACCCAGGGGCAGCGCGCCGGCGTGGATCTCACCCTGCACCAGGGGGCAGCCGAGCCGGGCGAGGGCGGCGCGCTGCAGCGGGGTCTCCACCCCCTCGGCCACCACCGGGATGCCGAGGCAGGTGCCGATCCCGATCAGCGCCTCGGCGAGGCGGGTGGCGTGGCCGCCGGCGCCGAGGTCGCCGACGAAGCTGCGGTCGACCTTGAGGAGGTCGACGGGCAGGCCCCGGAGCTGGGAGAACGAGGCGCAGCCGGTGCCGAAGTCGTCGAGGGCGAGGCGCACCCCCAGCCGCTTCAGCGCCCGCAGCCGTCCGGCGACGGCCTCGCTGTCGAGGGCGCTGCCGCTCTCGGTGAGCTCGATGATGAGGGCGTCGCAGGGCAGATCGGTGGCGGCGAGGGCGGTGCGCACCGCCCCGGCGACGTCGCCGGCGATGAGCTGCCGGCCGCTGACGTTGACCGACACCGCCACCTGCACCCCGGTCTCGCGGCGTAGCGCGGCGATCTCGCGGCACGCCTCGCCCAGCACCCAGGTGCCCACCGGGAGCAGCAGGTCGGTCTCCTCGAGCTCGGCGAGGAAGGCGTCGGGGAGGAGGAGGCCGTCACGAGGGTGGTTCCAGCGCAGCAGCGCCTCGACGGCGACGGGGGTGCCGGTGTCGAGCTCGACGATGGGTTGGTAGTGGAGGGTGAACTGTCCCATCTCCAGGGCGCGGGCGAGCTCGGCGCGCCGTTCCAGTCGGGTGCTGAGCAGCTCGTCCATGCCCGGCTCGTAGATCCCCACCCGGCTCTTGCCGCGCTCCTTGGCCCGGTACATGGCGACGTCGGCGCGGCGCAGCAGCTCGTCGCCGCCGGCCTCGCCGGGCCGCGCCAGGGCGACGCCGACGGTGCCGCCCACCCCCACCGTCCAGGCGCCGAGGTCGACCGCAGAGCCGAGTGCGTCGACGATGCGCTCGGCCACCCCGAAGGCGTCGCCGGCGCCGGTGAGGTCGTCGAGCAGGATGGCGAACTCGTCGCCGCCGAGCCGGGCGACGACGTCGCTGGGACGCACGCTCCGGCGCAGCCGCTGGGCGACGGCCATGAGCAGCCGGTCGCCGGCCTCGTGGCCGAAGCGGTCGTTGACGTGCTTGAAGTCGTCGAGGTCCACGAACATCACCGCCAGCAGGTTGCCGTGCTCGTCGTGCCGCCGCGCCGCCGCGGCGTCGACGCGCTGGCGCAGCCGGGCCCGGTTGGGCAGGCCGGTGAGGGCGTCGTGGTAGGCCTGGTGCTCGAGGTCCTGCTCCCGCTCGCGCAGATTGTTCATCAGCCGCAGGTTGTCGGCGAGGGCGAGGTACTGGCGCACCCCGACGAGGAGGATGAGCAGCAGCAGGCTGCCGATCAGGAATGGCCCGAGCCGCCGGGAGCTGAGCTCGGTGGTGAGCTCGAGCAGCGTCGCCACCGCCATCGGGAGATAGGGGAGGGCGAGGCCGAGGCGCGACGGCGCGGCGCGGCGCTCGGGGCGGGGCAGCGGGCACTGGGTGGCGCGGAGCGCGGCGAGGGCGACGAGCAGGTAGCCGGCGAGCCGGCCCACCGCGACCACGTGGGCGGGGAGCCCCTCGGTCCGCGTGGCCATCAGCCCCGCGAACCCGCTGTCGGCGAGGGTGGTGGCGCCGAGCCCCGCGGCGAGCAGCAGCAGCGGCAGCCGGGTGGCCCGGGTGGTGCGCACCGCCAGCCCGAGCAGCAGGGTGCCCACCACCACGTCGCTCATCGGATAGGCGAGGGCGAGCGCCTGGACGGCGCCCCCGCCGGGGTGGGCGCCGGCCACGGTGTGCAGCACCGTCGCCCAGCTGATCGCGAGCAGCCCGGTGCCGATGATCAGGCCGTCGAGCACGCTGCGCACCCGGCTGTCGTCGCCGCCCTCCTCGCGGCGGCCCACCGGGAAGCTCAGCGCCGCGAGCACACAGAGCGGCAGGGCGGCGAGGAAGCCGGCGTCGGCGGCGGAGGGGAAGGGCATCTGGTGGTGGCCGGCGATCTCGTCCCACGACCAGACCGCCTGGCCGGCGCCCCAGACCGCGGCGGAAAGGCCCATCAGCGTCCAGGCGCGCCGGGCCCGGTCGTGGTGGCGGCGCGCGGCGAGGGCGCAGGCGGCGGCCGCGACCCCGGCGGCGGCGAGGTCGGCGAGGTCCTCGACCGCGCCGGTGACGGCGGCGCCGCCGGCCCCGAGCAGCAGCCACACGGCGCAGCCCACCGAGCATGCCACCACCGCGGCGCACAGCCAGGCGAACACCCGGTTCGCGGAGACACGCTCCATTCCACCGCTCACCGGGCGATTGTCGGCCGCTCCGCGTGCAGTCCCGGCGAAGAGGGCGGTGCGGGACGGTGACGGCGCCGTCAGGGGTGTCGCGCGAGCGTGGTGGCCGGCGGCGGTCCCGCGCATACGGTGCCGTATAACTCGACACCATGACGATGGCCCCGGGGCTCGGCGCGGAGTTCGCCGGATATCGCATCGAGTCGCTCCTCGGGCGCGGCGGGGTCGGCCTCGTCTACCTCGCCGAGGACCTCAACCTGCCGCGGCGGGTGGCGCTGAAGATCCTCCGCGCCGAGTACGCCGAGGACCCGCAGTTCCGTGAGCGCTTCGTCCGCGAATCGCGGCTGGCGGCGTCGCTCGACCACCTGAACATCGTCCCGATCTACAAGGCGGGCGAGGCCGAGGGCGTGCTCTACATCGCGATGCGCTACGTCGACGGCACCGACCTGCGCAAGCTGCTCGCCGCGGAGGGGCCCCTCGACATCGACCGGACCCTCAGCATCCTGTCCCAGGTGGGCGGCGCCCTCGACGCCGCCCACGCCCAGGGACTCATCCACCGGGACGTCAAGCCCGCCAACATCCTGGTCACCGCGGGCTCCGGCGGCGTGCCCGACCAGGCCTACCTGGTCGACTTCGGCATCACCAAGCGCACCACCACCGCCGGGTTCACCCAGGCGGGGCAGTTCGTCGGCACCCTCGACTACGCCGCCCCGGAGCAGATCCGCGGCGAGGCCATCGATGCGCGCACCGACGTCTACTCGCTCGGCTGCGTGCTCTACGAATGCCTCGCGGGGGTCTCGCCGTTCCGGCGCCGCACCGACATCGACACCATGCAGGCCCACCTCTCGGCCCCGCGACCGCGGCTCACCGAGGCGCGCCCGGAGATGGGCACGGAGATGGACAAGGTGGTGGCCACCGCGATGGCGCGCGCCGCGGACGACCGCTACCGCTCCACCCTCGCGCTGATCACCGCCGCCCGCGCCGCCCGGGCCTGGAGCGGGGTGGACCGGCGCTCGCCCACCCGGCAGCCGCCCGGGCCGCTGCCGGCGGCCCCCCCCGCGGCGCCGCCTCCCCGGCGGTTCGCACCACCTGCCGCGGCGCCCCCCGCCGCGCCCGCGCGACCCGCCGCCCCGGCCCCTCCGCCGCCCGCGCCGGCTCCGCCGGCCGCCCGACCGGCACGGCCGCTGGCGCCGGTGGCCGCCGGCGTCGCCGCCCTGGTCGGGGTCGGCGTGGTCGGCGTCCTCCTGCTGATGCACCGCGGCGGCGGCGGCGCCACGCCGTCTCCGACGGCGGCCCCCACCGTCGCCCCCCCGGCGGGCCTCCTGGCGGCGCTCCTGACCATCGAGGACTTCGCTCGGGGGTCGGTGGCGCAGGTCACCTCCGCGCTCACGCTCGACCGGGTGAGCTGCGGCGCCCCGCCCGCCGAGGAGCTCGAGGAGCGGAGGGTGGCCTTCGTCGGCCGCGGCGACACCACCGGGCGCGGCTACTTCAACGCCGCCGCCTCGTTCCCCTCCGAGAAACAGGCTCGGTCCTACCTCGATGCCCTCGCCACCGCGGCGCAGAGCTGCACGGTGCGGCTCCCCGACGGGCCCGCGGCGCCGGCGCTGGGCGACGGCACCGTCCGGGTCCTGTTCCCCAGCAGACCGGACGCACCGGAGGCACAGAGGTTCGTCTTCGACGCCCTCTACATCCGGCGGGGCAGGGTGGTCTCGCTGGTGATGGTCAGCCGGGCCGGCACCACCGCCCCCCCGGCCGGCGACGCCGAGGCGTTCGGCAAGCTGGTCGTGGCCCACATGGCGACCGCCGGCGTGTGATCGCCGGTTGCCCCGGCCCCCGGCGGCGGCTATGCTCGCGGCGAGGTCGGGTCGAGAGGGGGCATTGATGCGGGGCGGGTCCGCCACCGCGGGATCGGGGTCGGGATGAGCCCGGTGCCGCCGCACGAGCCGCAGGCCACCCGCGCCTACGTGCCGCCTCTGCCACCGTCGCCGGTGGCGGTGGTCGGCCGCAGGGCGCGCCGCCGCCGGGGCCCCGGGGGAGCCGCGGTGATGCTCCCGCTCCTCGTCGTGGTCGTGGTGGGCATGGGCCGGCTCGCCGAGCCCGCCGCGCACGGGCGCGGCGAGATCGCCCTCCAGCCCGCGAGCGCCGCGGGTGCGCACCCGTTCACCGCCTCGCTGGCCACCGGCCACCCCGCGCCGACCCCGGCGCCGGCCCCCGCCGCGGGTGCGGCGGCGCCGGCCCAGGGCGAGGGCTCGGCGAAGGCTGCGATCACCACAACCCGAGGCTCGCAACCCGGGCTGTACGGCGGCGCCCGCGGCGCGGCGACCTGCGACGCCCAGCAGCTGATCACCCGCCTCCAGCAGAAGCCGGTCGCCGCCGCCAGCTGGTCGGAGGTCGAGAGTATCGCCCCGGGTGACATCCCCTCGTTCGTGGGCGGCCTCACCGCGGTGGTGCTCCGCGGCGACACCCGGGTCACCGACCACGGGTTCCTCACCGACCACGCGAGCAGCTTCCAGGCGGTGCTCGAGGCCGGCACCGCGGTGATGGTCGACCACTTCGGGGTCGCAAGGGTGCGCTGCGCCGGCGGCAGCCCGCTGACCCCGCCGGTGGCGGTGACGATCAGTCCGAGGTACGTGGGCACGCACTGGGCCGGCTTCGCGCCGGCGGGGGTGACGGTGGTGACGGCGGCGACCCAGCCGCTGGCCGTCCTGCTGCTCGTCGACGCCGCCTCCGGGGCGCGCTTCAGCCGCCCGGTGGGCACCGACGGTCGGTCGGACGCAGACGCGCCGCCGAGCTGATCCAGCGTCCCGGACGCCGGGCGGCCAACCAGAGAGAGGGAGGAATTCGATGAGCATGATGAACCGGCGCCGCTTCCTCGGCGTCGCCGGCGGCGCCGCCCTGGCCGCGTCGCTGCCCTGGAGCCTTCCCCGGCTGCGCGCCGGCGCCGCCACCCGGCTGCCGGGCTCGCTGCCCTTCCCGGAGCGGCCGGCGGGGATGCTCCACCCCGACCTCGTCCCGGAACTGGCCAACATCGACCACATCATCATCGTGATGATGGAGAACCACTCCTTCGACAACTACTTCGGGATGCTGCCCCACCACGTCCCCGGCCTCGCCGGCAGGATCGACGGCTGGCCCGCGCTGGCCGCCGACGGCAGGCCCGCCGCCACCAACTCCGACTCCAAGGGCGCCGCCTACCGGGCATTCCCCATGCCCAACGGCTGCCAGCTGCAGAGCGGCCCGCTGCAGACCTGGGATGCCAGCCACATCAGCTTCGCGGGCGGGGCGATGAACGGGTTCGTCAACGCCAGCGGACAGGTGGCGATGGGCTACTGGGACCAGCGCGTCCTGCCCTTCGCCTACGCGCTTGCGTCGAAGTTCCCGGTGTGCGACCGCTACTTCTCGTCCACGCTCTGCCAGACCTACCCCAACCGCGTGTTCATGATGGCGGGCACCGCCGCCGGCCTGGTGACCACCGACACGCCGCCGCCGTCGGTCAGCCCGCCCAACGGCCACATCTTCCAGGTGCTCGAGGCCCACAACATCTCGTGGGGGTGCTACTACACCGACGCGCCCACCCCCGGGCTGTTCGGCGCCGGCTTCACCAGCGCTCGCTCGGGCAGGAACCTGTTCGGGCCCAGCGGGTCGCCCGACCGCACCGTCCAGGCCTTCCAGGCGGCGCTGGCCGCCAACAGCCTGCCCGCGGTGACCATGGTGGAGGGCGGCTACCGCTGGTCGAGCGAGGAGAACCCGCAGGACGTCCGCGCCGGCCAGACCTTCGTCTCCGGCGTGATCCACGCCCTCTTCGCCGCGCCGGCGGTGTGGGCGAAGTCGCTGCTCATCTTCACCTACGACGAGGGCGGCGGCTACTACGACCACGTCGCCCCGCCGGCGGCGGTGTCGCCGGGCGACGGCACCCACCCGAACCTCAAGCCGGGGCAGCAGAACTTCGGCGACGACTACACCCGGCTGGGCTTCCGCGTGCCCACCGTGATCGTCTCGCCGTGGGCGAAGCCGGGCTTCACCTCGCACACCGTGTACGACCACACCTCGATCCTCGCCACCATCCAACGGCGCTGGAACCTGCCCGCGCTCACCAAGCGGGACGCCGCCGCCGCCCCGCTCACCGACTGCCTGGTGGCCTCCGGCCCGGCGCCGTTCGCCGCCCCGCCGGCACTGGCGGCGCCGCCGGCGGTCACCGAGGCGGACTCGAAGAACTGCACCAATCCCGGCGCCGCGGGCGCCTTCCCGCCGGCGGGACGCTGATGGGCGCGCAGACCGCGATGGGGGTGCGGGCGGGGGCGTCGCCGGCGGTGCGACGGCTGGCGGCAGCGGGCATGGTGCTCGGCTCGGTGGCGCTCATCCTCGGCGCGCTGATGACCTGGGCCAAGGTCACGGTGCCGATCGCCGGCACGCTCACCCGCACCGGCATCGACAGCGGCAACGACGCCATCTTCTGCATCGTCGTGGGCGCCGTCGCCTGCCTGGTGGGGCTGCGCACCCTGTTCACCGGCGCCGCCGCGGCCGGCCCCACCGAGCGCGCGGTGGTGGGCCTCGCCGGGGTGCTCGGAGCCGTCTGCGTGGTGTTCGCGCTCGTCGCCGCGCAGCACATCAACGATCGCCTCGGCTCGATGATCGACCACCTCCCCGACCTCGCCCGCCGCTTCGTCAGCGGCGAGGTGGGCGCCGGGATCTGGGTGGTGGCCGCCGGCGGCGCGGTCATCGCGCTCGCCGCGCTCGCCCAGGTGGTGGCGCCGGCGCCCCGGACCGGATAGGGGTTCAGCCCAGCAGGCTGGGGTCGCGACGGCGCAGCAGCATCGCGGTGGCGGCCAGCTCGACGGCGACGAGGCCGCCGAGCCAGCCCGCGTCGGTCAGCCAGGTGCGGGCGTCGTGGTTCCAGCGGCCGCGGGTGTCGAACTGGCTGGGACCGGCGCCCACCTGGGCGGCGGCGACCAGCTGGTTGGTGTCCACGGTGGAGGCGAAGATGGCGTACCCCCACTGCGCGCTGGCGACGTCGGCCACCTGGGCGAGCCCCGGCTTGTCGTAGATCTGGAGCTGCGGCGAGGTGAGCACCAGCTGGGGGACGAGGATGAGCGGGAGCAGGGTGACCGCCTTGTCGCCGTTGCGGACCAGCGCCGAGAGCATCAGCCCCAGGCCCATCGCGGCCAGGCCGGAGAGCGCGATGCCGGCGAAGATCTCCAGGCGGGGCGAGCCGAGCAGCACCGCGTCCGGGGGCGAGCCCTGGCGGGCGGTGCCGATGAGCACCAGCGCCGCCGCCTGCAGGATCGTGATCGCCGACAGCACCACCACCTTCGAGGCGACGTACGCGGAGATCGACAGGCCCACGGCGCGCTCGCGGAGGTAGACGGGCAGCTCCTTGACGATCTCGCGGATGGCATTGCCGGCACCGAGGTAGCTGGCGCTCACCGCGAGGAAGAGGCCCACCGACTGGGCGATGCGGATCGCGACCGCGGTGTCGGGATCGAAGCCGCCGGTGCCGTTGGCGAGCAGGATGATGACCGCGAGGATCGGCGCCTGGAGGGCGAGCAGCATCAGGTTGGAGCGGTCGCTGGCGATCACCGCGACGTAGCGGCGGGTCAGCGTCCAGAACTGGCGCAGCCAGCGGTGGCCCGGCGGTGGCGCCGGCGCCGGCGCCTGGGCGACCCGGTGGGGCACGTCCTGGCGGCGCCGCACGTAGCGCGCGTATGCGGCGCTGCGCAGGAAGCCGGTCTTCCAGTCGAGCTCCCGCCCCGCCTCGAGGTCGGAGAACACGTCGGCGAAGTCGGTGCGTCCGAAGTGCTCCAGCGCCTCGTCCGGCGGCCCGAAGAACGCGGTGCGCCCGCCCGGGGCGAGCACGAGGGCGCGGTCGCAGAGCGAGAGGCTCTGCAGGCTGTGGGTGACCACGATCACCGTCCGGCCGCCGTCGGCGAGCTGACGGAGCAGGCCCATCAGCGCCTTCTCGTAGCCGGGGTCGAGGCCGCTGGTGGGCTCGTCGAGGAAGAGCAGCTCGGGCTTGGTGAGCAGCTCCACGGCGATGCTGGTGCGCTTGCGCTGGCCTCCGCTGAGCTTGGAGATGACCAGGTCGGCGCGCGCGCTCAGCCCCAGCTCGGCCATCACCTCCTCGACCCGCGCCTCGCGGTCGGCGGCGGTGACGTCGGGGGGGAAGCGCAGCTCGGCCGCGTAGCGCAGCGCCCGGCGGACCGTCAGCTGAGGGTGGAGGATGTCGTCCTGGGGCACGTAGCCGATCCGCTGCCGCATCTCGTCGTACGACGAGTACAGGTCGCGGCCACCACAGAGCACCGATCCCTCCTGGGCGGGGCGGAAGCCGGCGAGAGCGTTGAGCAGCGTCGACTTCCCGGCGCCGCTGGTGCCGACCACGGCGAGGAAGGAGCAGCGGTCGAGCGAGAAGCTCACCTCGTCGAGGAGCACGGCGCCGGCATCGCTGCGGACCACCAGGCCCACCGCCTCGAATCCGGTGCGGTCCTCCTCGACGTACTCCTGGAGGGCGCCGCCGGCGAAGCGCAGCAGCTGGCCGGCGAAGCTCACCAGGTCGTCGTCGGCCAGTCGCGCGCGGGCGATCCGGGCGCCGTTGACGAAGGTGCCGTTGTGGCTGCCGACGTCGACGAGCTCCCAGCCGCCCGAGGCCACGGGGACGAGCTCGGCATGGTGCCGCGAGACCTGCAGGTCGTCGATGACGACGTCGTTGTCCGCCGAGCGCCCGACCCGCACGGTGCCGGAGCGCGCCGGCTCGGGCGCCCGGGCCGGCGGTGCTGCCTGGTACAGCCGGGTCGCGTCGGCGTCGAGGCGGCTGAGCGCGGGATCGACCAGCATGGTCTCGTCGCCGCGGTCGGGCTCGAGCTCGACGAGGACTCCGCTGGCGGGGTCGCCGAGACGCAGGCTGACGGCGTCGACGAGCAGGAAGCTGGCCACCCGGTCGCCGTCTCGAAAGGTGCCGTTCGCGCTGCCCGGGTCCTCGACCCGCCAGTCCCCGTTCTCGGGCCGGACCACCAGGTGGCGGCGGGACACCCGCGAGTCCCGGCAGCGGACGCGCGCCTCGGGGCCGCGGCCGATGATCACCGCCTCCGTGGACTCGACCAGCACCTCGTCGCCGCCCGCACGGATGCGGAGTCCCCTCATTCCATCCCTCTCGGTCGCCGCGCGCGCCCCCAGGCCGCGGGCGCATCAGCCGGTGCGAACTCCACTATACGGAGCCTCCGGGGGCACCGCCGCATGGACATCGCGTCCGGCGAAAGTCATGATACGGCCGCGCCCGTGGCGGGCCCCGGGAGGGGGGCGGACGGCGCATCGAGAGAGGGACGATGGGGAACGAGCCCGAGACGCGGCTGGTTGCCGTGCCGGCGGGTCCGCGCCCGTGGTGGGGCGGGCGCAGGGGACGGGTGATCGCCGGGGGGGCCGCCGTCGTGGTGGCCACGGTCGTGCTGGTCTCCACCTTCGGGCTGCTCGGCCACCCCGCCGGGACCACCGCGCAGGCGGCGGGGGAGATCTACCTCGCACCGGCGTCGGCGGTGGGTGCGAACCCCTTCACCGCGTCGGTGATGGTCGGGCAGGCGATCGCGCCGCCCGCCACCGCGCCCCCCGCGCCGGCCGAGGCACCGCCACCGCCGGTGGCGGACGCCCAGACGCCGGCCGCCGACCAGCAGCAGGCGCCGCCACCGCCACCACCGCCGGCGGAGACGCCGCCGGTCGCCGCGGCCACCGTCGACGCCGCTCCTCCCACCGCGATCACCACCGTGAGCGGGTCGGTGCCGCAGCTGTACGGCGGCACCGTCGGCAGCGGCGCCTGCGATCCCCAGCGGCTCGCCGACCTGCTCGCCGCCGCCCCCGACGTCGCCGCCGACTGGGCCTTCGCCCAGGGCATCGACGCGGCCGCGGTCCACGACTTCATCCAGGGGCTGGCGCCGGTGCTCCTTCTCGACGACGCCCGGGTCACCGACTGGGGCCGCGTCGACGGCCGCGCGGTCCCCCGCCAGACGGTGCTCGAGGACGGCACCGCAGTGCTGGTCGACAGCTTCGGCACGCCCCGGGTGCGCTGCCTCAGCGGCGACCCGCTGAGCGCTCCGGAGGTGGTGCGGAAGGGGTCGCGCTTCGTCGGGTCACCCTGGCCGCGGTTCCGCCCGGCGAACCTGGTGGTGATCGTCCCCGCCCCGGCGCCGCTGCCCCAGGTGGTGCTCCTCGACACCGGCAGCGGTCAGGCGTTCGCGCGCCCCCTGGGCGGCACCGGGAGATCGGACGTCGCCCCCGATGTCTTCGCCGCCGACCTCCAGGCGAAGGCCGCGGCGGCGGGCGGCGGGCAGCAGGCGACGGACCAGCCGTCCCAGGCGCAGCCGGGCTCGGCGGTCCAGGAGGCCAGCATCAGCCCGTCGGGCGGGCCCCCGGGCGCGAGCGTGGTCGCCTCCGGGACCGGATGGCCGGCGGGCGACCGGATCGTGATCGAGCCCTGCGTCGGCAGCCGGCCGGAGACCTGCGCCCTGATGAGCAACCTCGCGGTCTTCGCCACGGCCGACGCCGGCGGCGCCTTCTCCGGCGTGAGGCTCCGCGTCCCCGCGACCGTCAGCCCCTCCGACTACGTCGAGTTCTACCTCCGCGACGTGAAGCCCGGGCAGAAGCCGTACAGCTTCGACGTGCCCTGGTCGGTCAGCGGGGCGGCCTGCGACCAGGACTGCCTCGCCCCGTCCGGGTGCCATCCGCCGTACTGCGACCCCGCGGGGAAGCGCGGCTGCAGGTGCATCTCGCGGGCCGAGTCGGTCTGCGCCCTGGACAGCTGCGACACGTGCCCGCCGTCGCGCTGCCAGCGGGGCGTGACCGCGCTCGCGACCCCGCATGCCACCCAGACGCCACGACCGCCGCCCACCGACACCCCCTCGCCGCGCCAGAGCCCGCAGCAGCTCCGTGGCGCACCCGGCTCGCCGCCGGGGTCGGGGCCGTCGACCGGCCGCGGGACCACGTCGTCCTCGACCGCGACGGGGACGCGAACGGGCACGCCGTCGACCGGCACGGGGTCGCCGTCGACCGGCACCACCGGCTCCACCACGACCGGGACGGCGTCGAGCGCGCAGTCGCGCTCCACCGCGACCGGGACGGCGTCGAGCGCGCAGTCGCGCTCCACCACGACCGGGACCGCGTCGAGCACGCAGTCGCGCTCCACCACGACCGGGACGGCGTCGACCTCGCAGTCGCGCTCCACCGCGACCGGGACGGCGTCGACCTCGCAGTCGCGCTCCACCGCGACCCCGGGTCCGAGCGCGTCGACGGGCACGCAGCCATCGCGGACGTCGCCGACTGCGACCCTGCAGCCGGCGACCGCGCAGTCGAAGCCGAGCCAGCAGTCCACGCCTCCGCCGGCGCCGTCGGGGCAGGGGGGGAAGCCCAACCCGGGCCCGAGCCCCACCCCGTAGCCGCTTCGCGAACGGCGGCGTGGACTCCGGTCCGCCCAGCGGTCATCATTCCGGCGAAGGGTCCGGAGCGTGGTCGCACGCTCCGCCGATGACGACGCGAGAGAGGGCATGGCGGGAGACGGGCGGGGCCGCGGGAAGGGGCTGGTGGCACTCGGCGTCATCGCGGGCCTGCTCGTGGGCCTGCTCCTCGCCGTTGGCCTGCTCGGCCGCGGCGGTGGCACGACCGCGCAGGCCGCCGGCGAGATCTACCTCGCCCCCGCCTCCGCCACCGGGCCGAACCCCTTCACCGCCTCGCTGATGACCCCGGGGGGGACGTCCCTCCCGCCCACCCCGACGGCGGCGCCGCCCCCGCTCACCGCGCAGGGCGAGGCGGGCGCCGCCACGCCCCCGGTCGCCGCCGCCGCGGGCAACGCCACCAGCGCGGCGCGGGCCGCCCCGGCGACCGCGCTGACCAGCGTCGACGGCTCCGTCCCACAGCTCTACGGCGGCCGCATCGGGGTCAGCCCCTGCGATTCGCGGCTGCTGGTGCGGGCGCTCGGCGGCGACGGCGACGTGGAGCGTGCCTGGGCGGTGGCGGAGGGGATCGACGCCGAGGCGGTCCGCGACTTCGTCGACGAGCTCGTGCCCGCCGACCTCCTCGACGACGTCCGGATCACCGACTGGCGCCGCGTCGACGGTCGCGGCGTCGCCTTTCAGGTGGTCCTGCAGCGGGGGACCACCGTGCTCGTCGACCACTTCGGCGTTCCCCGGGTGCGCTGCGTGAGCGGCGATCCGCTGACCCTGCCCGACCGGGTGCAGCGCAGCGCGCGCTTCGTCGGCGAGGCCTGGGAGGAGTTCCGGCCGGCCACGCTCATCGTCATCGAGCCGGCGCCGAGGGTGCTCCCCACCCTGGTCCTGCTCGAGAAGAACAGCGGGGAGGCGTTCGGACGTCCCCTGAGCGGTGGCAGGGCCGACATCGACCCGCAGACGCTGGTCGCCACCCAGGCGGAGCTCGGGGTGGTGGTGAGCGTGGCCCCGCCGCGGTCGGCCGACGCGATCCAGGAGCTGCGGATCACCCCCTCGGGTGGCCCTCCGGGGTCGAGGGTGCTCGCCTTCGGCAGCGGGTGGCCGGCGGGCGACCGGGTCCGCATCGAGCCCTGCGTGGGTGGCAGGCCCGAGACCTGCGCGCTCCGCCCCGACGTGGCGGTCTTCGTCGTGGTCGACCGCGACGGCACCTTCCGGGCGGTCGCGCTCACGGTTCCCGAGGACGTCCGCCTCTCGGACTACGTGGAGTTCTACGTCCAGGACGTGCAGGACGGCCACCGCGAGCGCACCTTCGACTCGCCGTGGCGGGTGGCCGCGGCCGAATGCCGCGACGGCTGCGGCGCGGCCCCGGGCTGCCACCCGCCGTACTGCGACCCCGGCGACAACCACGGCTGCCGGTGCTTGGTCCGCACCGACCCGGTGTGCCAGTTCGAGAGCTGTGACCGGTGCCCGGCCGATCGCTGTGCCCAGCGGCTCCGCCAGGAGCCGACGGCGACGCCGCGCCCGCGGACCAACTCGGCCGGCGGCTCCTCCACCGGCTCGGGCCAGGTGGGCAGGGGGCTCGTCTCCACGACGTCCACCACCGGCGGGCAGACGCCGCCCGGCCAGGGCGGCCAGACCGCCCACTCCTCCACGTCGTCCACGTCGTCGCAGGGCACCCAGACCACCCGCACCCAGACGACGACCGCCCAGGCCACCGCCGCCCAGAGCAGCACCACCAGCACGCGCACCACCCAGACGACCACCACCGGGACGCAGGCGCAGACCAGCCAGACGCAGACGGCGTCCCAGAGCAGCCACGCGCCGCCGCCGTCGAGCACCCCCACCCCGCGCTCGCAGACCACGACCCAGTCCAGCGCGCAGTCCACCGGCCGCACCCAGACGCAGACGCAGACCAGCCAGACGCAGACGGCGTCGACCACGCACGCGCCGCCGCCGCCGCCGCGCGGCACGCCCACCCCGACTCCGCAACCCGGGCACTGATTCTCGAGGGACGCGGGCTATCATCGGTGGGGGAGACGAGGGTCGTACGAGGGCGCGCGGGGGTGAACCACAGCGGCACACGGATCGAGCCGTACCAGCACACCCCCGCGTCGTGTCACGCCTTCGACCCCCACGCCGGCGAGGTGGCGGACACCGTGGCCGCGCTGCTGCGCGACCGCTGCCCGCAGCTGGAGGTGGACCACGTCGGCAGCACCGCCATCCCCGGCTGCGCCGGCAAGGGGATCATCGACCTGATGGCCGTCTATCCCGACGGGATGCTCGCCGAGGCGCGGGCCGCCGTCGACGCGCTCGGCTTCCAGCCCCAGACCTTCGGCGATCCCTTCCCCGAGGACCGCCCCATGCGGGTCGGCACCCTGTGCGCCCACGGGCGCCGCTACCGCATCCACGTCCACGTCATCGCGGTCTCCTCGCACGAGGTCGACGCGCTGCGCACCTTCCGCGACCGCCTGCGCCGCAACGCCGCGCTGGTCGGCGCCTACGTGGCCCGCAAGCGCCACCTCATCGCCCGGGGGGTGACCGGGTCGCCCGAGTACGCGCGCGCCAAGGGCGGGTTCATCAGCTGGGTGCTGGACCAGGACGCGCCCGCCGCCGAGCGCTGAGCCGGGCGGCGGGCCTCAGCCGGGGCGGCTGGCCGCGAGCGCGGCGTCGAGGTCCGACATGAGGTCGGCGGCGTCCTCGATGCCCACCGACAGGCGCAGGAACCCGTCCGGGCAGAGCGGGGCGTCGAGGTCGTACCGCCCGCGCCGCTCCAGGGTCGACTCGGTGCCGCCGAGGCTGGTGGCGTGGGTCCAGAGCCGGATGGCGCGGCAGACCGCATCGGCGCGCTCGACCCCGCCCTCGACCACCACCCCGACGATGGCGCCGAAGCCGCCCTCGAGAAGCCGCGCGGCACGCTCGTGCTGCGGGTGCGAGGGCAGCCCGGGATAGAGCACCGCGGCCACGTCGGGGTGGCCGGCGAGCCGGCGGGCGAGCTCCGCCGCGTTCTCCATCTGCCGCCGCACCCGCACCTCGAGGGTGCGCAGGCCGCGCAGCGTCAGCCAGGTCTCAAGCTGCCCGGGGATGGCGCCGTCGCGGGTGCGCAGGCTCCGGATCGCCTCCGCGTCGGCGGCGTCGGCGGCGATCACGGCGCCGAGGACGAGGTCGCTGTGGCCGCCCGCGTACTTGGTGAGCGAGTGCACCACCAGGTCGGCGCCGAATCCCAGGGGACGCATGGCGCAGGGTGGGGTGAGGGTGCTGTCGACCAGCACCCGGGCCCCGGCGGCGTGGGCGGCGGCGGCGCACGCGGGCACGTCGCAGACGGTGAGCAGCGGGTTGGTGATGGTCTCGAGGCAGCAGAGCGCCGCCCCCGTCGACGCCGCCGCCACCGCGTCGGTGTCGGCGATGTCGACCAGCCGCGTCTCGATGCGGCCGGCGGCGTCGAGCTCGTGGAGGAGCCGCCGGGTCCCCGAGTAGCCGTTGTGCGGCCCCACGACCGCCGCGCCCGGCGGGACGGTGCCGAGCACCGCGGCGAGGGCGGCGACGCCGGCGGAGAGGACCACCGCGCCGGCGCCCCCGTCGAGGTCGGCGAGGGCGGCCTCGAGCCGCTCCCAGAGCGGGTTGCGCTCGCGGCCGTACTCGTAGCCGCCGGGGTTGCCGTGCTCGAAGATCGAGGACGGCACCAGCGGCGGCGCGATCGCCCCGGAGACCGGGTCGGAGCCGAGCCCCGCATGTGCCGCCCGGGTGGCGAGGGTCCACTCCGCGTCCATCGCCGGGGAACCTAGCAGTTCCCCGGCCGGCCGGGGCGGGGGAGGGAGCGCCGGGCTCGCATTCTCGCCATCGGGGTCGACCCGGCGATGACGGCGGCTGTGAGGAGCCCGTCGCAGACTGGGTCGCGGATCGTCTTCACTTCCTCCAGGAGGCACCAGGCTGGAGACCGTCCGCGCCCGCTTCACCGGGCCGTGCTTCGGGGTGCGTGACGCCCTCGCCACCGTCGAGGCGGCGCTCGGCGATGGCGATCCGCGCTCTGTGGTGGCGCTCGGCTCGATCGTGCACAACCCCCAGGCCCAGGAGCGGCTGGCGCTCCGCGGCCTGAGCGTCGAGCGCGATCCGGCTCGCGTCCGCGAGGGCGCCCGCATGGTGATCACCGCCCACGGGGCGGCGCCGGCGGTCTTCGCGGAGGCGTCGCGGCGCGGCCTCGAGGTGGTCGACACGACCTGCCCGTTGGTGCGGCGGGTCCAGGAGGCGGCGATGGCGGTCCGCGACGGCGGCCGCACCCTGGTGGTGGTCGGCCATGGCGAGCACCCCGAGGTGCGCGGCGTGCTCGGCTGGGCGGGCGGCGGCCACCTCGTCCCCAGCGCCGCCGAGGCCGAGCACGTGCCCGCCGGCAGGCACCTCGGGGCGGTGGTGCAGAGCACCTTCCCGGGGGCGCATCTGCCCCCCATCCTCGCCGCACTCGAGCGGCGAGCGCTGAGCCTCGAGGTGCACGACACCCGCTGCCCGGTGGTGACCATGCGCCAGCGCGACGGCGGCCGGCTGGTGGCGCAGGCGGACGTCATCGTGGTCGTCGGCGGCCGGTCGAGCGCCAACACCCGGGCGCTTGCGGAGAGCTGCGGGGCCCACCGTCCGACCTACCATGTCGAGACTCCCGACGAGGTGCGGCCGGAGTGGTTCTCGCCGGGGCAGCGCATCGGCATCGCCAGCGGCACCTCGACGCCCGACTGGCTCGTCGACGCGGTCGACGACCTCTGCAGGAGCTTCTGATGGCGGCGGTGCTCGGACCCGGCGTGGCCCCTTCCATCCCCGCGCGCAGCGCCGAGCTGCGCTCCCGCATCGACGGCGGCCTCCGCCTCGTCCTGGGCGACTGCCCGGAGGCGATGCGGGCGCTCTGCGGCGAGGCCCTCGGCGTGCTCGGGGCCGACGGCGACCCCATCGCCTCAGGCGGCAAGCGGCTGCGGCCGCTGCTCTGCCTGCAGGTCTGCGACGCGCTCGGTGGTGACCTCGACCCGGCGCTGCTGCCGGCGCTGGCGCTCGAGTGCATCCACGCCTTCTCCCTGGTCCACGACGACATCGCCGACGGCGACCGCGAGCGCCGCGGCCGCCCCTCGCTGTGGGCGCGCGCCGGCACCGGCCCGGCGCTCAACGCCGGCGACGCCCTGATGGCCCTGGGCCTGGGGCTGGCGTGGCGGGCCAGCCCCTGGGCGGCGGCGCTGATCCACAGCGCCACCCTGTCGATGATCGAGGGACAGCACCTCGACATGAGCGCCGAGGGCGCCATCGCTCCCACCGTCGCCGACTGGGAGCGGCTGGCGACGCGCAAGACCGGGGCGCTGTTCGCCGCCTCCAGCGCGGCCGGGGCGGCCACCGCCCGCGACGGCGACGACGCCGTGGTCGAGGCCTTCTGGCGGCTGGGCGAGCGGCTCGGCCTCGCCTTCCAGGCCCGCGACGACATTCTCGGCGTCTGGGGCGACCCGGCGCAGACCGGCAAGCCGGTCGGCGGCGACCTGACCCGGCGCAAGGCCAGCCTCCCGATCGCCGTCGCCCTCGAGGGCGGAGAGGGCGCCGGCCTCGCCGCCGCCCTCGACGACCCCGCCAGCAGCGTCGAGCGGCTGCTGGAGCTGCTCGAGGCCGCGGGCGCCAGGGAGCGCGCCCTCGAGGTCGAGCACGGGCACCGCCGCGCCGTCGAGGCGCTGCTCGACGCCCTGGTGTCCGAGGTCGACGGCGGCGCCGCGCTGCGCGGGCTCGTCGACGCGATGTGGGGACGGCGCTCGTGACCGCAGCCGTCCCCCTGCCCGCCCGGCCCCCCCGCGCCGGCTCGCTCGCACCCGACGCCGAGCTGCTCGACGCCGCCTGCGAGCGCGCCCGCGACGGGCTGCTCGCCCAGCAGCGCACCGACGGCCACTGGTCCTACCGGCTGCAGAGCAACGTCTGCATGGAGGCGGAGTACCTGCTGCTGGGCCGCATCCTCGGCCGTGCCGACCCCGAGCGGGAGCGGCGGCTGGTCACCCGGATCCTCGACGACCAGCTGCCCGACGGTGGGTTCCCCACCCATGCCGCCGGTCCGGCGGATGCCGACGTCACCGTCGAGGCGCTGGCCGCGCTGCGCGCCGCCGGGCTGCCCGCCGACCACCCGGGGGTCGCCGCCGCCCGTGCCGCCGCCGAGCGCCTCGGGGGCGTCGCCGCCACCCGGGTGTTCACCCGGATGTGGCTCGCCTGCGCCGGGCTCCGGCCCTGGGAGGGGCTGCCAGAGCTGCCCCCGGAGATGCTCTTCCTCCCCGAGCGGGCGCCGCTGGGACTGATGCGCTTCGCGTCGTGGGCGCGGGCGACGATCGTGCCCCTCACCGTGGTGCTGACCCTGCGGCCCCCGTGCGACGCGGTCGTGCTCGAGCCCGGCGCCATCCCCGACGGCGCGCCCGGCGGGCCGCGGCGCCCCGTCCCCACCGGCCCGCTCGCCTCCGCGTTCCTCGGCGTGGACCGCGTGCTCGGCGCCTACCGGCGGCTCCCCCGCCAGCCCGGCCGCGGCCGGGCCCTCGCCCGCGCCGAGGCCTGGATCATCGACCACCAGGACGCCGACGGCGCCATCGGCGGGATCCAGCCGCCGATGGCGTACCAGTGCCTCGCCCTCCATGCCCTCGGCCACCGCCGCGGCAGCCCGGCACTGGAGCGCGCCTGGGGCGCCTTCGAGGGCTTCGCGCTCGACGACGGCGAGCGCTGCGAGATGCAGGCGTGCGTCTCGCCGGTGTGGGACACGGCCCTGGCGATGCTCGCCCTCGCCGACCTCGGCGTCGCCCCCGACGACGAGGCGATGCGCCGGGCGGCGCGCTGGCTGCTCGACGAGGAGGTGCGGGTGCGCGGCGACTGGGCGCGGATGCGCCCGCGGCTGCCCGCCGGAGGCTGGGCGTTCGAGTACCACAACGACCTCTACCCCGACGTCGACGACACCGCCATCGTGCTCTGCGCGCTCGGCGCCGCCGAGGTGGAGGGCCGCGACGAGGCGGTGCTCCGCGGGCTGCGCTGGATGCTCGGGATGCGCTGCCGCGACGGCGGCGTCGCCGCCTTCGACGCCCAGAACACCAGCCGGCTGGTGGGCCGCATCCCCTTCTGCGACTTCGGCGCAGTCACCGACCCGCCCAGCGCCGACGTCACCGCCCACGTGCTCGAGGCGGCGGCCCGCTGGGGGCTGGGGTCCACCCACCGCGACGTCGCGGCGATGCGCGGCTGGCTGCTCCGCCACCAGGAGACGGACGGCTCGTGGTTCGGCCGCTGGGGGGTGAACCACGTCTACGGCACCGCCGCGGTCGTCCCCGGGCTGATCGCCGGCGGGCTGCACCGCCTGCATCCCGCGGTGCAGCGCGGCGTCGCCTGGCTGCTCACCGCGCAGCGCGAGGACGGCAGCTTCGGCGAGGACTGCGGCTCCTACCGCGACGCCGCGCTGCGCGGCCGCGGCGAGCCCACCCCGTCCCAGACCGCGTGGGCGCTGCAGGGTCTCTGCGCCGGTGGCGAGGCGGGCAGCGGCGCGGCGGCGCGGGCGGCGCGCTGGCTGATCGACGAGCAGGGCGCCGACGGGCTGTGGCGCGACGCGCGCTTCACCGGCACCGGGTTCCCCGGCGACTTCTACCTCGGCTACCACGGCTATGCCGCGTACTTCCCCGGGGCGGCGCTGGGACGCTACCGGCGCACCCGACCCACCTCGGGCAAGCGCGAGGCCGGCCGCGCCCCGATCAAGCTGACCGGCGCCATCACCGCCCTGCACGTCGAGACCGGGAACGGCAGGAGATCAGCGCGGACGAAGGAGGCTCTGTCCTAGTGCGCTTCCCGCTCCGGATGACCGTCGACTCGTCGATCCACGCCGCTCGAGCCAAGCGCGCGGGCGACCCCCACTCGCCGATGGTGCTCATGCTCGAGCCCACCCTGGCGTGCAACCTCGCCTGCATCGGCTGCGGGAAGATCCTCGAGTACGAGGACAACCGAACCGAGCTCACCGTCGAGCAGTGCCTCGACGCGGCGCGCGAGTCGGGCGCGCCCGTGGTCTCCATCTGCGGCGGCGAGCCGCTCATCTACCGCGGCATCGACGAGCTGGTCGAGGGCCTGATCCAGATGGGCAAGCACCTCATCCTCTGCACCAACGGGCTGCGCCTGGAGGGCTTCGCCCGGCGGCGGTCGCCGCACTCGCAGCTGAGCTTCGCGGTGCACCTCGACGGCATGGAGGAGACCCACGACCATATCGTCGCCCGCGCCGGGGTCTTCGAGATCGCGGTGCGCGCCATCGCCGTCGCCAAGGCGGAGGGCCACCGGGTCACCACCAACACCACCATCTACCGCGAGACCGACGTGGAGGAGGTCCGCGAGATGCTGGAGCTGGTGACCTCGCTGGGAGTGGACGGGGTGCTGCTCTCGCCCGCCTTCGGCTACGAGGCGATCGACAAGTCGGTGGTGATGACCCGCGACGAGATCGTCGCCAAGTTCCGCGCCATCCAGTCGTTCGACAGCCGCTACCCGGTGCTCACCTCGCCGATCTACCGCGAGTTCCTGCGCGGCGAGCGCAGCCTCACGTGCCACGCGTGGGGCACGGTCACCCGCAACCCCTACGGCTGGAAGGGACCGTGCTACCTGATCACCGACCAGGTCCACCAGAGCTGCCACGACCTGCTCACCACGACCAACTTCGACGACTACGGACCAGGACGCGACCCCCGCTGCGAGCACTGCATGATGCACTCCAGCTTCGAGCCCGCCGCCGCCGACGCCGCCGCGAGCAGCCCTCGCGACCTCCTCCGGACGCTCCGATGGACGGTGACGTGAGCGGGCCGGCGGTGCGGTGACCGCCAGCGCCGCCCCACCGCTGCCCGGCGACGGCCTCGGCGTCGCCCGCCGGCGTGAGAACTTCCCGCTCGCCTGGCTGTGCGGGCCGCGGCTGCGCTCCCGCCGCCTTGCCGTCTACGGCTTCTGCCGGCTGGTCGACGACCTCGGCGACGAGTACACGGGCGATCGCGTCGCCGCGCTCGACGCCGCCGAGGCCCAGGTTCGCGCCGCCGCCCGCGGTGCCGCCACCCACCCGGTCTTCAGCGCGCTGCAGCCGCTGCTCGCCGGCGGCGGCATGCCCACCGACCCGTTCCTGCGGCTGATCGAGGCCAACCGGGTCGACCAGCGGGTGTCCGCGTATGAGAGCTGGGACGCGCTCGACGCCTACTGCGCGCTGAGCGCCGCGCCTGTCGGGGAGATGGTGCTGCACCTCGAGGGCGCAGCCTCCCCGGAGCGGCTGCGGCTGTCGGCAAGCGCGTGCGCCGGGCTGCAGCTCGCCAACCACTGGCAGGACCTCGCCGAGGACGCCCGGCGGCGGCGCTGCTACGTGCCTCGCGACGTCCTCGAGCGCCACGGCGTCGGGGTGGCGCAGCTCGCTGCCGGGTTCGCCGCTCCCGGCTTCCCGGGGATGCTCGCGGAGTGCCTCGCCGCCGCCCGCGAGCGGCTCGCCGCCGGCTGGCCGCTGGTCGCCGGGCTGGGCCGCCGGCGTCTCGCCGTCGAGGTGGCCGGCTTCGTCGCCTACGGCGCCGCCGCCTGCGACGCCGTCGAGGCCGCCGGGCCGGCGCTGCTGCGGCACCGGCCCGCGGCCGACGCGGCGGGCCGGGCGGGCGCCGCGCTCACCGCGCTGCGCGCCCTGCTCGCCCCCGGGCGGCCGCCGCGGGGCCTGCGGCGGTGAGCCTGAACCACGCCGAGCCTTCGCGCGCGCTCCACCCCGAGCAGCTGGTGGCCGACGGCCGCCGCGAGTGCGCCCGGGTGGCCCGCAACGGCGCGCGCACCTTCTACGTCGCCTTCTGCCTGCTGCCGCCGCGCCGCCGCCACGCCATCCACGCGGTGTACGCCTTCAGCCGCGCCGCCGACGACGTCGCCGACGACCCCGCCCTCCCCCCCGCGGAGAAGCACCGCCGCCTCGCCGAGCTCCGCGACGGGCTCGCCGCGGTGTACTCGTCGGTCCCCCACACCCCCCGACAGGCGGCGCTCGCCGACGCGGTCCGTGACTTCGACATCCCCCGCTCGCTGCTGGAGACCCTGGTCGACGGCGTCGGCATGGACGTCGAGCCCCGCCGCCACGCCGACCTCGCCGCGCTGCGCGCGTACTGCCACGCCGTCGCCGGGGTGGTGGGCCAGATGTGCATCCGCATCTTCGGCGCCGCCGGGCCGGAGGCGGATGCCCTCGCCGACGAGCTGGGATTCGCCCTGCAGCTCACCAACATCCTTCGCGACCTCGCCGAGGACGCCGCCGGGGGCCGCTTCTACCTCCCCCAGGACGAGCTCGCCGCCCAAGGCCTCGACGAGGCCGCGGTGCTCGCCGCGGTGCCCGGCGACGCCCCGGCCACACGGTTCCTCGCCCTCCAGGCGGAGCGGGCGGCGCAGGCGTTCCAGGCCGCGGGGGCGCTCCTGCCGCTGGTTCCCCGGGGCAGCCGTCCCTGCCTGGCGGGGATCGCGCTCCTCTACCGCACCCTGCTCGACCGGCTCCGTGAGCGTGACTGCGTTCCCCGGGCGGCGCGGCTGCGGCTCGACACCCGGACCAAGCTGGCGGTGGCGGGCCGGGCCGTCGTCGGCGGGGCGGTGACCGGGAAGCTGTGACCGGCTGCATCGTCGTGGGGGGCGGGGTGGCGGGGGTCGCCGCCGCGCTCGCGGCCGCCGACCGGGGCTGGCGGCCGCTGTTGCTCGAGCGTGGCCCGGTGCTCGGCGGCATGGCCCGCTCCCACCCCGACCGCCGGCTCGGCGGCGACCTCGACTGCGGCCAGCACGTCGTGCTCGCCTGCTGCACCGAGCACCGGGCCCTGCTCCGCCGCCTCGGCACCGACCACCTGGTGCCGGTCGCCCCGCGCCTCGACGTGCTCGTCGTCGACGAGCAGGGCCGCCGCGCACGCCTCGGCGAGAGCCCCCTGGCGGCGCCGCTCCACCTCGGTCCCGCGCTGCTGCGGATGCCCTTCCTCGGCCACCGCGACCGCCTCGCCATCGCCGCCGCGGTGCTCCGGCTCACCGCGCTGCGCGACCTGTCCCGGCTCGACGCCGTGGATCTCGCCACCTGGCTGGGGGCCGCGGCCCGGGGCTCGCGCCGCCGCGCCTTCTGGGACCTGGTCACGGTCGCCACCTGCAACCTGAGCACCGCCGAGGTGAGCGCCGCGGTCGGCGCCTTCGTGCTCCGCGAGGGCTTCCTCCTCCACCGCGGCGCCGCCGCGATCGGGGTGCCCCGGGTGGGCCTCAGCCACCTGCTCGAGCCCGCCGCGGCGCTGCTCGGCCGGCTCGGCGGCGAGGTGCGCCTCGGCGCCGCCGCCGGCCGGGTGCTGGTCGACGGGGGGGCGGTGACCGGCGTGGTCACCGCCGCCGGTGAGGTGATCGCCACTCCCCGCGTCGTGGTCGCGGGGCCGCCCCCGCTGCTCGCCCGGGTCGCCCCCGAGGTGGCCGCCGATCCCGACCTCGCCGCCGCCCAGCGACTAGGGGTCACCCCCATCCTCAACCTGGTGCTGCGCTTCGACCGGCCGGTGCTCGATGCGCCGCTGCTGGCGGTGTGGGACAGCCCGCTGCAGTGGCTCTTCAGCCGCAGCCGGCTCTGCGACGAGCCCGGCGACGGCGAGACCGTGGTCTGCTCGCTCTCCGCCGCCGAGGATCTCGCCACCCTCCCGGGCGAGGCGGTGCTCGACCGTCTCCTGCCCCACCTCCACGCCGCGCAGCCGCGCAGCCGCGACGCCGCGCTGACCGGCTGGCACGTCACCCGGGAGCGCGCCGCGACCGCCTCGCTGCGCCCCGGCACCGCGGCGCTCCGGCTCGGTCCGGCGACGCCGGTTGCCGGCCTCGCCGTCGCCGGGGCGTGGACCGCGACCGGCTGGCCGGTGACGATGGAGAGCGCCGCGCGCAGCGGCCGCGCCGCCGTCGAGCACCTGGAGCGGGCACGTTTCGCCGGATCCCGTGGTACGCTGCACGTCCCCACCGGCACCTCGCCGGTGACCACGGAGATCAACGTATGAGGCCCATGTGGACGGCGCTACGCCCCGGCGGGGGTGGAGCACGCACGGCATGGGCCGCGCCTCGATGATCTAGTCAGACCCTGACGCCCGATCTCGAGGACCGCGTGGCCCGGCCACGGCGGTCCTTTTCGATTCATCGAGACAGAAGAGATGCGGGTGACAGAGATGCTGACGGTGGCAGAGGCGACACCGGTGCCGCGCAGGACGGCGCCGGCAGTGGAGCTCCGGGGAGTGAGCAAGAGCTTCCGCACGCGTCCAGGCGGGCTGCCGTGGCGGCGCGGGGCCGCGACCGAGAAGACGGCGCTGCACGCCCTCGACCTGGAGATGCGCGCCGGCGGGATCACCGGGATCATCGGCGTGAACGGGAGCGGGAAGTCGACGCTCATCCGCATCCTCGCGACCCTGATGGTGCCGGACACCGGCACCGCGCGCGTCTTCGGCCACGACGTGGTCGCCGACGCCGACGCGGTGCGCCGCCGCATCAACCGGGTCTCGGTCGAGGCGGCGTTCTTCAAGGAGCTGAGCCCGTGGGAGAACCTGCTCTACGCGGCGCGGCTGTACGGCACCGTCGCCGACGCGCGTCCGCGCGCGGTGTCGGTGCTCACCCGCCTGGGGCTGCCGGCCGACGCCATGGACCGTCCAATGAAGCAGCTCTCGCGCGGCCAGCAGCAGAAGGTGGCGATCGCGCGGAGCTTCCTCACCACCCCCTCGCTGCTGCTGATGGACGAGCCCACCACCGGGCTCGATCCCCACTCCAAGCGCGACGTGCAGCGGCTCATCGAGGTGCTGCGCGACGAACGCGACGTGACCATCGTGCTCTGCACCCACGACCTCGCCGAGGCCGAGGCGCTCTGCGACCGCATCGTCATCCTCGAGGCCGGTGCGGTGGTGGTCGACGCGCCGCCGGCGGAGCTGTGTGCGGGGGTAGACAGCCTCGAGGACGTGTTCCTGCGGATGACCGGCCACAGCATCGACGACAAGGAGGACAGCTCATGAGCACCGCCGCGCTCCGCCACGAGGTCGGCGCGTTCGTCGGCTTCCTGGAGCGGCAGAAGAACATCTACCGGCGCTTCTGGGCCTGGGAGGCGGTGTGGTTCGTCTACAGCATGGTCAGCGTGATGAGCATCGGCTACCTCGCGACCGGCCTCGAGGCGACCGGCGTCGGCGGCCACGTCGATCTGCGCGCCGTCCAGCTGTACCTGCTCGCCGGCTCGATGCTCTGGAGCTACCTCTCGCTGGTGTTCATGGAGGTCGCCTACATCGTCGCCTGGGAGCGCTGGGAGGGCACCATCGAGTACACGTTCATGGCGCCGGTGAGGCGGACCACCCACCTGCTCGGCATCTGCGTCTTCGCCGTGCTCTACGGCATGGCGCGGACCGCGGCGGTGGTCGTCGTCGCGCTGCTCGTCTTCCGCGTCGACCTCTCCCACGCCGACCTGGTCGCCGCGGCGCTGGTGCTGGTGGCGTCGACGGTGCCGCTCATCGGCCTGGGGATCCTGATCGCGATCCTGCCGCTGCTGGCACCGGAGAAGGGCGAGCAGATGAGCACCGCGCTGCAGGGGCTGTTCCTGCTCGTCTCCGGGGTCTACTACCCGGTCTCGGTGCTGCCGCTGCCGCTCCAGGCGGTGGGGGTGCTGTCGCCGCTCACCTACACGCTCTCGGCGATCCGCGACGCGCTGCTCCACGGCGCCCACGTCGCCGCGCTGCTGCCCCGGATCGGCGTGCTGGTGCTGATGGGGGTCGTGCTCATCCCCCTGGCGCTCCGGCTCTTCGCCCTCGCCGAGCGGCGGGCGAAGCGGCTGGGCACCCTGAAGCGGAGCGGGTAGCCCTCAGCGCTTGCCCGCGGTGACCCGCTCGCGGCTGGGCCGGCGCTTGCCGACGAGCCGGGTCTCCGCGGTGCGCCGCCCCCGAAGCGCGTCCAGGCTCCACGGGCCCGCGCCCGCGGCGGAGATGTAGAGCCAGACGAAGCAGTACAGCGCGGAGGAGACGCCCTGGTTCAGCACCGGCCAGAAACTCTCGGGGAACGCGAACTGGAAGTACGCCACCGCCATCTCCCCGGCGAGCAGGAAGGCGACCGGACGGGTGAACAGGCCGAGGAGGAGCAGGCCGCCGCCGAAGGTCTCGAGGACGCCGCCGATCCACGCCTCCGACATCAGCGGGACGGTGCCGCCGGTCGGGGGGATCCCGGCCGGGAAGGCGAAGAGCTTCATCGTGCCGGAGAGCACGAAGATGAACGCGGCCACGATGCGGAGCAGGCTCAGCAGGTACGGGGCCGCCGCGGGCCACCTGGCGACCAGATGCCTCGCACCGGTCATCTCACTCCCTCCTGTCTCTCTGATCTCTCTCGAGGTCCCGCAGCGACCCGGTGGCCGCGAGGGCGGCCGCGGCGGCGCGGGCCTCGACCAGGGGGGCGATCCGCGCCAGCAGAGCCAGCGTACCCCAGGCGGACGGATGCGCCGCCTGCCGGGCCAGCCGCCAGGCCGAGGCGGCGGTGGCGCCGGGCCGGACGACGCCGGAGGCGGCGCCCAGCGGCCTCCGGGGGGTGTCGAGCACCGCGCGCACCACCACCAGCGGCACCCCGGCACGGAGGCATGCCACCGCCCAGGCCGCCGCCTCGGTCTCGGCCGCGAGGGCGCCGGCGGCGGCCAGACGGGCGCGCGCGGCGAGGTCGTCGACCACCGCGTCCACGCTCGCCACCACGCCCGCCACCGCCGGGGCCGCGGCGGAGAGCACCGCGGCGCACACCGCCGGGTCGACCCGCGGCGCCTCCAGGGGGCGGCCGTCGATGTCGCAGAGGCCGGTCGCGACCACGACCGTGCCCACCCCGAGGCCGGGGTCGCAGCCGCCGGCGACCCCCGCCACCACCACCGCGGTCACCTCTCCGTCCAGCGCCGCCGCGGCGGCCGCCGCGGCCGCCGCCTGCCCCATGCCGCTGGTCACCACCCGCACCCCGGGCCGGTCGCCGAGGCGGCGCCGCACCGCCGCCGCCTCGCGGCGCAGCGCGCAGCCGATCAGGACCGTGGAAGCACCACGGTGGCCGCGCCCGCGGACAGCAGTCCCCGCCCCGGTCCGGCGTCGAGGAGCAGCCGGTATCCCTGGCCGGGCACGGTGGCGATGCGCACCGTCGCCCCGGCCTCGACGAGCTTGCGGCGAAGCCGGTAGACGCTGCTCACCACCGCCGCGTCGGTGGCCTCGGCGACGCCGCCCCAGGCGCCCTCGATGATCTGGGCGCGGCTGATGACCTGGCCGGTGTGGGTGGCCAGGAACTCGAGCAGGTCGGCCTCCCTGCTGGTGAGCGAGAGCCGTCCGCGCTCGCTGCTCAGCCGGCGCCGGCTGGGCTCGAACACCACCCGGCCGAGCACCATGCGGCTGCGCGCCAGCGGGGCCACCGCCACCGACCGCCGCAGCGCCGCCTGGGCGGTGGTGCGCAGCAGCGCGGGGGCGAAGGGCTTGGGCAGGTGGTAGTCGGCGCCGGCCTCGAGGTAGCGCTCGGTGGGACCGCCGCCGAGCACGATGAGCGGGAGGTCGGTCTCCCGCCGCAGCTCGGCGATCCCCTCGGCGCCGCCCAACGCGTCCGAGTCGGTGATGAGGAGGTGGGTCTCGCCCTCGCCCAGCGCCTCGAGGAGCAGGCTCCGATCGGCGACGAAGGTGGGCAGGAGCCCCAGGCGGCGGCAGATCAGCGCCACCACCTCCCGGTAGTCGGGCTCCTGGTCGAGGATGACGGCGGACATACGCGGTCTCCCCTGGATGGTTGCGAGACGCTTCCGTACCCCCGACCTACAATCCGCGAGGGACCCGGAGTTTGTCAACTGGACCGAAGGACACATGGCCAGAACGACCGACGTGGTCTCCGCCGCCGCCCGCGAGGGGATCCGGCGGCGGGCGCGGATGCGGATGCTCTTCCGGCGTGCGGTCGCGCTGGTCGATCGTCTGGCCGTCGAGGAGGGGCTGAGCCCGGCGCAGTACCACGTGCTGCTCGCCCTCGCCGCCCGGGCGGGAGAGGGCGGGCTGCCCGAGAGCGCGCTGGTGCGCCACCTCGACGCCAGCCGCGCGCACGTCTCCGCCATGGTCCGCTCGCTGCACGCCGCCGGCCTCACCCTGGAGTGGCGCGACCCTCACGACCGCCGCCAGCTGCGCCTGGCCGTCGCCGACGCCGGCTGGGAGCTGCTCGAGCGCCTCGGCGAGCGCCAGGAGCAGGTGCTGCGCGACTTCGTCGCCGGCTTCGACCGGGGCGAGGTCGAGGAGATCGTCGCCGACATCTCCGCCCGGTATCTGGGGCTGGACGGGCGCTGACGAGCCCGTCCGGGCTCCGGTCACGGGAGGCCGGGGAGGGGAATGCCGAAGGGCTGGGCGGGGGTGGGCGTGGCCCTGGGGCCGGAGGCGTGGACGGTGACCGAGCCGTGCATCACCCGGTAGCCGTACAGGCTGCAGTAGTACGCGTAGTGGCCGGGGCTCCGGAAGGTGAAGAACCAGCTGGCGCCGTTGGCGAACGGGCCACTGTCACCGAGGCCGTCGGGGCCGTCGCCCGGGCCCTGGCCGGCGCACGCCGCCGGGGTGCACCGGGTCACGCTGTGCGCGCTGGCGGTGTTGTTGAACCAGGTCACGGTGGCGCCGTCGCTGATGTCGACGTCGGCGGGGGTGTAGCAGAAGCCGATGCTGCACCCCGACGGCGACTCCTCGATGAGCACCCGCGAGCCCTGGGTGGGGGTGACCTTCGCGCCGGTGGCCAGGGGCCCGTGGATCGCGAGCAGCAGCAGCACCGCGAGCACGGCCGCACCGCCGCCGGTCGCGACCCTCCGGGGCCGGCGACGTCCGTGCATGCTGCCCTCCCGTCGAGCCGACTCGACACCCGGACGTCACCCGAGTCCGGATTGTTCGTGGAGTATGGACCGGATGCCGCGCGGGGTGGTCCTCGAAACTCGGAGTGCGGCGGACCGGGGTGCCGCGGGTCACCGGCCGGTGGCGGGGGTGTGCGGCTATGCTGCGTGGGCCGTGAGCGCCTACGAGACGCTGCCCTCCGGACTGCCGGTGCCCGCCGACGACGGTGCCGCCGACCACCTGCCGGGACGTGTCCTGGCACCGCTCCGGCTTCGCGCCACCGGCGGCGGCGAGGTCGACCTCGGCGCCCTCGACGGCGGGCGCACCGTGCTCTACATCTATCCCCGCACCGGCACCCCCGGCGAGCCGTTGCCCACCGGCTGGGACGACATCCCCGGGGCGCGGGGCTGCACCCCGGAGGCGTGCGCGTTCCGCGACCACCACGCCGACCTGAGCGCCGCCGGCGTCGCGGTGCTGGGACTGTCGGCGCAGAGCGGGGCGGACCAGGACGAGGCCGCCGGCCGCCTGGTGCTGCCCTACCCGCTGCTCTCCGACCCCGAGCTTCGGCTCGCCGCGCAGCTGGGGCTGCCGACCTTCTCGGTCGACGGGATGATCCTCTACCGGCGGCTCACCCTCGTCGTCCGCGACGGCGCCGTCGAGCACGTCTTCTATCCCGTCTTCCCGCCGGACGCGCACGCCGCGCAGGTGCTGCGGTGGCTGCGCGAGCATCCGGTGTCGTGAGCATGCCCACGGTCGCGTCGAGGCCTGCGTGCGGTGCAACCGCATGGCACCGTGCGCACGGTGCAACCGCCGAGCCGGCGACGGCTCAATCACTGCAATCGCACGGCTTTGGCCAGAGCCGCGTAGGTTTTTCCGCGCTCGCGCGTCTCATCCGCGGATCATCGGAGTCCTGGGGAGAGAAGCGGTGTCGAGAGCGCGTCACCAACCCGGAGACCGGCCGCCGGCCTGGGGCGGACATGAGGGGGACACCGTGCACATCATCGTCACGTGCGAGTGCTGTGGCCGCCGCCACTCACTCGCCCGGCCGCTGGACCGGCCGCAGATCCTGCACCTGATCTGCCACGACTGCGAGCGCTGCCTGCGCGTCGAGGTCAGCGCCCGCGACATGCGGCGGGACGCCCCGCTCAGCGCCGCCCGCTAGATCCCATAGGGTCTTGTCAAGCCTTGGGTTCACGAGCTAGGCCTTCACTACAGTAGTTTCGCCAAGACCAGGTCCCGACGCTCCATGCGTCGGGACCGGGTGCGCCGCGTCGAACTCTCGGCCGCCCCGCCACACTCCCCACACCAGCGCCAACGCCTTGCTCATGCAATGGCCGATCGCGTTCATGGCCGACTTTCCAGCAGCCCGCTTGCGGGCGTAGTGCTCGCGGATTACCGGGTTGTGCTGGATCCCCACCACCGCCATGCGATAGGCGGCCGTGCGGAGGTAGGCGTTGCCCGTCTTCGCCATCCTCCAGCTGGTCTCGGGGTTGGCGCCCTTCTTGCCGGAGCTCTGCTCCTTGGGGTGGACGCCGGCATAGGCGAGCAGCTGGTCGACGTCTTGGAACCGCCAGATGTCGCCGATCTCGGCCATCAGCGTGGCCGCAGTCGCCGCCCCCACTCCAGGGATCGTCTGCAGACGTCGGGCGACGTCGCCATCGAGCAGCTTCTGCACCTTGACCTCGGCCTCGGCGACCTGCTGCTCGAAGAGGTCGTACTGCGAGATCAGCAGTCGCATCTCGAACCCGACCTGGGCCTCGAGCTCGGGCGCAGCAACCGAATCGATCGCCAGCTGCCGGAGCTTCGCAGCCTTCGCCGGACCGATCGCCCGTGCCCCAATACCCGGACGCTTGATCTTGGCCAGGGTCTCCAGACGCAGCCGGGCCACCGCCTTGGCGGTGGGCGCCTTGCGGAGCACCGCCAGGGCACTCACGCAGGTGGGGTCGTCCCACGCCTCTCGCATCTCCGGGAAACCGATGTCCACCAAGCGCTGGATGCGTTGACAGATCTGGCCCTGCTCCTGCACCAGGCGCATCGCGAACCGGGCTGCCTCCTTGAGCTCCGCTCCCACGAGCGGTTCGCCGGTCCGGGGGTGATCTCGCATGCCCAACGCTGCAAGTGTGCGCGCATCGGCCGGGTCACTCTTGCTCCGCTGCAGCCGGCTCTTGGCGAAGTACTTCGCCTCGAGCGGGTTGACCAGCGCCACCGGGTAGCCCTGCCGTCGCAGATGGCTGGCCAGGTTGAACCAGTAGTGGCCGCTGGACTCCATGACCACCATCCGGACCGGCTGCTGCTGCCCGGCCATCCACGTATCGAAGGCGGCGAAGCCCTCGCGGTCGGCGGTGATCCTCACCGCCTTGCGGTCGGCCTCCCGCTCACCCTCTCTGCACACCGCCACGGCATGCTTGTAGGCACCGATGTCCACGCCCACAGCCACGCTCATCACCACCTCCTGTGTCGAATGCGACCCCAGGGGTGCTCGCCGATCTCCGCCCCAGCGTGGGCTGATGCTCCATCACCGGTCACTGCCGTCGGATCCCAATCACCGCTCACAGGCGAAGAGCGAGGGCCGGCTTCTAGTCCCATCGGTCGATCGCCGGATAGCCTCACGCCGGTCTCCCCGTCGAGGTCAGTCACGATTCTGACCTCACAAGGAGGTATATCAGCCTCCGGGCCGCCGTTGCGCGCGTCGTGGGTGCGCGGGCAGGGAGCGATCGGGGAGTGCCACCAGGAGCCGTTGCCCCGGTGGACGCTCACCTCCTGGCCGCAGCCGCGGCAGCGGGCGCAGAACTGATATCCGGCGCTGTTGCAGAGCCGGCGGAAGCCGGCGAGGTTGTGGCCGCGCTGCCGCGCCTCGAGGGCGGCGGCGTCAATGGCGGCGATCGAGGCGCCCGAGCCGGTCCCGCCGGCGGGGGCGTTCACGTGATCTCCGGCGCGCGCCAGTTCGGCTCGACGTTGACCTCGGCGTTGGCGATCATGCGCACCGCGCGGAGCCGCAGGCCCTGCGGCGGCAGCAGCTCGGAGACGAGCTTACCGCCCATCGGCGTTTCCATGAAGGGCATGAACCGGTCGGGGAACCCGGGCATGGTGCAGCCGATGCAGATGCCGCCGACGCTGGGGCAGCCGCCGATGCCGCCCATCCAGCCGCGCTTGGACACGTTGCAGTTGACCACCGATCCCCAGCAGCCCTGCTTGGCCAGGCACTTGCGGGAGTTGAAGCCGGTGGCGAAGTCGGCGTCCTCGTTGAACCCGGTGCGGGAGCAGCCCTCGCGCGCCATCATGTTGAAGAGCCACGTCGGCCGCCCCAGCCGGTCGAGCGAGATCGTCTCGGTCAGGCCGGCGAGGTGGAAGAGCACCGCGAGAAGGGTCTCCATGATGTTGTCGGGCTTCGCCGGGCAGCCGGGGACGTTGATCACCGGCAGCCCGCACCGCGACCGCCAGCCCTTGCCGAGGTAGTCGGTCAGGCCCATTGCGCCGGTGGGGTTGCCCAGCATCGCGTGCATCCCGCCGTAGGCGGCGCAGGTGCCGACCGCGACCACCGCCCAGGCGTGGTGGACGAGGCGGTCGATCCACTCGCAGGTGGTGATCGGCTGCCCGGTCACGCGGTCGGTGCCGAACGCCGCCCAGTAGCCCTCGTCCTTGTTGTTCTCGTTGGGCACCGAGCCCTCGAAGACGACCACGAAGGGGTCGAGCTCGCCGCGCTCCGCTCGGTAGAACCACTCCATGAACTCCTCGCCGACCTCGTAGGCGAGGAAGGGGTTGTGGAGGTGCACCTTGGGGAGTCCGGGGAGGGTGCCGAGGAGAACGTCCTCGATGCTCGGCTGGGTGGCCGCGGTCATCGACACCGAGTCGCCGTCACAGCTGAGGCCCGCGGTCATCCAGAGGATGTGGACCTCGTCCACGGCGGAGGCGCCACGGAAGCTGGGGGACCCGGACCCGGACGCGGCCATGTCGATGTGCCCTCCGGCCCGCAGCGTGGCGCGGACCCGAACCGATCTCCAGACGCCCGTGCCGATGACATTGCAGGTGGGCCGACAAGAAAAAGTACCACGGCACCGTCGGTTGAGGAACCGGGGGTGTCGGTGTGAACCCGGTTCTCGCAGGATTGGCCGCGGCGCGGAGGGGGTACCTCACAGCCCATGAGTGAGCCGGGCTCCCAGATCATCGTCTGTCCCAGCTGCGGGCGCAAGAATCGCATCCCCGATGCGGCGCCGGGCAAGCCCACGTGTGCGGTCTGTCACAGCCCGCTGCCCTGGTCGGTGACCACCGATGACCGCACCTTCGACCGCGTCGCCGCCGGGTCCGACCTGCCCGTCCTGGTCGACCTGTGGGCGCCGTGGTGCGGCCCCTGCAGGATGGTCTCGCCGCTCGTCGAGCGCGCCGCCCCGGCCTTCGCCGGCCGGCTCAAGGTGGTGAAGGTCAACGTCGGCGAGGCGCCCGGGGTGGCGTCGCGCTTCGGCGCTCGGGGCATCCCCACCCTGCTGCTCCTCGACCACGGGCGGGAGGTGTCGCGGCAGGTGGGCGCGGTGCCCTGGCAGCAGCTGGAGCGCTGGGTCCAGGGCGCCCTCGCGGGCCTTCCCGCCGGCCGCAGCTGACCGGGGGGGAGAGCTCCCCCCTTCCGGTCAGAGCAGCAGGTCGAAGCTCCGGAGGCGCCCCCGGTCCTCCGACGAGGGGTTGCGCATGCTCCCGTCCACTCGTCGTAGCGCTTGAGGTCGTTGTTGTCGACATCGAGGCCGGCGACGCTGCGGAAGAAGCGCTCGAACCTGGTGACGCCGATCACCGGCATCGGGCATTCCTCCGTGGACCTGATTCCGGCCGGCCATCGCGGTTGGCGCGGGTTTCTACCGCGCCGGAGCCCGAGGGGTGATCGCCGCCGAGAGCGCTCGTGCCGACGGGGCCTCCGACGCGCTGTCAGCCTTTGACGGCCACGCCCACGACCCCGGGACGGACCACCATCTCCAGGGCGCCCCGGGGCTGCAGCGAGGTCAGCTCGCGAAGGTCGAAGCGCTGGCGGATCGCCGCGACGGTGTCGCGGTCGAGGTGGCAGCCGCCGGCGAGGACCCGCCACACCGGCGTGAGGCGCGCCTGGACACGGCCGCGACGGCCCTCGCCGCGGACGTGCTCGAGGAAGAGCAGCCGCCCTCCGGGCCGGAGCACCCGGCCGATCTCGGCGAGCGCGGTGGCGGGGTCGCGCACGGTGCAGAGAACCAGCGTCGACACCACCGTGTCGAAGCTGGAGTCGGGGAAGGGGAGGCGCTCGGCCAGCGCACCGTCCACGACCACGGCGCGGCCCAGCGACCGGGCCCGCCGCTCCAGCTGCCGGCGCATCGGCTCCTCCGGCTCGGTGACCACCAGACGGTCGACGGCGCCGTAGTGGGCCAGGTTGGCGCCGGTCCCGCCTCCGATCTCGAGCACCTCGCCACTCGCCCGTCCGACCAGCAGGCGGCGCTGCTCGCCCAGCCAGCCACGCTCCGAGGGCGCGAGCAGCCGGTCGTAGACGGCGGCGAAGAGGCGGTCCATGCAGGCCACGGCGGCGATGTTAACCGCTCGACAACCGGTGCCCTCCCGGGCCGCGCCAGCCTGTGCGGCGCGAGTCGACGTCCCTCGCGCCGCCACGGCTCGGCCTCGCGCCCGTGGTGCAGGCGGCCGCCTGCTCGCAGCAGTACCTCCCCGACCAGGACCCGGCATGCACGCCCGGGGTCACCCGACCCGCGGGTGACCCAGGACAACGTCCAGCAGACCATCTGCGTGCGCGGCTACACCCGCGGGGTGCGTCCACCGGTTTCGTACACCGACGAGCGCAAGCGCCAGGGGATCGCCGACTACGGCTGCACCGACACCAATCCCGCCGACTACGAGGAGGACCATCTCATCCCCCTCGAGCTCGGCGGGAGCCCCACCGACCCGGGCAACCTCTGGCCCCAGCCCGCTATCCCACCGGCGCCGCCGGCCGGACCGCGGCCGACAAGGACCGGATCGAGAACCGGCTCCACGCCAGGGTCTGCGCCGGCGACGTCTCGCCTGTCGGGGCCCAGCGCGCGATCGCAGTGGACTGGACCACGGCGTCGGACCGGGCACGGTAGAGGCTCTGTCGGCAGCGTGTCTTGACCGGGGGGAGCACCTCCCCCCGCTCAGGGCAAAGACATCGCACGACCGTCAGCGTACGAACCGACTCGGCCGTTGGGCGATGCCGCGGCCTACCCACCCTCCGGCCGGACTCCCGGCAGGCGCTCCCTCTGGTCGCGCAGCGTCTTCGGGCCACCGAAGCCGCCACCAGGCGGAGCGACTGCGGTGAGATCGGCCGAGCAACTCGCGCCGGCGGCAACCGGTCACCGCGGCGACGGCCCCTCCAGATGCCAATGCCGGGTCACCTCCGAGCGCCACTCGGTGCCCCGGTCCTCGCGGGGATAGAGCACGAAGCGGCTGACGGTGCGCTGGCCGCCCTCGTGGTCGCCGTACACCAGGTCGACGGTCAGCGGGATGCCCTCGGTGACCGACCGCCGCACGGTGACGTGGAAGGGGTCGTCGTCATCGCGAACCGCCCCCTGCCAGTAGCCGATGTCGCCGGCGCCGACGTACAGGTCGCGCTGCTGGCGGCGGGCGGCGTCGACGTCGACGTGGTCGTGGTCGAAGCGCTTGCGCCCGTCGGAGACGTGCCAGCCGCGGAGCACCGCCAGGCCGGCGCCAACGTTGCGCAGCGAGATCGCGAGGTAGTAGCGGCCCTCGACCTCCTCGACCACGGCGAGGCCGCCGCGGACGGAGAGGCTGTGGTCGTCGCCGAACAGCACGTCCTCGGCTCGATCCTCCGCGCGCGAGGGCATCAGCACCGGCCGCAGCCCGACCAGCAGGGCGCGCTCGGCGACCCGCGCCGCGTGGTTGGCGGAGCGGATCGAGAAGAAGGTCGCGATCGCCAGGGCGAGAGTGCCGGCCGCGGTCGCCAGCTGGGCGATCGCCGACCAGTCGGGCGCCCTAATCCGCCTGCTCGGTGGGCCGCATCAGCACCTCGTTGATCGCCACCCGCCGGGGCTGGGTGACGACGAAGGCGATGGTCTCGGCGACGTCCTCGGGTGCAGCACCTCGATCGAGCCGAAGCGCTGCCGCATCGTCTCCAGCACCTCGGGGTCGGTGTTGTGGGCCATCAGCTCGGTGGCCACTGCGCCGGGCTCGATCAGGCTGACCCGGACGTGCTGGCGGGTGACCTCCTGGCGGAGCGACTCGCTGAAGGCGTTCACCGCCCACTTGCTGGCGTTGTAGACGCCGCTCCCGACCCGGGCGACGCGCCCCGCCACCGAGCTATGTTGACCACGTCGGCCACCAGCCGGGGCTCCTTCCCCGCCGCCGCGAGCAGGTGGGGGAGGCGGCATGGGACATCGTCCGCTCGAGGCGCCGGTGACCAGGGCGACGGTGCCGGCGAGCCTGTCTGCCATGAGGAGACCTCCGTGGGAAGGATCGATCTCCCGGTCATGCCCCGCCGGCCCCGGGGTCCACACCACGTGACGCGGGACGGGCGCCTGCCCGTCAGCCGACCACCGACACCACCGGTCGGGGCTCTGCGGCCGCCGGCCGGTCGGGGCTCGGGACGATGCCGGTGATGTCCAGGATCTCCTGCTCACCGAGGGTGTCCTCGCGCAGCAGGGCCCGGGTGAGCGCCTCCAGCGGCCCCCGGTTCTCCCGGAGCAGCGCACCCGCGCGCTCGAAGCACTCCTCGACGATCCGCCGGATCTCGGCGTCGATGACCTGCGCCGTCGCCTCGCTGTAGGGCCGCTGCTGGGCCAGCAGCGAGGCGTGCTCGCCGTCGTCGGCGAGATTGAGCGGCCCGACCCGCGGGCTCATGCCCCAGCGCACCACCATCTCCCGGGCGATGTTGGTCACCTGCTTGAGGTCGCTCTCCGCCCCGGTGGTCACCACGCCGTAGATCATCAGCTCGGCGGCCCGGCCGCCCAGCGCACCGATGATCCGGGCCATCAGGTAGTCCTCGGGGTAGTTCTGGCGGTCGTCGACGGGGCTCTGGACGGTGACGCCCAGGGCCCGGCCGCGGGGCACGATCGAGACCTTGCGCACCGGGTCGGCACCGGGGAGGAGGAGGCCGAGCAGGGCGTGCCCGGACTCGTGGTAGGCGGTGCGCTCGCGGTCGCTCTCGGAGAGGACGATGTGCCGCGCCGCGCCGAGCAGCACCTTCTCGAGGGAGTCGCCGAAGTCGGCCATGGTGACCGCGGTGCGGTCGCGGCGGGCGGCGAGCAGGGCCGCCTCGTTGACCAGGTTGCGGAGCTCGGCGCCCACCAGCCCGGGCGTCTGCGACCCGAGGCTGACGAGGTCGACATCGTCCGCCAGCGGGACCTCGCGGGTGTGGATGGTGAGGATGGCGGTGCGACCGGCTCGATCCGGGGGCTGCACCATGACCCGCCGGTCGAAGCGACCCGGTCGCAGCAGCGCCGCGTCCAGGACGTCGGCGCGGTTGGTGGCGGCGATGACGATGACCCCCTCCCGGCCGTTGAACCCGTCCATCTCGGTGAGGATCTGGTTGAGGGTCTGCTCCTGCTCGTCGTGGCCGCCGAGGCGCATCGCCGAGCTCCGGGCGCGCCCGATGGCGTCGAGCTCGTCGATGAAGATGATCGCGGGAGCCGCGGCGCGGGCCTTCTCGAAGAGGTCGCGGACCCTCGACGCGCCCACGCCGACGATCATCTCGACGAACTCCGATGCGGCGACGCTGAAGAAGGGCACCCCGGCCTCGCCGGCGACGGCGCGGGCGAGCAGCGTCTTGCCGGTGCCGGGCGGGCCGACCAGCAGGACCCCCTTGGGCACGGTGCCGCCGAGCCGCTGGTACTTGGCGGGCTCCTTGAGGAAGCCGACCACCTCGCTGAGCTCCTCGTTGACCTCATCGATCCCGGCGACGTCGGCGAACGTGGTCCCGGGACGCTCGGCGTCGTACAGCTTCGCCTTGCTCTTCCCCATCCCGAAGATGCCGCCGCCCGCCGCTGCCGCGGCCCGGCGGCTGAGCCAGATGAAGCCGGCGATCAGCAGGATCGCGGGACCAAACGTGACCAGCAGGGTGAGCAGCGGCGAGGTGGTGCGCAGCGGCGACTCGGCGTTGATGGTCACCTTGTGCTGCACCAGCAGCGCCTCGAGCCCGGTGCCCACGAAGCTGGGCAGCTCGGTGGTGAAGTTGACCGAGCTGTCGGTGGCCGACGGGGCGTGCACCGGCTTGCGCGCGATCCCCTGGATGGTCGGGCCGGTGCTGGTGATGCTGCTCACGTTGTCGCCGATCACCTGGCTGAGAAAGGTGGGGTTGTAGGGGATCGCGACCACGGTGGGGCCCTGGGGCCCCCAGGTGCGAGCCAGCAGGACGTTGAGGGCGAGCAGCGCCACCATCACCATCAGGAAGCGGGGTGACAGCAGGCGCCGCACGGTGCTCGGCGGAGGAGGCGGCGGCCGGTCACTGGATGCCGGTCCCGGCTCGGTCGTCCTCGGCCGGAGGGTCGGCAGCTTCACGTCGGCAACCTCAGCGGTGTCCCGCGATGAGCGTCTCCGTCGCGAGCGAACATATCTGTTCTGTAATAACTCATCCACTCTACCAGACGCTGTGTTCTCACCCACCGGTACGCGGTGCGCGGACGATGGGATCACGCACCCGGTGCGCAGCGCGTCACAGCCGCCGGAACCCCGTCATCCGGTCACCCGCGCAGGTGTACGTGAAGGTCGAGCCGCCGGTGGTCACCGTGCCCTCGTGCACGTCGGTGCCCGACGACGCCGAGCCCGAGCCCGAGGATCCGGCGCCGCCGCCGCCGAACAGCCAGATCGGGGTGGCGGAGGTGACCCCACCGGCCTGGCACTCGACCACCGGCAGCTGGCCGGCGAGGACGACGATCGCGACCAGCGTGACCCCGAGCGCCGGGCCGGCGGCCCGCAGCGAGCCGGGCGCGCCGCCCAGCCGGCGGACCAGCGCGGTGCACGCGGCGACGCCGAGCAGCAGCAGCGGCAGCCCGATGCTGAAGATCCCCAGGACCCCGTAGGCGAGGAGGCCGGCGGTGACGATGCCGAGCAGGGCGACGTCGCCACGCCCCGCCCGCACCGTCACCACCGCGCTCAGCAGCAGGCCCGCCAGGGCGGCGGCGGCCATGACGACCACCCCGGGAGGCATCGCGTAGGCGGCCTGACCCCAGTGGCCGGCGAGCACCGCGACCCGCCACGCCCCGACCCCCACCGCCGCGGCCCCGACCAGGGCCGCGGCGGCGTGGCGCGGCGTCACCGTGGCGCCTGGGGCTGCCAGCCGGGGGGCGGCGGGGGCGGCATCGGAGCCGCCGCGGGGCGCAGCGCGCGCTGCCGCATCTGGGTGAACACGAGCAGGTTGCCGAAGTGCATCACCCCGAGCACCACCAAAACCAGGCCGAGCTTGCCGGCGAGCGCCTCGATCACCTGGGCGACGGTCGCGGGCGCGCTGTCGAGCCTCAGCTGCAGGGTGACGTAGCCGAGGTTGACGAGGTAGAAGCCGACCACCAGCAGGTGGTTCACGGAGTCGGCCAGGGCCTCCTCGCCGTGGAACACGTCGAGCAGGAACCGCCGTCCGTGGCGGAACAGGGTGGTGGCCACCCAGACCGTCAGCAGCAGGCTGGCGGGCGTGTAGATGAGGTATTCGACGACCTTGCCGTCCACGATGCGCGTCCCCCCGGTCCAGCTGTGCCCGTCCCGCCTTGACGGGCGTTGTCCCCAGAGGATAACCTGACCATATGATCAAGTCAAGTGATCAGGAAAGTTCGAAGCCGGAGGGCGAGGGGCGGCGCCCCGGACGGCGGCGGCGCAACGACGCCGGCGACCGGACCCGGTCGCAGATCGTCGACGCCGCGCTACGCACCCTATTGGCCGAGGGCTACTCGGGCACCTCGGCGCGGGCGGTCGCCGGCACCGGTGGCTTCAGCGCGGCGCTGATCTTCTATCACTTCGGCAGCCTCGACGCGGTGCTGCTCGCGGTGATGGACCGGGTCAGCGAGGAGCGGCTCAGCCGGTACCGCTCCCGCCTCCGCGAGGTGTCGTCGATCTCCGCGCTCGCCGCGGCGATGGAGGAGCTCTACGGCGAGGACCTGAGCCTGGGCCACCTCACCGCGGTGCAGGAGATCGTCGCCGCGATGGCGTTCGACGACCGGCTCGGCGCCGAGATCCTGGCCCGGATGCAGCCCTGGTTCGACTTCGCGACCGAGCTCGCCGCCCGGATCCTCGCCGGCACCCCCCTGGAGGGTGCGGTCGATCCCGCCACCATCGGCTCCAGCGTCATCGCCCTCTACCTGGGGCAGGAGATCGTCGACCGGATGCGCCGCGGTGATCCCGGCGGCTCGGGCGCGCTGGTGGCCATGCTGACCACCGCGGCGCCGTGGGTCGACCGCCTCCTGGGACGGGCGCCGCGCGTCGGTGGGCGCCGTCCCCCGGCGCGGATCAGCGTCGACTGAGAGCCGCCGCCGGTGGCGATCCGGTGGCGGTTGTGGCCGTCCGGTGACGGATGAAACAGCTCGGCGCGGGCTGTTAGGCGGGGGTCACGGGCGCGGTCTTGCGGTTGTGTCGGGCTCCTCTCGCCCGGCGGCAACTGGACAGCGCACGGAGGTTCCAACCCAGGTGACCACGAACAACGATTCCGGACCGCCTCGCGGAGGCCCTCTCCGCGGACGGAAGCGGCCCATCGCCCGTGGCGCTGGGGGCTGCCTCATCTGCTCGATCGCCCTCGGGGCGCTGATGACCTCTCATCCGCAGTCCGCGTCGGCCCTCAGCTCGACCGTCACCACCGCAGACCTGCTCAGCATCGACCACAACACCGGCAGCTACCTCGGTGGCACCGGCGGCGTGGTCCTCCACCACACCCCGGGCGGGGACGTCCTCGACAACCTTCCCGACCGGGTCGACGTCAACGCGATTCTCAACGTGGGCAGGGACGCGTTCGGCCACGACGAGGTCTACGCGGCAAGCAACCATGGCGCCCTCTACTACCAGGCCGGCGGCAATGCCTGGTGCCGGCTCAACGTTCCACCGGCGGTGTTCGCCGAGAACCTGCACGCCATCGCCTCCCTCGGCTCCGGCCGGGTCGAGGTCGTGGGCACCAGCGGCCTGGTCATGGAGCTGACCGGCGCGGCCGGCTGCGGGGCGACCTTCATCGTCGACGCCCGCGCCCCCGGCTCGCGCGCGCTGAACGCCGTCCGCCATCTCGCCAACGGCCTGGTGGTCGTGGCCGGCGACGCCGGCACCATGCTCATCGGCCACGCCGACTCCACCATCCACCACCTGCTCTTCTCGCCGGTGGTCTCGGGCACGCTCGCCGATCTCTACGGCCTCGCCCCGTCGGCGAGCGGCGTGATCGCGGTGGGCGCCGGCGGCGCCGTCCTGAATGGATCCTTCACCGTCGATCCCCGGACCCAGCTGCCCGGCCTGGTGACCACCGTGCTCACCGGCATCCCGACCCTGGCCGGCCTCCGCGACGTGGCCTCGGGCTTCGCCCCCGACCCCAGCACCCTGATCCCGACGGTGGTCGCGGTCGGGGACAGCGGCACCATCGTGCGGTCGGTGGACGGCGGCGTCACCTGGTCGGTCACCGCCTCGGGGACCACGGCCACCCTCCACGGCATCCACCTCACCGATCTCAACGGCGGTCTGGCCGTCGGCGCCGCGGGCACGCTGATCCAGATCAGCGTCTCGACCTCCACCCCGACGCCCACGCCCAGCAACGGCGGCGGCGGGACCACGACCACCAGCAACGGCGGCGGCGGGACCAGCACCACCACGGTCACCACCACCGTCAACCACACCACCACCCGGACCGCGACCGTCGAGGTCACCTCGGTGAGCACGTCGACCACCACTCTCAACGGCGGCGGCGGGGGCGGTGGCGGCGGCTGGACCACTCCTCCGCCCACGCCGGGCACGGTCCCGTGGGCCAGGCGGCTGGTCGACGAGCTCTACCTCGAGGTGCTCTCCCGCACGGCGGACGCCGCCGGCAAGGGCTACTGGGTCGACCAGGTGATGGGACACGGGCAGGGCCCGGTGGCCATCGCCCACGCCCTGCTCGGCTCGGTCGAGTACCGCACCAACCTGGTGCAGAGCGCCTACTGGCAGTACCTTGGCCGCGGCGGTGAGAGCGCCGGCATCACCTACTGGGTCGAGGCCATGGGCCGCGGCACGACCGACGAGACCGTCCGGCTCTCCTTCATCGGGTCCAACGAGTTCTGGACCAACAGTGGCGGCAACCCCAAGGGGTATGTCGACACCCTCTACACCTCGGTGCTCCAGCGCACCGCCGAGCCCGCCGGCGAGGCCTACTGGGTCGACCGCCTGAACCACGGCGCGCCCGCCTACTCCATCGCCGCCTCGCTCATCGAGAGCCCCGAGATGCTGGAGCAGCGCGTCGCCGGCTACTACCTCACCTACCTGTCGCGCAGCGCGGGCACCGGCGAGCTGGCCTACTGGGCGGCCGCGCTGGCCGCGGGCACTCGCGACGAGGACATCATCCTCGGCTTCGTCGGCTCCACCGAGTTCCTCTCCAGAATCTGACCGGCAACCACGCCGTGGCGGGCTGCCGCGGCCACGGCCTTCCCCGCAGGGCGTTCGGGGGGTGTGACCCCCCGGACGCCCTGTTCGCGTTCCCGGACCCCGGAGGCCCGGATCAGGCGACGAGGTCGCGCAGCCGGGCGGCGCGGGCGGGGTCGCGGAGCTTGCTCAGCGCCGTCCGCTCGATCTTGCGGACACGGTCGCGGGTCATCCCCAGCCGCCGGCCCACCTCCTCGAGGGTGCGCTGCTGGTCGTCGGCGAGCCCGAACCGGAGCTGAAGCACCCGCCGCTCCCGCGGCGTCAGGGTGAAGAGGACGTCCTCGAGCTGCCCGGTGAGCATGGTGCGGGTCGCAGCCTCGATCGGCGCCTCGGCCTCCTTGTCCTCGATGAAGTCCTCGAGACGCGAGTCGTCGCCCTCGTCGCCGACCGGGCTGTCGAGGGAGACCGGCTCGCGGGAGATCATGAGGAGCTCACGCACCTGCTCCGGGGTGACGCCGACCTCCTCGCCGATCTCCTCGTCGTTGGGGTCGCGCCCCAGCTCCTGGGAGAGGCGGCGCGACACCCGGATCACCCGGTTGATCCGGTCGGTGACGTGGACCGGCACCCGGATGGTGCGCGACCTGTCGGCGATGCTCCGGGTGATCGCCTGGCGGATCCACCAGGTGGCGTAGGTCGAGAACTTGAACCCGCGGCGGTGGTCGAACTTCTCGACCGCCCGCATCAGGCCGAGGTTGCCCTCCTGGATGAGGTCGAGGAGGGGCAGGCCGCGGACCATGTACTTGCGGGCGATCGAGACCACCAGCCGGAGGTTGGCCTCGATCAGGTGCTGCCGGGCGGCCTCCGAGCCGGCCTCGATCTGCTGGGCGAGCTCGACCTCCTGGCGCTTGGTGAGCAGGCTCACGCGGCCGATCTCGTTGAGGTAGGCGCGCACCGGGTCGTCGAGCGCGGCGCTGCCGAGGTCGCCCTCGTCGACCGCCCCGGCGGCGGCGCCGGGGGTCTCGAGCTCGTCGTCGGCGTCGTCGCCGACGGCGATGCCCATCGCCTGGAACGCCTCGGCCACCCGAGAGAGGCCGTCGGGGTCGCTCTCGATCTCGGGGAAGGCGGCGATGAGCTCGGTCGGCGTGAGGACGCCCTGGTCCCGACCCCGAAGGATCAGGACCTCGGCACGGCCGACGAGCTCGTCGTCCGTGGCGGCGAGGGCGCGGGCCGCCGGTGGCGGCATGGGGGCGGTCATGGTGGTCATACGTAGGGGAGCTCACGAGGGATGCTGCGAGGGATGCTGCGAGACCTGGGCGGGCACACCGGGCCGCTCTCACAGCACTCGGGTGGAGCACAGATTCCACCCATGCGCGGACACGAGTCCACCGCTCCCCCACCACCATACCGCGGCGGCCCGGGAAACGCAAAGCGAAACCGCGACGAATCCTTCCGGCCCGTGGGCCGCCGGCGCCGGCTCGGGCTCGGCTCAGCGTGGCAGAAACTCCTCGACCGGGTCACGAGCGTCTGGCGGACAATGGCGCCGCCGTCGGGGTCGCCCTTGAGCAGCGCCCGGCCCGTTGCCGTCGCGTGCCCGGAGGTGATGTGCGGCGGCAGCGGGGGCACGTCGGGGTCGACCACCGCCTCGTAGACCACCGGCCGGTCGACCCGAATCCCGCGCAGGCGAGAAGCCCCGCATCGCGGCGTAGGGGACGTCGGGATGTCCTGGGACTTGGGCAGGCCCGTGCCCATGGTCGCGAGCGTGTGGAGGGCCCCTGGCCGACCAGGATGGCCACCCGGCTCCGTGGGTGAGGATGCCGGCGGCGGAGTCGAGGTCGACTTCGGACGGCACGAGGTGGTCGACGCCGGCGGCGCGGTGAGCTGGGTGCGCCCGGGCGACCTGGTGGTGCCGATGGGTGCGCCGTCCCTGCGGGCGGCCCGGCTGCCGTCCCTGCGCCGGCGGCCGCCGAGCTGCGCGGCGTGGCCGTGCTCACCGAGCCGCTCACCATCGCCGAGAAGGCGCTGGAGCAGCTGCTCACCATCCAGCGGCGCCTGCCCTGGACCCCCCGAGGGCAGCACCGCAGTGGTGCTCGACGCCGGGCCGGTGGGCCTGCTGGGGGCGATCGACACCCGTCTCCGAGGCGGCGGGTGTGGCCGCGCTCGCCTTCGACGCGATCTCGGTGCTGGGGGGGGGCCCAGGCGCCGGGCGCCAACTACGAGTCCGCCGCCGCCTCGCTGCTCGAGCTCCACCGGCGGCCCGAACCGCTGCGGGCGATGATCACCGGCAGGCACCCGCTCGAGGAGGCCCCGGGCCTGCTCACCCGCCACGGTGACGGCATCAAGGAGGTGGTCGCGGTGGGGCGCCCGGACTGACCGCCGGCAGGAACGGTTCCCATTCATGGGTCAGGGCGGCCGGTGAGAAGTGCTGGCCGCACGCCCCGTCCAGCGGGTACGCTATGGCGGTGGAGCTCCACGACACCGTGGCCGCCCGCCTCCAGCAGGGCGACAGCCGGTACACACGCCACCGCCGCGTGCTCATCGACGTGCTCACGGCGGCCCGGCAGCCGATGACCATCGCCGAGATCCTCGCGGTCGCCACCGAGCTGCCCCAGAGCTCCGTCTACCGCAACCTCGCGGTGTTCGAGGAGATCGGCCTGGTGCAGCGGCTGGTCGGCGCCGGCGACTTCGCCCGGTTCGAGCTCGCCGAGGACCTGCTCGGCCACCACCACCACCTGATCTGCAGCTCCTGCGGCACCATGCTCGACGTCGAGCTTCCCGACGAGCTCGAGGCGGACATCGAGCGCGCGCTGGCGACGCTGGCCCGGCGCAGGCGCTTCCAGCTGCACGGGCACCGCCTCGACCTGATGGGCCTCTGCAGGGATTGCGTCGCCGCGGAGCGGGCCTCCTAGCGCCGGACGGGAACGGTTCCCGTTCCGCAGGTCGTCAGGGCACCGCCGCGGCGACCGGCGTCCAGCTGGCCCCCCCGTCGGTGGTGTGGAGCAGGAGCCCGGCGCTGGCCGGGCCGTCGGACCCGCCGATGAACCCCTCGGTCGGGCTCACGAAGCTGATCGCGCCGGCGAGGTAGTCCTGCGGTCCGGTGACCCTCGTCCAGGTGACGCCGCCGTCGCGCGTGGTGTAGAGCGTCCGGATCTCGGCGGAGCCCCCCGGGCCGGCGCCCACCATCCATCCGTGGCCGGGGTCGACGAAGCCGCCCTGCAGCTCGGCCGCGGGCAGTCGATGCGCCCCCCAGGTCACACCGCCGTCGTGGCTGACGAGGACGGCGGCGTCCTGCAGCGGTCCACCCCCGGACGTGATGCCGCGATGCACGAACACCGCGGCCTCGGCGGGGGAGGTGAACTGCGGCGCGTCGGTGAGGTAGCGCCGCGCCTCGACGGGCGCATCGGAGGGCGGGCCCGGGAAGGCGGGGAGCGGCTGCGGCGCCCAGGTCATGCCGCCGTCGCGGGTGGCCTCGAGGAACACCCGGTCGCAGAAGGCTCCCAGCCATCCGCGCTGCGGGTCGGCGAAGCTGGGCGCGGAGACCGGACCCCCGCCGGGGCAGGTGTCGGGGAGGGAGGTGATCGGCTGCCAGGTCGTCCCGCCGTCGACGGTTCGGTAGAGCACCGCCCGGTCGAGGCCGTTCACGACGCCGGTCGTCGAGGTCGCGAAGACCCAGCCGTGGGCGGCGTCGGCGAACTGCACGTGCACGGCGGTGCCCGCCACCTCCAGCGACGGCGTGGTCGACCAGCTGCGCCCGCCGTCGGAGGTCGACCGCACCACCACCGTCTGGCTCCCCGGCGCCGGCTCGCGCGGGTCGACCTCGAGCACCCAGGCGTGGTCGGCGTCGTGGACGTCGGCGTCGACCGGCTGGCGGCCGTCCTTGAGCACGGTGGTCCAGCGGTCGCCCCCGTCGGTGGTGCGGACGACGTGGCCGCCGCGACCCGGTGGTGGGCTCTCCCCGGCGACCTCGACCAGCGCCCATCCCACCGACGCGCTGACCATGTGGAGGTCGGCGAGCGTCCGGCCGCCACCCGAGGAGGACGGGCTCGCGCTCACCGCGATCGGGGAGGGGCGAGCCGAGGCCCGGGAGCCGGGCGACGCACCGCAGGCGGCGAGCGTGACCAGGGTGAGGGCGACGGCCGGGGTCGAGCGTCGCACGCCTGCCTCAGTCCGCCTGGGGGGCCACCGTGACCGTCGTCATGACGTCGCCGACCTGGGTGGCGTGGGCCACCTCGAGCCCGCGGTCGACGGCACCGAACAGGTTGTAGTTCTTCGGCAGCCGCGCGTCGTTGGCGATGCAGAGGAAGAACTGCGAGCCGTTGGTGTCGGGGCCGGCGTTGGCCATCGCCAGACAGCCGTCGGAGTACTCGCCCTTGACCGGTTCGTCCTTGAACGTGTACCCGGGGCCGCCGCTGCCGTCGCCCTGGGGATCGCCGGCCTGGATGACGAAGCCCGGCACGACGCGGTGGAAGCGCAGCCCGTCGTAGAAGTGGTTGCGGGCGAGGGCGACGAAGTTGTTCACGGACAGCGGCGCCAGCTTCGGGTCGAGGCAGAGCACCATGGTCCCGCGGCCGGTGGTGATGGTCGCCGCGTAGAGCTTGGCCTGGTCGATCTGCAGCGGCGGTGCCGACGAGTACACGTGCGGGTTGGACGGCGGGTTGAGCGGCGCCATCGCGGTGCCGAAGTGGTGGCCGGTGCAGCCGGTGTGCCCGGCGATCGGGGTCAGCGACGCCGGCGGCGTCGTCACCGCGGTCGGGGTCGCGGTCGAGGCGCTGCTGGCGCTGCCCGAGGGCGAGGCCGAGGTGGAGCCGGAGGTGGAGCCGGAGGTGGAGCCGCAGGCGGCGAGGCCGGCCGCCGCCGCCACCGCGAGGAGGTCTGGAGTGCGCATCCGGCGCAGGGTACAGGGCCGGTCCGGGATCACGCCGAAGGGGCGCCGGCGGTGGTCACCGCCGGCGCCCGAGGGGCTCGTCTCAGCAGTTCCAGTCGCGGTTGTCGCAGCGGCTCCGGTCACCGCGACGCCCGTCGCCCCGGTCGCTGCGGTGATCGCCAGCCCAGTGCCGGTCGCCTCCGTGATGGTCACCGCCTCGGTCCCAGGCCGCCATCGCCACCGCCCAGAGCCTGCGCACCCATTTCCTGGCGTCGCTGTCACCCGGCGACCTGGCGCAGCTTCGCGGCCTCAGCGAGGCCATCCTCGCCCGCCTGGGCGCGGGCTGCGAGCAGCCTGCGGGCCGGTGGCCGACGTGAGCGCGGGGGTCTGCTAGCTGCGGCCGCCCACGGCGGACGAGGTGAGCACGTGGACCGCGAAGGCCACCACGGCGACGACACCCAGGACCACCGCGATGACCGCGATCACCCCGCCGATGGCCGAGTCGACGTCGGCCAGAAGGCCCTGCCCAGCCTCGAACTGCATGACCGCCGTTCCTCCCGTGCGCCCGGACGCGTCCGCCTGTTGGAGCGGGGCTTCCCGGGCAGCCGCATGATACGTCGAACATCGGTGCGCTGACAGGCGGAGGGGCGGCGCCCGGTGCGCCGCCCCCCGCCCGCGGGGAATGGTGGTGTCAGCCGGCCACCACGAGATGGACGACGTAGTCACCCTGCCCCGGCGCGCATCGCATCGCCTCGCCGCAGGTGGTGCGGGAGGCGGTCACGTCCGCCCTGCCCCGGTGCATCGCGACGAAGCCTGCGCTGACGGTGCCGCAGCCCTGGCCGGGGACGCAGGTGCCCGGCTTCGCGGGCCGGGTCGAGGTCCCACCCATCTGGCGGAGGACCTTGGGATCGGAGCTGCCCTGGACGGTCCAGTAGGTACTCGCCAGCTTCAGCGTCACCCGGCCGCCGGGGCGGACGGTGATGGTTTTGCCGTTGTCCGCATCCGAGGCGGTGACCGCCTGGTGGCCGGTGGTGTGGTGCACGGTGGCGGCCGACGCGGAGATCGCCGGAGCGCTCCCCAGCGCCAGCACCGCGGCGGCGCCGGCGGCGCCGAGCAGGCCGCGGATGCGGCCCGGCATATGATCGGTGGTCATTCCTTCCCCTCTCCTGGTTGCAGGCCCGCCGGCCGGTCGGTGCCTCGCCGGCACCCTGGTCGTCCTCTACACGCACCGGGGGCCCGGATCGGATGAGGTGCCGCTCAGGCTCGCGGCTCGGGCGGGGGGACGCGGGCGCGTCGGCGCCCGCGGCCACGCCACGCGCAAATCGCGGCCGCGCCCGCGAGCTCGGCGAGCGCCTGGGCGGTCACCGCCACCGGCCGTGCCCAGGGCAGCGCCCGGCGCAGCCCCAGCCCGGCGGCGGGATGGCTGACCTCAGCGTGGTCGCGACCCGGAACGCGCGCGTCGACCCGGTGATGCTGGAGACCCTGTCCCTCCGCGCCCGCCGCCAGGCCGAGCTGCTCGACCGCCTCCACGCCCAGGCCGCCGAGGGCATCCTCGCCGCCGCCTGAGCCGGGCGCGAGCACCGTCCACCATCTGAACCGGCGCGATCCGATCGGCGCGCCCGGGGGACGGCGCACCGGTGGGGCGCGGCGCGGCGCCGCGCTCACCATCTGAACACGGGACCCTGGCACCCAGCCCTCTGCCCGCGCTAGTACAGAGGCGACCGGGTCACGGACGAGCGGGTGCGTCCGGCTGCGCGTCACTAGAGAAGGAGCCCGAGATGGCGACCACTGGCGAGTTCAGGGGGACGGCCAGTCCCGTGGTGAACGCGATGCTGGAGGTGAGGCAGCCCATCGACGTGCGCGTCGGCGCCGGCGGCGATCCGATCGTGCTAGGCCTCGCCTGCTTCGCGGTGGCCGCCACCACCCTGGGGATGGTGCTCATCGGGGTGGTGCCGCTCACCGCCCTCGCCGTCATCGTCCCGATCATCGCGGGCGCGACGGGGTTCTTCCAGGTGATCGCGACCGTCTGGGCGGTGGTTCTCGGCCAGACATTCGTCGCCGTCGTGTTCGGGCTGTTCTCCGGGTTCTGGCTCAGCCTGACGCTCCTGCTCCTCGGGCTGGGGCACGGCTGGTACGGTGTCGCCGCCGCCGACGTGGCCCACTCCGAAGCGCTGTACTTCAGGGCCTCCCGGCATGGATGTGGGTCGGGATTGGGAAAG
>JRHI01000378.1_pt1 | contig 49191 bp, 61 predicted proteins | sample 215371 | NCBI WGS metagenome assembly JRHI01 (sample SAMN02929681, study PRJNA255918) | sediment metagenome | biome: cave system; feature: Ice Cave; material: Sediment; isolation source: sediment from deep within a dark volcanic ice cave with no known source of... ...
GGTCGAGAACTTGTAGCCCTTGCGGTAGTCGAACTTCTCGACCGCGCGGATGAGACCGATGTTCCCTTCCTGGATCAGGTCCAGGAAGCTCATGCCGCGGCCGATGTATTTCTTCGCGATCGACACGACCAGACGCAGGTTCGCCTCGGTGAGGTTGTGGCGCGCATCGTCGCCCTTCTGGATGAGCTCGTCGGCGAGACGGCGCAGACCGCGCTGCTCGTCGGCATCGTCGCGCACGAGCGCGTTCAGGTACTTCACCATGATCGTGCGGAGCTCCTGGCCGAGCATGACCAGCTCGCCCAGGCGCTCGGCGCCCTCGGCCGGACCGTGGATCTTCGAGTACGCGGGAAGGATGCGGATCGTGAGCCGCTCCGGGTCGCGCTTGCTCCCGTCGATGATCGCGACCAGCTCGTCGATGAGGACCTTGGCCTCGGTCGAGATCTCCTTGCTGTTCGCCTCGGCATGGAGCGGCTCGCGGAGCTTGAGGAGGCGGCTGGTGAGCCGCTTGAGCTCCTTCCCGCCGTCCTCATCGTTCACCGTACGGCGGAGGGCCTTGTTCGTGAAGCGGGTCGCCTCGTCGACGAACTCCTTCGGACGCCCCAGGGCCATTCGCTTCTTCACCTCGACACCCAGCTCATAGAGGTGGATGACCGACAGGGCGGGCGACTCGAGCGCCATCTCGCCGAGCTCGATCGACTTCGCGAGGTTCACCTCCTCTTCGGCGGTCAGGAGCGGCACCTTGCCGATCTCCTTGAGGTACATCCGGACCGGGTCGTCGACGCTGATGAGGTCGCTCGCCAGCACCGTGGCGATCGAGTCCTCCCGCTGCAGCTCCTCGGCTTCCTCTTCCTCTTCCTTGACCTGGGACCAGTTCGGCCCGCGCTCGGCCTCGAGGATCTCGACGTTGTTGTCGTCGAGGGTGACGAGCAGCTCTTCGAGCTCGCCCGGCTCGGCGTCGGGGATCGCCCGAACGAGGTCCTCCTGGGTGACGTAGCCCTGCTGCTTGCCCTTCGCGAGGAGCTTCTCCGCCTGCTCGCGGTGCTCCGGGTGGATGCCGGTGCGCTCGGCCACGGTGGCCTTCGTGCCGGAATCCTTCTCTTTGGTCGCGCTCTTCGCTGCCATTCCTACTCCTGATCCGCTCCCGACCCGCCGGACCTACTCCTGCCCGCTCCGGAGCACCGTGTGGCGCTCCCGGGTGCGCATGAGCTCATCCAGCTCGCTCGCCAGCCGGGTGACCTCGAGATCGAGGCCCGCCCCGCCCGCGTCCTGACGGGCGAGCCCGGCGCGGGCTTCGCCAAGACGCCGCCGCAAGTTCGCTTCCCGGAGACGGAGCACGAGGATCTCGATCTCCTGCCCTGGATCGACGTCTGGGCCTGGCTCCGGCGCATTCGCGCCGAGGGACGCCGCCGTGGCGGCGAGGTGAGCCGGCAAGCCAGCAGTCGAATGCCCGCCCGAGCGAAGATGTTCAAGAATCGCCCGGTGATCGGGATCGGCCAGGTCAGTGGGGTCGAGGTCGGCGCGCGCAGTCTCCTCCGGGAACTTCACTAATTGTGCCATGAGGTAACGTTCCAGCGAAGGCACTTGTTTCCGGACCGCCTCGGCGCCTGCCGGAGCGGTCCCGGCCTCCCGGCCCGGCCACCCGGGCCGCTCCGATCCATCTGGCCGCTGCGGCCGGATCCGCGCTGACGCGGCCTGCTCGCGCAGGGCGGCCTGGTCGAGCCCGGTCGCCGCGCTGAGGGTCCCGAGGTAGACCTCCCGGCGGATCGGGTCCGGCTCATCGACCAGGAGCGGCAGGGTCTCCTCGAGGAATCGGCGCTGCCCGTCCGGGGTCGCCAGGCGCTCTCGGCCGACGCGGTCCTGGACCTTGCCGATGACGAACTCGAGGAGCGGCTTGGCCGCCGCGAGCAGTGCCCGCAGCCCGTCCGGGTCCCGGCGCGCCATCTCGTCCGGATCGGTGTTCTCCGGCAGGACCGTCACATACACCTCGAGACGGTAGGTGGTGTCCACGGTCCCCTTCCGCGAGCGGCTCGCGGCAGGCTGGACGACCTTCAGGAGCTCGCGGCCGCGCGCCTCGGCGGACCGCTGGCCCGCCGCGTCACCGTCGAACGCGACCACCGCCCGGTCGATGTGCAGGTCGTCGAGCACGCGGTACTGATCCTGGGTCAGGGCGGTGCCCATCGAGGCCACGACATTCCCGATCCCGGCCTGGTGCGCGGCGATCGCGTCGAAGTAGCCCTCCACGATGACCGCCTCGCTCTGCTTGCGGATCGATGCCTTCGCCACGTCGAGGGCGTACAGGGTGGCGCTCTTGCTGAACAGCGCGCTCTGCGGCGAGTTGATGTACTTCCCCCGCTGATCCGCGCGCATCGCACGGCCGCCGAACGCGATGATCCGCCCCCGGGTGTCGCGGATCGGCACGATGAGCCGATCGCGGAAGCGGTCGATCAGACCGCGCTCGGTCTGGACGACCAATCCCGTCGCGACGATCTCAGCGTCGGAGTATCCCTTCTTGCGCAGGTACCCGAGCATCCCGTCGGGGAGCTCCGGTGCGTAGCCGATCCCGAATGTTTCCACCGCCGCGGCGGCGATCCCGCGCTCGCTCACATAGGCCGCGGCGGCCCTGCCCTGGTCGGTCCCGCGGAGGGCCTGGCGGAAATAGAAGTGCGCGGCGTCGTGCGCGGCGAAGAGCCGTCGCTCGCGCTCGCGCTCGCCCGGCGGCTTCCCCCCGGTGAGCTCGATCCCGGCCTTCTCCGCGAGCGCCTTCAGCGCGTCGACCTTGTCGAGCCCTTCGGTCTTCGCCAGCCAGTCGAAACAGTCCCCGCCCTCACCGCAGCCGAAGCACTTGAACGTCCGCCGGTCCGGATCGACGGTGAACGACGGGGTCTTCTCGGCGTGGAACGGGCAGAGCCCCTTGTAGGTCCGGCCCGCCCGGCGCAGCGTGACCCGCTCGCCGACGAGCTGGAGGATGTCGACGCGCTCCTTGACGAGGTCGAAGTCCCCGGGCGTTAGCGTCGCCCCCAGGCGGTCGGGATGAACAGGCTCTCGTAGGTATCGAGCGCGTACCCGTCGGTCATCCCGGCGACGTAATCGGCGACCGCGCGCTTCGTCCCCTCGGCGGCGGCGATGCCCTGATGCTCGACCGGCATGCGATCGGGGTGCGCTTCGAAGTACTGGAGCAGCTGCCAGAGCATCCCCTGCGCCTTGTCGTCCTCGGTCTTCGCCGGTCCGGCAAGGTAGACATGCCCGAACATCCACTGACGAAGCTCGTTCGTCGCGTCCTGGACCTCGGGCGAGAGTCCGATCTCGGGTTTGCCGAACGAGTTGACGATGACGTCGTAGACCATCGTGTCCAGCCGCTCGGCGCGGTCGCTTCCGAGGGCGCTGCGGAGCTCCTGCGGAAGATCCTGCTCGCTGATGATGCCGGCGCGCATCGCGTCATCGATGTCGTGATGGAGATACGCGATCTTGTCGGCGAGGCGCACGACCCAGCCCTCGGGAGTCTCGGGAATTCCCCAGGCCGGGGTCTCGAGTCCGCCCTCGGTCGGTGCGGAGTGCTTGAGGATCCCATCGCGGACCTCGTGCGTGAGATTGAGGCCCTTTCCGTTCTTCTCGAGCATCTCGACGATGCGCACGCTCTGCTGGTTGTGGCGGAAGCCCTCGGGCAGGAATTTCCCGAGCAGCTCTTCGCCAACGTGCCCGAACGGGGTGTGCCCGATGTCGTGGCCGAGGGCCATCGCCTCGAGCAGATCCTCGTTCAGCCGGAGTGCGCTCGCGATCGCGCGGCCGATCGAGTTCACCTCGAGGATGTGGGTGAGCCGGGTCCGATAGTGATCGCCGACCGGAGCGAGGAACACCTGGGTCTTGTGCTTCGTCCGCCGAAATGCCTTGGAGTGGACGATGCGGTCGCGGTCGACCTGGAACGCCGTGCGGGTCGGCGAGGGCTCCTCGTCCCGATCGCGCCGGCCGGCCGCCGACCGCGTCGCGTAGGCGGCGAGCCCGCTGTGCTCGGCGTCCTCCTGGCGCTCGCGGATCCGGAGCGCGGCGACCGACTTCGTGCGCGAGAGACGGGCGGCACGGTCGGTCTCGGTGGCCATCGGGGCCAAGGCTAATCCACCGCGGCCCGGCGGCCGCGCGCCGGCCGCTCCCCTACAATGCCGCCGATGCTCGATCTCATCATCGTCGGTGCGGGCCATGCCGGCCTCGCCGCCAGTCAGGTCGCCGCTGCGGCCGGTCTCGAGCATCTTGTCCTCGAGTGGGGCGAGGTCGGTCAGAGCTGGCGGACCCAGCGCTGGGACTCCTTCACGATGAACACCCCGAACGCGATGAACCGGCTCCCCGGATCCCCCTACGGTGGCCCGGATCCCGAGGGGTTCGAGTCGCGCGACGCCTGGGTCGAGCGCCTCGGCCGCTACGTGGCGGAGCACGCCCTGCCCGTCCGCACCCGGACGGCCGTGACCTCGGTCGATCAGCAGAACGGGAATTTCCTCATCACGACCGAAGCGGAGCAGCTCACCGCCCGCAGCGTCATCGTCGCCTCGGGGATCAGCACCGGGCCAAAGATCCCGGCCACGGCGGACGCGCTGGACCGTCGGATCCAGGCCGTCCCAACGGCGGACTACCGAAACCCGGCACAGCTCCCGCCGGGGGCGGTGCTCGTCGTCGGGAGCGCCCAATCGGGCGTGCAGATCGCCGAGGATCTGGTCGATGGCGGACGCGAGGTGTACCTGTCGACCGGACGGGTCGCCCGGGCACCGCGGCGCCTGCGGGGGCGCGACACGCTCACCTGGCTCTGCGAGACCGGCTTCATGGACCAGCGTCCGGCGGATCTACCGGACCCCGGCGATGCAACGGTGGCGAACCCGCAGATCTCCGGCGTGGGCCCGCGTGGGCACACCGTCAGTCTGCAGGGTCTCGCGCGGCGTGGCGTGACCCTGTTCGGACGCTTCCAGTCGGCCGACGGCACGCTGGCGCGCTTCGCGCCCGATCTTCCGCAGAACGTGGCCTTCGCGGATGCGGGATCGAAACGGACGCGGGAGCAGGTCGACCAGCACATCGCCCGCCTGGGCCTCTCCGCACCGGCGTCCGATCCGGATCCGGAGGACGAGCCGGTCACCGATCCCGCGTCCTTCAGCGCGCCCACTGAGCTCGATCTGTTCGACCACGGGATCCGCTCGGTGGTCTTCTCGACCGGCTTCAGCGCCGACTTCAGCTGGCTGCGTGTCCCCGCCCTCGACGAGCGCGGTGGCCCACGACACGTCGACGGCCGCTCGCCGGTCCCCGGGGTCTGGTTCATCGGGTTCCCCTGGCTGCGGATGCGCAAGTCGGGGAAGGTCTGGGGCACCTACGAGGACGCGGGGGTCATCGTGAGTGAGGTCGTCGCCCGGGCACGGTCCTAGCGGTCGCGCTCCCCACCGGCGAGCGCGGCCTGCGCCGCGGCCAGCCGGGCCACCGGGACGCGGTAGGTGGACGGTGACACATAGGTGAGGCCGATCTTGTGGCAGAACGCCACCGATGACGGCTCGCCGCCGTGCTCGCCGCAGATCCCGATCTTCAGCCCGGGCGTCGTTCGCCGCCCGCGCTCCACGGCCATGCGCATCATCTCGCCCACCCCACCCTGGTCGAGGACCTGGAACGGGTCGTCGGGCACGATCTTCTGCTCGACGTAGCGGCTGAGGAAGCTCTTCTGCGCGTCGTCACGCGAGATGCCGAGCACGGTCTGGGTGAGGTCGTTCGTCCCGAACGAGAAGAACTCGGTCTTCTCGGCGATCTGGTCGGCGATGATGCAGGCCCGCGGGAGCTCGATCATCGTCCCGAACTTGTAGGGGATCTTCACCTTGCGCTCGACCTCGACCGCCTTCGCGACGGCGGTCACCTGCTCGACGAGCCGGTCGAGCTCGCCCATCGTCGCGACCAGCGGCATCATGATCTCCGGCTTGGCCTTCACCCCCCGCTTCGCCACGTCCGCCGCGGCGCCGAGGATCGCCCGGACCTGCATCTCGAGGATCTCGGGATACACGAGCAGCAGGCGGCAGCCACGCAGGCCGAGCATCGGGTTGTCCTCGTGCAGCTGCTCGAGCCGGTGCCAGATGCTCTTCTTCCGCTCGAGGTCGGCGCCGGCGCCGCCGGTCGCCTCGGCGACGGCGATGTCGACGTTCACGGTCGCGAACTCGCGGAGGAACTCGTGGAGCGGCGGATCGATGAGCCGGATGACCACCGGCAGACCGTCCATCGCCTTGTACATCTCGCGAAAGTCCTTCTGCTGGAACGGCAGGAGCTTGGCGAGCGCGGCCTTTCGGCCCTCCTCGGTGTCGGCCATGATCATGTCCTGCACGAACGGCAGCCGCTCGGCCTGGCGGAACATGTGCTCGGTGCGGGCCAGTCCGACGCCCTCGGCGCCGAGCTCGCGCGCGATCCTGCACTCACCCGGGGTATCCGCGTTCACCCAGACGCCGAGGGTCCGCCGCTTGTCGGCCCAGGAGAGCAGCAGGATGAGCTCCTTCTCGGCGCGATAGTTCGGCGCCCTCGTCGGGAGCTCGCCGGCGAAGACCTCGCCGGTCGTCCCATCGATGGAGATCGGGTCTCCCTCTCTCACGATCACATCACCGACGCGCATCTCGCGCTTGGCGAGGTCGATCGAGAGCGCGGCGCAGCCGGCGACGCAGGGGAGGCCGAGCCCGCGGGCGACGACCGCCGCGTGGCTCGTCGATCCGCCGCGCGCGGTGAGGATCCCCGTCGCCGCGATCATGCCGTGGAAGTCGTCGGGGCTGGTCTCCGGCCGGACGAGGACGACGAGCTGCCGCTGGCCCTTCAGCTCCACCGCGCGATCGGCATCGAAGACCGCCCGCCCGGTGGCCGCCCCGGGGGACGCGTTCAGACCCTTCGCCAGGAACCGACCCGCCGCGCGGGCCGCTTCGACCGCCTTCAGATCGAAGCCGGGAACGAGGAGCTGCTCGACCTGGAGCGGGTCGACCCGTCCGATCGCCTCGTCCCGGGTGATGAGACCCTCGCGGACCATATCCGTGGCGATCTTCACCGCGGCGCGGGCGGTCCGCTTCGCGCTGCGCGTCTGGAGCATGTAGAGCTTCCCGCGCTCGATCGTGAACTCCAGGTCCTGGGCGTCCCGATAGTGCGTCTCGAGCCGCTTGGCGATCTTCTCGAACTGCGCGTACACCTTGGGGAGCTGGGTCTTCATCGCGCTGATCTTGTTCGGGGTGCGGATCCCCGCGACCACGTCCTCGCCCTGCGCGTTCAGCAGGTACTCGCCATAGAGCACACGCTCGCCGGTGTTCGGGTCGCGCGTGAACGCGACGCCGGTGCCGGAATCGTCTCCCATGTTCCCGAACGCCATCGCCTGCACGTTCACGGCGGTGCCGAGCGTGTCGCTGATCTTGAACTGCTTGCGATAGTCCGCCGCGCGCCGGCCGAACCAGGAGCGGAAGACCGCCTCGATCGCGAGCCGCAGCTGGTCGCGAGGCTCGGTCGGGAACGGCGCCCCGGTCTCCGCTTTCACGATCGCCTTGAACTCGCCGACCAGCGCCTCGAGGTCCTTCGCGCCGAGGTCGGTGTCCGACGCGACGCCTCGCGCCTTCTTTTTGCCCTCGAGCGCATGATCGAATGTCGCGGCATCGATGTCCTGGACGATCCGCCCGAACATCTGGATGAACCGCCGGTACGCGTCCCAGGCGAAGCGCTCGTTACCGGTGAGGGCCGCCAGACCCTTCCGGGTCTCATCGTTCAGGCCGAGGTTGAGGACGGTGTCCATCATCCCGGGCATCGACATCGCGGCCCCCGACCGGACCGAGACGAGGAGCGGGTCCTGCGCGTCGCCGAGGCGCTTGCCGGTCGCGCGCTCGACCGCGGCGAGGCCGGCCTCGACCTGTCCCCAGAGCCCGGGCGGCAGCGTCCGCTTGGTGTCGAAGTAGGCGTTGCAGGCCGCGGTGGTGATGGTGAAGCCGGGCGGCACCGGGAGCCCGGCGTTGGTCATCTCGGCCAGCCCGGCGCCCTTGCCGCCGAGCAGCGCGCGCATCTGGGCGCTGCCCTCGGCCTTTCCGCCGGTGAAGCGATAGACCCACTTTTTCGCCGGGACGGCCGCCCGGCCGGTCGCGCCTTTGGACCGGAGCGTGGCCCGGCTCGGCGTGGACGTCGCGGATGCGCGGGTCGCGGTACGGGCGCGGGTCGCGGCCATGGGGCACCTCGCTTCCTGCGAGGACCAGTTTGTCAGAATCGGCGGCGTGGCAGATTTCCTGCTGCGTGAACACCGATGCTAGAGTCGCGCCCGGTGTATGAGCGTCCCGGCTACCAGACCCTGCTCGGCCGGATCCGGGGCAACATCCGGACGCTCGTCCGCAAGCAGCTCGAGCTGCCCAGGCAGGAGCTCGGCGAGATCCTGCGGGCGAACCTCCAGGCGCTCAAGTGGCTGGTGATCGGGGCGGCGTTCGGCCTCCTGACGCTCATCGCGCTCACGGTCCTCGTCATCGCCCTCATCGCGATCATCCTGCCCTGGTGGCTCTCCGCGCTCATCGTCATGGTCCTGTTCGGGGCGCTGGCCGGCTACACCGGCCACCGCGGGTACAAGAAGGTCGAGCTCCATGGTCCGACCCGCTCGATCAGATCCTTCAAGGAGACGGTCCAATGGGCGAAAGCCCGTCTGCTCGGACGGAACGAGAGCTAGCGGAGCTCCGCGGCCGCATCGGCGCGGACGTGGAGCTGCTGCTGGCGCGGGTCCGCGATGATGCCGATCCCCGGAATCTCGTCCGGCGGCAGCCGGCCGCGGTGTTCGGCGCCCTCGGATCGGTCGCCGCGCTCGCGGCGGCCGGGGTGGCCGCGCGGGTCCGGAGCGCCCGCCGGAAGGTACCCGACACCGAGATCGAGCGGATCATCGAGCGGCTCGGCGGCCGGGTCGACCGGCTGAAGGGCCGCGCGCGGAAGCGGCTGCGGGCGCAGCTGCGGCGGGAGATGGCGGACGTCGTCGAGCGTCGCGGCGCCAAGGAGGCGCTCTGGGGCGCGGGGATGGCCGCGCTGACCGCCGGCGCCGCGACCGCCGCCCGCGGCTTCGCGTCCCGCCTGACCGGCGACGATCCGGGCCGCGGCGTCGACCGGGAAGGCTCGCCCCGCGAGCTGACCTCAGCGAGCGCGGACCGGGGCGCCGGCAGAGGCTAGACCAGCAGGAACCCCGCGAACATCACGCTGATCCCCACCAGGTTCGTGAGCTCAAGGACGCCCGATGCTCCGGTGAAGGTCGCCGTGCCCCCGATCGCGACGATGAGCACCCCCACCGCGATCACGACGTTCGCGATCGCGCGACGGCCGTTGTGCCGCTTCCGCAGGAAGACCCACGCCGACCAGAGCGCGCCGCCGATGAGGACGACGCTCCCGACGCCGCTGCCGATGCCGGCGAGGATGCGGGGCAGCGGCGCGTCCTGGAACCCGCGGCCGGAGTCGGCCGCCGCGGCGACGTCCACCGGTGCGGTGAACACGGCGTAGGCCGCGATGAGCGAGAGCGCCATGACGGCGAGCAGGGCGCCCCGCGCCACGCGGCGCCCGGCCAGGAGATACACCGTCCCCAGCGCGAGCCAGGCGACGTTCAGGATCGCTCCGAACAGATAGAACACGCGGTAGTCGGTCGCGTTCACGCCGCTGCTCCGGGCCAGGGCGCCGGCGGCGGCGGCCACCGCGAACAGGGCGAGCCCGATCGCCCACATGAGCTGATACGGCTTGCGCTGGCCGAGGTATTGGCGAAGCACCACCGCGGCGAAGAGGGCGCTCACGCCCGCGGCGAGGACGGCGGCGTTCATCCGAGCGATCGTCGCCGCCGTGGCCGCCCGGCGCAACCGGGGTACCGAGCTTTACCCAGAAGGGCCGTGCTCAGGCCGGGTGCCGCCCAGCGGCGCGGCGGCGCGCGAGGGCGACGAGCGCGACGCCGGCCAGGACCAGCCCGGCGTAGACCAGCGGAACGCCCACCGCGCCCGGTCCGGCCGCCGCGGCGAGCGCGACACCCACCCCGGCGTCCCGGGTCCCGCTCCCGATCATCGCCGACCGCACATCCCTCCGGGTGAGCCGCGCGACCGCCGCGGCGGCGAGAAGACCGAGCCCGAGGGCCGCGGCCGCGACGCCGATCGTCGCGGGGCCGATGGCCGGCCCGGCGAACAGCGCCGCTCCGAGGAGCACCGCGAGCGCGGCATCCCCGGCGACGCGGATCGGCCCACCGATCGCGTCACGGACCTTCGGCAGGCCGGCGGCGACGACCGCGGCCGAGGCGAAGGCCTGGATCCCGGAGAGCGCCGCGCTCCCGCCCGGGGTCCCCGTGGTCACCAGGGCGACCCAGACGACCGCCGTGCCGAGCGCGAACGCGCCGGCGGTGTCGCGGCGGCCGCCGAGCGACCCGGCCAGCGGCGGGAGGATGAGCGCCGCGGGCGCCGCGGCGAGCGCGAGGATCCCCGCCGCGATCACCGGATCAAGGAACGCCGCGGCGAGCCGGGCCGTGGCGACGAGCGCCACCGCCGGGAGGAGCACCACCGCGAGCACGCGCGGGCGACGGAGCGCGAGCAGCGCGAGGAACGGCATCCGCGCGCCATGCGAGGCGAGGTAGACGATGAACGCGAGGTCGATGAGGCGGTCGACGTCAGGCGAGGCGGAGCCGCTCCCGGAGCGTGGGCACCAGGTCGGCGATCGGCACCCGGACCTGGGTCATGTCGTCGCGGTCGCGGATCGTGACCGCGCGGTCGGTGAGGGACTCGAAATCCACGGTGACGCAGGCGAGCGTGCCGATCTCATCCTGACGGCGGTAGCGGCGGCCGATCGCCTGGGTCTCGTCGTACGTCGACATGAACTGCGGCCGGACCAGCGCCCAGACCTCCCGCGACAGCGCCGACAGCTCGGGCTTCTTCGAGAGCGGGAGGATCGCGACCTTGTACGGCGCGAGGTCACGATGCAGGCGCAGCACGACACGAACGCCCTCCTTGTCCGGCTCCTCGTCGTAGGCCGCGAAGAGCAGGGCGAGGGTCGCGCGGTCCGCGCCGACGGCCGTCTCCACGACGAACGGGACGAAGCGCTCGTTCGCGGCTTCGTCGAAGTATTCGAGCTTCTTCCCGGAATACTCGGCGTGGCGGCGAAGATCGAAGTCGGTGCGGTTATGGATCCCCTCCAGCTCCTTCCAACCGAACGGATAGTTGAACTCGATGTCGAAGGCGCGGGCGGCGTAGTGCGCCCGCTCATCAGCGGCGTGCTCGCGAAAGCGGAAGAGCTCGTCGTGCCCGGCGAGATCGCGGAACCACTGGCGCCGGGTCTCCATCCACTCGTCGTAATGCCGCGGGGCATCGTCGGGCCGGCAGAAGTACTGCATCTCCATCTGCTCGAACTCCCGCGAGCGGAAGATGAAGTTGCCGGGGGTGATCTCGTTACGGAACGACTTCCCCACCTGGGCGATGCCGAACGGGAGCTTGCGCCGCGTCGTCTGCTGCACGTTGTCGAAGTTCACGAAGATGCCCTGCGCCGTCTCCGGCCGCAGCCAGGCCACCGACGCGGAATCCTCGACCGGGCCGACGAAGGTCTTGAACATGAGATTGAACTTCCGCGGCTCGCCGAGAGCGCTCCGACCGCAGCTCGGACAGGGCCCGCCCACGCCCGTAGGAAGCTCGTCGAGCCGGTAACGCTTCCTGCAATTCGCGCACTCGACGAGCGGATCGGTGAAGTTCTCGACGTGGCCCGAGGCCTCCCAGACCCGCGGGTGCATGAGGATCGCGGCGTCGAGCCCGACCACGTCGTCGCGGTACTGGACCATCGCCCGCCACCACGCGCGCTTCACGTTGTTCTTCAGCTCCACCCCGAGCGGGCCGAAGTCCCAGGTCGCCCCGGCGCCGCCGTAGATCTCACTGGAGGGATAGACGAAGCCCCGCCGCTTGGCGAGGCTGGTGAGCTTGTCGAAGAGATCGGGGGCTGCCATCTAGACCGCGGGAATGGGCCGCGGAAGCCGCGCGATCTCGTCGAGCAGTCGCGCGGCGTGGATGTCGCGATCGAGGACCTGGTGCAGGAAGCCGCGAAGGTGGTGCTCCAGCTCGTGGGCGAGCGCCGGATCGACCTTGAGGAGCAGCGCGGTCGGCAGGCCGCTCACGAGCAGGTAGCGGAGCGACTTGAGGGCCCGGACCGACAGCGCGAGCGAGCCATGCGTCCAGGCCTCCGCGCAGCGCGCGCACACCAGGCCGCCGGCGTCGGGATGCCAGACATTCGTGACCTCCTCCGGCGGCCGCCGGCACTGGACGCACCGGCCCAGCTCGGGCCGGAAGCCGGTGCGGTCGAGGAGGTGGAGATCGAACCAGCGGCACACGACCGACGGGAGCGCGCCCGCCTCGAGCGCCGCGAGCGCGGTCTCGACGAGATCGAAGACCGGCGCCGCCGCGGAACGCTCGACGCTGAAGCGATCGGCGAGCTCCGAGAGATACCATCCGGCCGCGATGACCGGGAGCTCCTCGCGCAGCGCCCGGTAGGTCGCCCGCGTCTCCGCGCCGGTGAGCACGTCGAGCTCCCGGCCTCGCGCGAGCTGGAATGTCGCGTGCGCCAGCGGTTCGGCGTGCCCGGCGAGGCGGCTGGTCGGCTTCCGGATCCCCTTGGCGATCACCCGGAGCTTCCCGTGGTGGCGTGTGAGCAGGGTGAGGATGCGATCCGCCTCGCCCAGATCCGTGGTCTTCAACACGATCGCCTCGGCACGGTACGTGCGTGATGCCATTGAGAGTGGATGGTAGTCGGTATCATCGACGCCCGGTGGGTACCTCGACCTCCCCGTTCGCGTCGCGCGTGGCGGCGATCGACGACGAGATCCGGGACGTCCTCACGCAGGTCGAGCCGGCGCTCGAGCCGTTCTACGGGATGATGCTCTACCACCTCGGACTGGACACCGACGCTTCGGTGACCGGCAAGCGCCTCCGTCCCCTGGTAAGCGTCCTGGTCTATGAGGCGCTGTCCGGCAACACCCGGACCGTGCTGCCCGCGGCCGCGGCCCTGGAGCTCCTGCACAACTTCACCCTCATCCACGACGACATCGAGGATCACGATCCGACCCGCCGGCACCGCCCGACGGTCTGGTCGATCTGGGGCGTCCCGCAGGCGATCAACGCCGGCGACGGGATGTACGCCGTGTCCCGCCTCGCCGTGCAGCGGCTCCGCGACCACGACCTTCCGGCCGAGCGGATCCTCGACTTCGCCTGTCTTTTGGACCAGGCCTGCGTGCGGGTCTGCGAGGGGCAATTCCTCGACATCAGCTTCGAGTCGCGGACCGACGTGACGGCCGATCGCTACCGCGCCATGGTCGCGAAGAAGACCGGTGCCCTCATCGCGGCGGCCTGCGAGGGAGCGGCGGTCCTCGCGACCGACGACCCCCGGACCCGGGACGCCCTCGCGCGCTTCGGCGACGAATTCGGCCAGGCGTTCCAGGCCCATGACGACCTTCTCGGCATCTGGGCCTCCACGGAGCGGACCGGCAAGCTCGCGATGAACGATCTGTTGAAGCGCAAGAAGACCCTTCCGGTCGTCATGGCGTTCGAGAAGGCCCCGCCGCGCCTGCGCGCGCGGCTCGCGACGCTCTTCGAGGCGCCGGCACCGCTCTCCGGCGAGTCGGTCGATCGGATCCGGGAGATCCTCGACGAGCTGGGGACCCGCGACCTGCTCGAGCGCGAGATCGCCGCCCACCGTGATCGCGCGCTCGGGGTGCTGCGGGGCATCGGCCCGATCGCCGCGGCCCGCGAGCCGCTCGCGCTCCTCGAGAGCCTGGTCGGAGCGGCGACGGGCGCCGATGAGCCCGTCGGCACGGCGACCGGCTCGGGTCGGCCGCCCAGCGCGAGCGCGGCGCGACCGCCGCTACGGGTCGGGGGAGCGGAGCGCGGCGGGGAGGAACGGGTCTGGGAGCAGCTCGGCGAGGGTCGTCGCCCGGCGCAGCCCGCCGACCGTCCCCAGGATGACCCGGAGGCCGGGTGAGAACTCGACCAGCACCTGTCGGCAGGCGCCGCAGGGCGAGGGCAGCTGGAGGTCGTCGATGACGATCGCGATCGCGTCCCAGTCCCTGGTCTCGCCGGCCGCGACCGCGGCGAAGGCGGCGCACCGCTCGGCGCAGACCGTGAGCCCGTAGCTCGCGTTCTCCACATTGGCGCCGGAGTGGATCTTGTTCCGCCTGGTGCGGATGGCGGCCCCGACCTTGTACCCGGAGTACGGCGCGTACGCCCGCTGACGCGCGAGCGAGGCGACGCGGATGAGATCCTCGTCCCCGGGGGAGAGCGTCATACCGGCTCCTCGGCCGGCAGCTGGCGAACGACCCGGACGCGCCGGATGCGGCGCCCCTCCACGCTCTCCACGGTGAAGCGCACGCCGGCGGCGTCCACCGTCTCACCGGCCTTCGGAAAGCGCCCGAGGGCGTGGGTGATGAATCCCCCGAGCGTGTCGTAGTTCTCCGACGACTCGAGCTGGTCGAGCCCGAACGTCTCCTTCACCTCGTCGAAGGGGACCCGCGCGTCCATCAGCGCCTCGTGGTCGGAGACGGGAAGGACGAGCTCCTGCTCGACGTCGTACTCGTCCCGGATCTCGCCGACGATCTCCTCGACGAGGTCCTCGATCGTCACCAGGCCCGCCGTGCCGCCGTACTCGTCCACGACGATCGCGATATGGACCTTGTCCCGCTGCATCTCGCGGAGCAGCTCGTCCACCTTCTTCGTCTCGGGAACGAACTGCGCCGCGCGGAGCAACGGCCGGACCGCGATCTCCTTCTCGCCGCGCGCCATCCGGCGGAACAGATCCTTCACGTACAGCACGCCGATGATCTCGTCGGCGGATCCCTCGTACACCGGGATCCGCGAATGTCCCGCGCTCACGACCAGCTCGAGGATCCGGTCCGCGGGCGTCGTCACGTCGATGGCGACGATGTCGGTGCGCGGGACCATGACCTCGTCGCAGGTCTTGTCACCGAGGGCGAAGACCGAATGGATCATGTCGCGCTCGCCTTCGGCCAGCACCCCCTGGGCCTCCCCCGTCTCCACCAGCGCCTTGATGTCCGCCTCGCTCACGAGGGTCCCCCGCTCGAAATTCGCGCCGAACGGCCGGGTGATGATCCGGGTGAGGATGAACAGCACCGCGATGAGCGGCCGGGTGATGAGGACGACGAATTCGAGGGGCCAGACCAGCACGAGGAGCACCTTCTGGGCGTGACGGTCACCGATCGCGCGGGGGACGAACAGCCCGAACAGCACCGCGAACAGCGACAGGATCGCGACGCTCACCACGACCGCGCTCACGTCGCTGAACACCGCCGAGATGTTGAAGAAGAACCGTAGGAGCTCCGAGAGGCGAGGCGCGATAAACGCGGCGGCGATGCCGGCAAAGCTGAAGATGACGAAGAACTCGGTCACCTGCACCGCCGCCAGGTACCGGACCCGCCGTTCGCCCATGCGGCCGGCGCGACGACCATGTCGGCCACGCGAGGTGAGCTCCTCGAGGAGCTCGGGGCGGTGGATCGCGTGCAGGGCCGCCTCGCTCATCGAGAGGATCGCCAGGAACAGCACCAGGAGGAGCTCGAGGAACAGGAGCTGCCAGGCGACGGGATCCATCAGGCCTTCGGCGCGCGCTTCTTGATGGAGCGGGCCGGTAGGCCGACCGCGAGCATCCCGGGCGCGACGTCCTTCGTGACCACGGCACCGGCGCCGGTCGCCGCGCCTTCGCCAATGGTCACCGGTGCCCGGAGGAGCGTGTCCGAGCCGATGAAGGCGTCATTGCCGACGGTCGTGCGGTGCTTGCGCACGCCGTCGTAGTTCATCGTGATCACTCCGGCGCCGATGTTCACCCGCTCGCCGATCTCGGCATCCCCCACATAGCTGAAATGGTGCATCTTCGTCCCGCTGCCCAGGCGCGCGTTCTTCACCTCGCCGAAGTTCCCCATCTCGACGCCGCGCTCGAGATACGCCCCCGGGCGCAGGTGGGAGAAGGGCCCGACCCGCACGTCGTCCTCCAGCGTCGAGCGCTCGAGGACCGAGCCCTCCACCCGGCAGCGCTCGCCGACCGTCGTGTCGCGGAGGATCGCGTACGGGCCGATCCGGCTGTCGGTCCCGATGCGGGTCGCGCCCTCGAGCACGCAGCCGCGCTCGATCACCACGTCCGCGGCGATCTCGACCCCGGCGTCGACGCTCGTCGACCCCGGGTCCAGGAAGGTCACCCCGGCGGCGAGGTGGCGCTCGCGGATCCGCGCCCGCATCGCGGCTTCGGCCGCGGCGAGGTCCGCCCGGTCGTTCACGCCGAGCCCCTCGCTGGGGTCGGGGGTGCGGTAGGCGGCGACGGTCCGTCCGTCGGCGATCGCCAGGTCCACGATGTCGGTGAAGAAGATCTCCCCGGTCGCGTTGGGTCGCAGACGCGCCACCGCCGTGCGGAGCCAGCCGAGGTCGGCCGAATATGCCCCGAGGTTGGACTCCGGCAGCAGCCGTTCGGCCGGCGTCGCAAGGCGTGCCTCGACGATCCGCGCGACATCGCCGCTCCCGCCCCGGACGATCCGGCCGTAGGCGTTCTCGGTGCCGAGGGTCCCGCCCAGGATCGCCACCGCCGCCCCGCGCTCCCGCCGCAGCCCCGCCAGGCGCGCGAGCGTCTCCGCCCGCAGGAGCGGCGTATCGCCGTAGAGGATGTAGGCGTCGCCGGACGTCTCAGGGGTGGCCTCGAGGGCGACTCGGACCGCGTCGCCGGTGCCGCGGGCGACCTCCTGAATGGCGACGATCCCGTCGGCCGGCACGAGCGCGCGCGCCGCGTCGGCGCCGGAGGCGAGGACGACCACCGGCCGGGCGCCGAGCGCGCCGCAGACCTCGAGCGCCCAGGCGAGCAGGGGCCGGCCGGCGCAGGGATGCAGCACTTTCGAGGTCCGCGAACGCATGCGCGTGCTCTGGCCCGCGGCGAGGATGAAGGCGATCGTGGGGGTCATCCGGGCGCGCGGTTCAGCGGGCGGGCCGGGCAAGCTGGGGCGCCAGGATTCGAACCTGGGATAGAGGATCCAAAGTCCTCTGCCTTACCACTTGGCCACGCCCCAAGGACGCCGGTCGGGCACGGCCCAAGTTTACGAGCGCCTGGTCGCTATGCCGCTCACTCGCCGTCGCCGTCGGGCTCTTTGCCGCGCTTGATGAGCTCGGCGACGCGCCGGCCGCCCTTCCGGCCGAGCTGGGCGTAGCCCTCGCTCCCGAGCTGCTCCTTGCGGACCTCGCCGCCCCGCCTCCCGAGCGCGGCGTAGCCGCCGGCGCCCAGCTGCTGCTTGCGCGCCTCGCCGCCGCGGCGGCCGATCTCGCGGTAGAACTCGGGGCCGTGCTTGATCGCGGTCTTCTTCCCGCCCTTGCGGCCGGCCTGCCGCACCGTCATGTCTCCTGGCTCTTCCACGAAATTCAGCGTAAGGGGACAGCGCTCGCTCGGTTACACGGCCGGGTGAACGCCAAGGGCGCTCGCGCGCGCGGTCAGGCCCGCCCGACGAAGGATCCGCGCCAGGCGCAGCGCGTCGGCGCGATCATCGGCGATGTGGAACAGGGTCGGCCCGCTGCCGGACAGCGCGAGCGCGATCCCCCGGGCGGCGCCGACGGCACGGACCGCGGCGATCGCCGGGCAGACGCGCTCCGCCGCGCCAAGCAGGCCATTCGGTGCCGCCGCCCGCAGCAGCGCCGGGCCGGCGATCCCGCCGGCGAACGCCGCGGCGAGACGCGCGGTCGCCGCGCCGTCGCCCCATTCGTCGGCGCGGAGGGCGGCGAACACCGCCGGGGTCGCCACCCGGGCGCGCACCCGCACCAGGACCGCCCAGAGCGGATCGCGGGGGGGGTCGAGCCGCTGGATCACCTCCCCCCGGCCGGAGACCGCCGCGAACGGCGCGCCGCAGACGAAGAACGGGACATCCGAGCCGACGCTCGCGGCCACCGGTACGAGGTCGTCCGCGAAGCGCCACAGCACGGCGAGGCCACGCAGCACCGCGCCGGCGTCAGTCGACCCGCCGCCCAGACCGGCGGCGACCGGGATCCGCTTCCGGATGCGGACATAGGCCGCCGGCGCGCGGCCGGCGGCGGCGGCCATCGCCCGGACCGCGCGGCTGGCGAGGTCGTCACCACCAGACGCGCCGACATCCGGACGGATCCGGACATCGAGCGTCCGTGCCGGGGCGATACGCACCCGGTCGGAGAGATCGATCGTGGCGAAGATGCTTCGCAACTCGTGATAGCCGTCAGCCCGGCGGCCCACGACCTCGAGCGACAGGTTGATCTTCGCCGGCGCGGCGAGCACGACCGCGGCACTCATGCGAGGGCCCGCGCGAGCTCGATCCAGTCATCCAGAGCGAGCTGCTCGGGTCGGCGGAGCGGGTCGATCCCCGCCTCCCGGAGGGCGAGGGTCGCCCGCGCGCGGTCGATGCCGGCCTCGTACGCGAGAGCGGCACGCAGCTGTTTGCGGCGATGGCGGAAGACATCGCTCACCAGCCGCAGGAACGGCTCCGCGGCGAGCGGCGCGAACCGCGGGACCGGGTGGGTCTCGAGGAGGACGATCGCCGAATCGACCCGCGGGGCGGGCCGGAAGGACGACCGCGGAACGGGTCGGATGATCCGCGCGGAGGCGTAGGACTGGCAGAACACCGAGAGGTAGCCACGCTCCTTCGTGTCCGCCTCCGTCGCGGCGATCCGGCGCGCCACCTCGGCCTGCACCAGGACGACGATCCGCGGCGGTCGCCGATCGTCGCCGAGGAGCCGGATGAGGAGCGGCGAGGTGATCTGGTACGGAAGATTCGCGACGATGCGGGTCGGCGGCCGCTCGCCCGCGGCGAACAGGTCGATCGCGAGGGCGTCGGCCTCGACCACCCGCACGTTCGGCCGAGCCGCCCGGGTCTCCCCCAGGAGCGCCACCATCCGCGGATCGATCTCCACCGCGGTGACGGTCCGGGCGCGCGCGGCGAGGGCCGCGGTGAGGACGCCCGGCCCGGGGCCGATCTCGAGGACGTCGTCGGCGCGCGAGAGATCCGCGGCCTCGATGATCGCCGCGAGCGCCGCCGCGTCGACGAGGAAATGCTGGCCGATGCCGGTCGCGGCGCGGATCCCGTGCCGCCGCAGGAGCGCGTCCAGGGCCCGCGGATCGCCGACGTCCAACGGAGCGGAGCCTACTGTGCCGCGCGGGCTAGGGTGCCGGACGCCTCGTCACTTGCAGGCCCATTGGCCGGCCTGGCCACGGGCGAACATCCAGGCGGCGACGTTCGCGTTCGCCACCGGGTCCCAGACGCTCGCACCGCCGTACCCCGAACGGACGCTGTTCGCGGCCCAGGTGCCGGGGATGATCTGGAAGAGCCCGGAGGCGCCGAGCATCCCGTTGTACGCCGACGGGCTGTAGCCGCTCTCGCACCAGGCCACCCGGAGGAGCTGCTGGGCGTCCGCGCCGTACCGGGCCGCCGCGGCACGGATGATCGACTCGATCTCGGCYGGGGCCGCCGGAGCGGGCCGCGGGCGGGCCCCGACGCGCCGGATCTCGCTCACCGGCGCCCGTAGCTCGATCGCGCTCACCAGGACGCGCTCGCTCTCCACACCGTTCACGGCACGGACGACGAACGTCTCCCGAGCCTCGCCGGCCACCCCGTCGCGCTCCACCTCCGACCAGCCGATCTCATGCCCGATATCCTCCAGCGCGATCACGGTGAACGGGAGCGTCTTGTGCTCCACCGCTTCACGATCGGACACCCGGTCGATGCGGATGACCGCACCCGGCGAGACGAAGGCGTCGAGCGGCGTCACCGCCTGGTCCTGGGCCCCCAGGGTGATCCCGGCGAGGCCAAGGAACTGGGCGACCGTCCCCGGGCGCGCGCGGGACGGGTACTCGCGGCCGCCGTCGACCAGTGTCACCGGCATGCCGCGATCCAGGACGACCCGCATTCCCGGCACGAGCGGGGTATCGACGCCCACCGAGATGCGGTCGGCGGGGCCGAGCTCGATCCCAGCGGCTCGCAGCAGGTCGCCGGCGGTGTCTCCGGGATGGACCGCCAGGCTCACCGCGAGCCGGCCGTCGATCTGGAGCCCGACGACCGAGGGCGCCTCGAGCGCCGCGATGGGCCGGAACCGGGCCAGGCCGGCGGCCCGGGCATCCCGGGCCGGCTCGATCGCCGCGGCCGCGGCCGCGCGGGGCGCCGGCGCGGCAATGGTCCAGGTCGCACCGGTCGCCAGGAAGGCCAGCGTGAGCAGGCCGGCGGCGCGCAGGATCCGGTGCGGAGCCGTGATCTCCGGTATGAGCTGCCTCCCGAGCTCCCCTTGACCGACATGGCAATGCCATGGGTGTACGAAAGGGGGACGGACGAATGGTACCAGGACCGTATCTGCCACCCGTCGTGGTGGCGGCACTACCAAAAGTGAGCGCAGTGCRTGCGTCCGGCCGCGCGCCCGGGCGGACCCGCCGCCCGGCCGGGGCGGCCGGGCGGCCCGGGACCGCGCTAGCGCTTCGCTTCGGCGGTCAGCTCGAACGGTGCGGTCTGGGTCGTCCGGGGAGCGAGCCCGGTGACGGCCATCAGGGGGGCGCGGCGGTCCGCCGAGCCGTCGAGGTCCAGCTCCAGGGCGCCATCCTCGACCATCCGGCGCTCGATCGTGGGGGTGGCCCCGAAACGGATGATCTGCACGATGAATCGCTGCCGGACCAGGTTCGTCGACCGGACGAAGCCGGAGGCGGTCCAGTCGCGGTCGCTCTCCGCGTCGTCGGACCAGCCGATCTCGGGGATCGCCAGGTCGTCGATCGCCCAGCCGTTCAGGTTCAGCGCGCCGTCGGTGACGTACTCGAAGCGCAGCAGGATCTGCTTCCCGGCGAACGCCCCGAGATCGGCCTGTTGCTCGACCCACGCCGGGGTGGGGCCTCCCGATGTCCCGGTGAGGCCATTCCCAAGGTTGTTCCCGTTCGGATCGTCAGTCGTCGTCCGTGCGGTCCGGACGGTCGTCCAGGTCCGTCCGCCGTCGGCCGAGACCGTGATGTAGCCGTAATCGAAGTCCTTTTCGATCTCATACCAGGACCAGAAGGACAGCGTCGCAGCGGTGGCGCTTCGGAGGTCCACGGCCCGGGTGAGCGTGGCGTCGTACCCGTCGGCCCGGTCAGACCACCAGAACGCGCGTCCCGAGTGCGGGTCGGTCGGGATGAGGCGGGTGCTCCGCGCGCCGGCGAAGCGAAGGTGCACCGGCGCTTTCGGGAGCTCGACGTACCGCGCGGCCCATTGGTGGACCGTCCCGCGGAACGAGGCCCCCACGCCGAGCCGGTCCTGGGCCGCGGCGGTCGCGGCGGTTGTCGGCCGGACCGCGCCGCGATAGGCGAACCGGTCCTCCGGCGACGCGCCGATGAGCGCGTTCGCGGCCACGAAATCGGCGAACTGCTCCTCGATGCCGGACTGTCCCCGGGCCCGGAGCACGGTGTCGAGGTCCTCCGGGATGTCGATGCCTTTGGCCATGAGGGCATTCACCAGGTCGTCGCCCCCGGCATGCTGTCGGAGCCACTCGAGGAACAGGAACGAGCCGCCGTAATGGAGGATGGCGGTGTCGTCGAGATCGGGCCAGTCGTTCAGCTGGGTGTCCGGCTGGCGCAGAAAGCTCTGCTCGAATCCGCTGCCGACGTTGTTCAGCCGTTCGCACAGCTGCGCCTGACCCTCGTTGAACCAGACGACCGAGCGGACCCGTTTGTTGAACTGCTGCATGTGGCAGAACTCATGGGCCAGGACCGCGTAGAGATTGTCGGTGCCGAATCGCGCCGCCAGCGCGTTGATATAGATCATCTCGCGCTGCGCCGAGTACTCGTTCACCCAGGTCGGATACTCGTCCGCGGAGGAGAAGTAGCCGGCGGCGCGCCCGGGGATCCGTGCGACGAGGATGTCGATGCGCGGATCGCCGTCGATCCCCGGCGACCACTCCGAGCCGTAGGTCGCCCGATTCGTCGGGTAGATCCTCGTCTCGAACACCACCGCGGTCGTCTGGAGGGCGGCGGGGTCGACGGTGACGTCGGTCGCGACCCACCACTTCGCGTGATCCGTCTGGACCCGCAGGGCGGCTCCGACTCGAACGTTCTTCTTCGCGTCGAAGTCGTAGGTCCAGAACTCGCGGACATCCCCGACGGCCTCCTCCGGTGGGGTCGTCCGCACCGGGATGAACGCCTGCGCGGGCGTCCCCTGGCGACCGCGCAGGCGCCGGGTGAGATCGAACAGGTCCGCCACCGGCAGGGGCTTCCGCAGCAGGGCCGCGGTCATGTCCCCGCCGACGCTCGCGCTGGTGGGCGGCACGCCGCCGGACGGTTCCGCGGTCGGCGCGATCCCGCTCGGCGGGGTGCAGGCGACGATGACCAGGGCGAGCGTGAGCCAGAGGGCCGGTGCCCTCAGCACCAATGGAACCCCTCGGCGAGCGTTTTCAGTCCGACGACCCGCGTGCCGCGAAGGTACCGCCGCGGCACGCGGGCGCGGATTCCGGTGACGACCTCGTAGCTGATCGTCCCGAGGGCGGCCGCGACGTCCTCGGCCGTCTGCACCGCCGTCCCCTGCGCGCCGATGACGACCACCTCATCGCCCTCGGCGAGCCCGGGCTGGTCGGTCACCTCGAGCGTCACATGGTCCATCGAGACGCGTCCGACGATCGGCACGCGCGACCCACCGATGAGGAGCCCAAGCCGGCCCTTCGCCGCGCGGGGGATCCCGTCACCGTACCCGACCGGTACGGTCGCGATCCGCGCGGCCGTGCTCGTGCGGAATTCGTGTCCGTAGGAGACGCCGGTGCCCGCGGCCACCGCGGCGACGCGGTGGATCCGTGAGCGCCACGACAGCGCCGGCCGCAACGGGATCCGCGTCGACAGATGCGGCGCCGGGGACAGCCCGTAGAGCGCCAGGCCGGGCCGGATCGCGGTCATCCGCGGGTCCTGATCGAACGCCGCGGTCCCGGCGCTGGCGCTCGCGTGGATCCACCCGGGAAGCGACCCGATCGCGCTCAGCACCGCGTCGAAGCGCGCGAGCTGGTCGCGGGCGCCGGTCGTGTCGGCTTCATCCGCGCTGGCGAGATGGGTAAAGACCCCCTCGACGGCGAGCCCGGGGAGCGCCTGCATGGCTCGGTAGCGGTCGGCGGCCTCGGCCGCGGGCGCCCCGAGCCGGGTAAGACCGGTGTCGACCTTCAGCTGCACCGCGGCCCGGACGCCGGCGGCGCGTCCGGCCGCGGCGGCCCGCTCGGCGGCGACGAGCGTCCACACCGTGAGCGAGAGCCGCGCGTCGACCGCCACGGCGATCTCGTCGGCGCTCTGGGCGCCGAGCAGCACCAGGATCGGCGCGTCGATCCCCTGGCGCCGGAGCACCAGGCCCTCCTCGACGGTCGCGACGGCGAGCGCGGCCGCGCCGGCTTCGAGGGCGGTGTGCGAGACCGCCTCGGCCCCGTGACCGTACGCATCCGCTTTCACGACGGCGATGACGCGAACCCGCGACGCGGCGCCCAGCGCCGCCACATTGGCGGCGACGGCGTCGAGATCGATATCGGCGACGGTGGTACGAAGCGGGACGCTCATGAGACCCGCGACGGGCCGATGATCTCGCGGAGCGCGCGGGGGAACGCGTCGACGAGCTCGGTCGCGAGGGCGCCGGATTCACCGACCTCCGCGGCGAGCAGCGCGCCGGCCCGTCCGTGGACCCAGACCGCGGCGCACGCCGCCGCCAGCGGCGCGAGACCGCGGGCCAGGAATGCCGCCGCGGCGCCGCCGAGCGCGTCGCCCGATCCGCCGACACCGAGGGTCGGGTTCGGCGCGTCGTGGACGAACGTGCGCTTCCCATCGGTCACCACGGTGAATGGGCCCTTCAACGCGACGACCGCCTTCCATTCGCGCGCATGCCGCTCGGCGAAGGCGATCCGGGCCAGGCCCGTGGGAACGACCCGGCCGGCGAGCCGGGCGGCCTCACCGTCGTGGGGTGTGAGGATCGTGCGCGGCGGGAGGAGCCCGGTCCAGCCCTCGGTGCGGGCGAGCGCGTTGAGCCCGTCGGCGTCGATCACCGTCGGCAGGGCCCTCGCGTTGCGGAGGACCGCCGCGACGAACTCGTCGCTCGTCGCACCGTGCGCCTGGCCCGGCCCGAGGAGCAACGCCCGGATCCGCTCTCCCAGCAGCGTGACGAGCTGCGCCGCGGCGCCCACGGCGACGGACCCCGACTGTCCTTCGGCGAGCGGAAAGAACGTGAGGTTCGGATCGGCCCCGGCGATCGCATCGATCACCGACCGGCCGGAGGCGATCGTGACCACGCCGGCGCCACAGCGGAGCGCGGCCCGGGCGGCGATGACCGCGGCCCCGGGGTAGCGCAGGGATCCGCCCACGACCACGACCCGTCCCCGGAGCTCCTTGCCGGCCTCGGGCGSCAGCGGCCGGAGGACCGCGCGCACCGCACGCGCGTCCAGCGGGAGCGCGTCGGCCGGCGGGTTCGCGGTCAGGGCGACGGCTCCGCGTGGACCCCCACCGCGACCGCGGCCGCGAGGTCCCGGATGTGCGAGATGCTCACCGCGAGCGGCGCGGCCAGGCCGAGGGCCGCGCGGCGCTCCTCCGCCCGGCCATGGAGGGTCACCGTGGGCTGACCGAGCCGCGTCCGGCGGATCTCGATCTCCCGCCAGCCGACGCCGCGGATGCCGAGCCCCAGCACCTTTGACACCGCTTCCTTCGCCGCCCAGCGGCCGGAGAGGTGCAGGACGTTCCTCCGGCAATAAGCGCGCTCCCAGTCGGTGAAGACGCGTCCGAGGAAGCGGGTCTCGTGCTTCTCCAGCACCGCCTTGATGCGGGCGGTCTCGATGATGTCGATGCCGATCTCGCTCGTCATTCGACGGTGACGCTCTTCGCCAGGTTCCGCGGCTGATCGACGTCGTTCCCCCGCCGGTCGGAAATGTGATACGCGAGCAGCTGGAGAGGCACCACCGCAAGGGCCGGGGACAGGAGCTCGTTCGTGACCGGGATCCGGATCACCTTGTCGGCCTGGCCGTCGATCTCTTCGTCGCCGTCGTGCGCGATCGCGATGACGACGCCGGCCCGCGCCCGGACCTCCTGGATGTTCGAAAGCATCTTCTTGTGCGTCGAGTCCCGGAGCGCGATCGCCACCACCGGGAGGTGCTCGTCGATGAGCGCGTTCGTGCCGTGCTTCATCTCTCCCGCGGCGGCGCCCTCGCTCGGGATATACGAGAGCTCGCGGAGCTTCAGCGCGCCTTCGAGGGCGGTCGGGTAGTTCACGCCCCGGCCGAGCTGGAGGAAGTTCTTCGCGTCGTGGAACCGGTAGGCGAGCGCGCGGATCTTCGGCTCCTCGCCGAGCACCGCGTCGATGAGCGTGGGCAGGTGGAACGCCTCGGCCAGCAGGCCGCGCGCCCGCTCGGGGTCGATCGTCGCGCGACGCTGCGCGAGGTAGATCGCGAAGAGGTACAGGTCGACGACCATCGCGGTGTACGCCTTGGTCGAGGCGACCGCGATCTCCGGACCGGTGTGCAGGTAGATGACCCCGTCCGCGCGCCGGCTGGCCTCGCTCCCGACGACATTCACCAGTGCGAGGAGCCGGGCGCCCTGCCGCTTCGCCTCCTCCATCGCCGCCAGGGTGTCCACGGTCTCGCCGGATTGCGTCACCGCGATGACCAGCTGTCCCGGTGTGACCACGGGCTCGCGGTAGCGATACTCGCTCGCGATCTCCACGTCGCAGGGGATCCGGGCCAGCCGTTCGATGAGGTACTTCCCGACGAGCGCGGCATGGTAGGCGGTCCCGCAGGCGACGAACGTGATCCGCGGGACCGCCCGCGCGTAGTCGTCGCTCAGATTCAGGTCCTGGTCGAAGATGACCAGCCCGGAGGCGCGATCAACGCGACCAAGCAGGGTGTCGGAGATCGCGCGGGGCTGCTCGTTGATCTCCTTCAGCATGAAATGCTTGTAGCCCGACTTTGCCGCCGCGATCGGATCCAGCGCGATCGTCTTCGGCGGCCGTTCGACCGCCGCACCATCGACCCCGCAGAAGCGCACGCCGGCCGCGGTGACGATCGCGACGTCGCCGGCCTCGAGGAAGCTCATCCGGCGGGTGTGCTCGAGGAGCGCGGTCATGTCCGAGGCCACGAAGTTCTCGCCGTCCCCGTGCCCAATGATGACGCCGCCGGCATTGCTGATCCGCGCGGCGACGATGGTGCCCGGATCCTTCGTCGACACGAGGGCGAGCGCGGCGGCGCCCTCGAGACGCGGCAGCACCGCGAGCGTCGCGGCCTCGAGCGACAGGCCGCGAGCGAGCTCATCCTCGACCAGATGCACGACGACCTCGGTGTCCGTGACCGAGGTGAAGGTGTGTCCGGCCGCGACGAGCGGCGCCTTCAGCGCCTCGAAGTTCTCGATGATCCCGTTGTGGATGACGGCCGTTGCCGCACCGCAGTCGACGTGCGGGTGGGCGTTCTGCTCGGTCGGCCGTCCGTGGGTCGCCCAGCGGGTGTGACCGATGCCGGTGTGGCCGCCGGCCGGCCGGGCCGCCACGACGGCGGCGAGATTCTCGAGCTTTCCTTCCGCCCGCCGGACCTGCAGACGGCCATCCTGCTCCAGGGCGACCCCCGCGGAGTCGTAGCCGCGGTACTCGAGCCGGCGCAGACCGCTCATGAGCAGCGGAAGGGCGTCGCGGGGCCCGACGTAGCCGACGATGCCGCACATCAGTTCAGCTCCCGTATCGCCGTCGCCTCGAGCAGGTTCGCGGTGGACGTCGCGGCGGCGCCGTCCCGCGCCTCCACGGTGATCCGCAGCACCGGCTCGGTCCCCGACGGTCGCACGACGAGCCGGCCCGCACCGGCCAGACGCGCCTCCGCGCCGGCCACCGCGTCGCGGAACACCGCCACATCGCTCCACTCGCGGCGTCGCTCGGCGCGCACGTTCCGGGTGACCTGGGGCCAGTGCTCGACCTCCGCGGCGAGCGCGGCCAGCGGCCGGCCCTCGGCGCGCATGAGGCGTGCGACCTGGAGCGCGGTGAGGATCCCGTCGCCGGTGCTCGCGTGCTCACGGAAGATCACGTGGCCGGAGGGCTCCCCGCCGAATTGGGCGTTCCACCGCTCGAGCTCCTCCCAGACGTAACGATCACCGACCCGCGTCCGCACCAGCGCGATGCCCTCCTGCGCGAGGGTCGCTTCGAGGCCGCCGTTCGTCATGACCGTCCCCACGACGATCATCGGGTCGAGCAGTCCGGCCCGCGCGGCATGCCGTGCCGCGAGCGCGAGGACGAAGTCACCGTCATGCACGGTGCCCGCGTCGTCCACGGTCATCACGCGGTCCCCGTCCCCATCGAACGCGAACCCCACGTCGGCGCGGTGCGCGACCACGGCCGCCTGGAGGGCCTCCGGGTGGGTGCTGCCGCAGCCGGCGTTGATATTGGCGCCATCGGGCGTATCGAACAGGGTGAGCACCTCGGCTCCGGCGCGGGCGAATACCGTGGGGGCGACGCGGTAGGTCGATCCGTTCGCGCAATCGAGGACGACGCGCAATCCGTCCAGGCGGGACGCGAGGCCGCCGAGGAAGTCCTCGTATCCCTTCACCAGCCCACGGACGTCGCCAACGAGCCCGATGCCGTCCTCGGTCGGCCGCGGGAGCGAGGCGTCGCGGACGAGGGCGGCCTCGATCTCGTCCTCGACCGCGTCGGCGAGCTTGAACCCGCGGTGATCGAAGAACTTGATCCCGTTGTCCGGGGCGGGATTGTGCGACGCGCTGATCACCGCGCCGAATGACACGTCCTGCGTCCGGGCGAGATGGGCCAGACCGGGCGTCGGGATGTGCCCGACCAGGCGCACGTCCATACCGACGGAGCAGAGACCGGCGGCCAGGGCGCTTTCGAGCATGCGGCCGGAGCGGCGGGTGTCCCGACCGATGACGATGCTGTGCCCCGGCCCGCCAAGGATGTGACCGGCGGCCCGCCCCAGCCGGAGGGCGAGCTCGGGCGTCAGGTCGGCATTGGCGACCCCGCGGATCCCGTCGGTGCCGAAGAGGCGGCTCATCTGACCTTTATGGTGAGGGTCACGCGGGTCGGCTGCACGGATTGCACGGTGAGCCCGGCGGACGCGCGGATCGCGACATCCACCAGGTACGTGCCGGCGGCCTTTCCCGACGCGTCCACCGTCGCGCTCACCGCATCCGGCCCGAGCGCCGCCAGCGTCGGCACCGTGCCCGCGACCAGCACGTCGATGGTGCGGGCATCGAGCTCGCCGACGAGGTTGGTCCCGAGGCCGGTGATCGTCGCCGCGACGAGCGGGAAGGACCGTGTTCCGGTGAGGGGCGCGACCGTGACGCCGACCTGGGCGTCGGTCGGCTCGAGCAGGGTGACCCCGTCCGGCAGGAGGAGCGGGACCCGGTAGCTGCGGCTCGCGCTCAGTCCGGTAACGTCGATCGAGGCGGTCTGGATGCGATCGAGCGGCGCGAGCGCGGACTGGTCGCCCCGCACCGTGACCGCGACCGGGTCGGTGGTGATCCGCACGATCCAGTAGCCACTCGCGACGCTGCCGCGGAGCGACCAGAGGACCGGCAGGGTGCGGGTGCTCGCGGTCGAGAGGACCGGGACGGTCACCTGGACGGCCGCCGGCTCGACCTTGACGCCCTCCACCACCGCGCCGGCCGCGTCCACCGGGACCGCCTGGGCGCTCTGCGACAGATCCACCGGGGTGTCGCCGTAGCGAAGGGTCGCGTAGACCGCCGCGACCGATCCGACCAGGCTCTGCGGCCCGGTCACCGCGACCTCGGTGGCCGATAAGGCCGGCACCCCGGGCTGGAAGCCGGGCGGAGGCGGGTTGGCGAACCGCACCTGGACCGCGAGCGTGCGCGCGACCAGCCGCTCGAGCCGCACCGAGACCGTCGCCGGGTCCACCTGGACCACCGCGATCCGCGCGGGATCGCTCGCGGTGACGCGGATCGTCGCGTCCTGGGGCTCGTTCCGCGCGGCGTCCAGACCGTCGATGTCGACCGTCGCCCGCAGATCCTGCTGGGCGATCTTCTCGAACGCCGATTCCGGAGCGCGCAGGAGCACTCGCACGTCCCCGAGCTGTCCGCGGAGCACATAGCCCGCCGGGATCTCCGGACGCTCCACCGGGACCCGGCCGGGGAACCACTCGACCTTCTCTCGCGGCGCCGCCTCGGCCGCCGCGACCCAGAGGAGGAGCGCGATCGCGAGGGCGGCGGACTTGAGCGGGAGATCGCGGAGGACGGCCCGCCGGATGTCGAGCCCGCGGCGCCGCACCAGGCCGGCCTTCGCCCGGGACCGTTGCTCCATGGCTACCGGCGCGTCTTTCCGGGACGGGGCACTAGGACGCTTTGCTCTTGAACGGGAGCGGTTGGATCCGGCTGCGGAGCAGCGAGCTCAGGACGCGCCGGAGCCGCTCTTCGTCGAGTCCCCCGATGATCCGGCCGTTGCTCGCGATCGAGATCGCCTGCGACTCCTCGGAGACGACGATGACGACCGCGTCGGTCTGCGAGCTGATCGAGAGCGCGGCTCGATGCCGCATCCCGTAGCGGTGGGCGGTGCGCTCGGGCGTCTCCTCCAGCGGCAGCAGGCATGCCGCCGCGACGATCGTCGTCCCGTGGACGATGACCGCCCCGTCGTGGAGTGGCGACCGGACCATGAAGATCGACGCCAGCAGCTCGGCCGTGAGCTCTCCGTTGACCGGCACGCCGGATTCGCTGTAGTTCTGCAAGCCGGTCCCCCGCTCGACCACGATGAGCGCGCCGTGGCGAGCGCCGCTGATGAGCAATGCCGCGCGGGTGAGCTGCTCCACCACCTGTTCGACCGCGTCATCGTCGGTCGGGGCGAGGAGTCGGTTCAGCGGACCGAGCTGCCCGAGTTGCCCGAGCGCGCGCCGGAGCTCGGGCTGGAAGACGATCGGAATGGCCACGACGGCAACGACCGCGAGTGCCTGGAGCACCAGCTTGGTGAGATTGAGACCGGCCAGAACCGCGACGCCATAGATGAAGAACAGGACGAGCACGCCCAAGAGCAGCTGGACGGCTCGCGTGCCTCGGATGAGAACGAGGGCGTAGTAGATGAAGACGAAGACGATCGCGATGTCGAGGACGTTCTTCCACTCGAAGCTCTGATTCCGCAGGATCGCGAACAGCTCGTCGAAGAAGCGATCCATCAGACCGCCTGCGCGAGCCGCTCGACTTCCACGGCAAGCTCGGTCTGGCCGTCGAGTCGGAGCGCTTCTGCGAGGAGGGCGCACTTCGCGCGCGCCACGTCGTTGTTCCCGATTGACGTCGCGACCTCGATCAGGAGCCGTTGCGCCTGATGGTCGGCGAGCCCGGAAGCGATGACCTGCAGGAGCAGATCCGACGCGGCATGGGTCCGACCCGCGGCAAGGAACTCCCTGGCCGCCGCGAGCGCCGTATCCGCCGCGCGCGGATCGCGCGCGGCGATGTAGCGCGCGGCCAGCTCATCGGTGCTCTCGTCGCCCCGCTCCCCCGGGGCGACCGGCTCGGCCGGGTGGATCGGCCGAGACGTCGCACGCGGGTCCGCGGTCGCGCTTCGGGGGGCGGGCTGCGGCGCCCACTGGTGCGGCGGCTCCGCGGCCGCGGCGCTCGGCTCCCCACCCGGCCCGCTGTCCTGGCCGTTCGGATCCAGGACGGTCCGATCCAGGACGGACCGATCCAGGACGGTCCGCTCCTGATCCTGGGGGGCGGCCAGCTCCGGCACCGAGAGCCCGCACGCGACCGCCACCGAGACCAGCGCCGGGTCATCCCCGCTGGTGCTGAGCGCGTAGCGGATCTCACGCAGCGCCATGTTGCGCTGCCCGGCGTCGATGGCCGCGTTCGCGAACCGGCGCTGCTCTTCGACCGCGGCGGCGGCCAGGCCGGCGAGGGTGAGGGCGGCCGCGAGATGACGGTGGACCACCGGGTCGGTCGGACCGAGCGGTATCGCCTCCCGCAACAGACCGATGCCCCCCGAGCGATCCCCGGCCTTCGCCAGGCTTGCCGCGCCCGCGCGGAGCGTCGCCAGGGCCGCCGCGCGGTCACCCTGCTCGACGAAGACCTTGGCCAGCCCCCGATGCCCGCCCCCGGCCGCGGGGAAATGGGCCGCCAGGTAGCGGAACTGCTCCTCCGCCTGCCTGAGCCGCCCGGCCTGCAGATCGCGCAGCCCGGAGGCGAGCGCGACCTTGTAGTTGAAGTCGTTCGCCGCCGTCATTTCGGGCCTAGTGTGCGCTACCGGCACGTCGGGATGGCGACGGCGCGGGCTCCGGCGCGGCCTCCGACCGAGGTCGGCCGGCTACCGCTTGGTGAACTGCGGCGCCTTGCGGGCGCGCTTCAGTCCCGGCTTCTTTCGCTCTTTCGCCCGCGGATCGCGGGTGAGCAGGCCGGCCTTCCGCAACGCGGCACGGTGCTCCGGGTCGACCTGCAGGAGCGCCCGCGAGATGCCGTGGGAGATCGCGCCCATCTGGCCGGATTCGCCGCCGCCCTCGACCTTCACCATCACGTTGAAGCGACGCACCGTGTTGGTGACGGTGAACGCCTGGGTCGCGAGGTCCGGGTAGCCATCTCGGCCGAAATACTCGTCGAGCGGCTTCCCGTTGACGATCACGTTGCCTTCGCCGGGGACCAGGCGAACGCGCGCGATGCTCGTCTTGCGGCGGCCGGTGCCCTGGAAGTACGGAAGGGTCTTCATCTACTGCTTCTCCATCGCGGCCAGCTTCTCCGGCCGCTGCGCCTGGTGGGGGTGCTCGGGTCCGGCGTAGATGTACAGCTTGCGCGCCATCTGCTCGCCAAGACGATTCTGGGGGAGCATGCCGCGGACCGCCCGACGGATGACCTCCTCCGGGCGGCGCTCGAGCAGGCGCTCGAGGGTCTCGGACCGCAAGCCGCCCGGGTAGCCCGAGTGCCGCACGTAGGTCTTGTCGTGAAGCTTGTTTCCGGTGACCTTGATCTTCGCGGCGTTCACGACGACGACGGCGTCACCGGTGTCCAGGTGCGGGGCGAATGTGGCCTTGTGCTTTCCGCGGAGCGTCGAGGCGATCTGGGTCGCCAGGCGGCCGAGCGTGGCGCCGTCCGCGTCGACGACGCGCCACGCCCGCTCGATCTCGCCGAGCTTCACGCTGTGGGTCTTCTTCACCGTCGGTTGATTCATCGATGTTCCCTCGTCGCCTTCTCGTTCTCGTCCCCGTAGCTCACCAGCATCAGGCAGAGGCCCCCGGGTGGGGCGCTCGGCCCGGCGAGCGATCGATCGGCCAGCGCGACGATCTCGTCGAACCGTGCCAGGTCGATCCGCCCCCGCCCGATCCAGATCATGGTGCCGACGATCGCCCGGACCATGCCCCGGAGGAACGCGTCGGCCTCGATCTCGAACCGGAGCAGCGCTCCCTCCGCGGTCCAGGCCGCCCGCCGCACCGTGCGGAGCCCGCCTTCGCCGGTCGCGAACGCCGAGAAGTCCCGCCGCCCGGGCAGCCGTTCCGCCGCGGCACGCATCGCCGTCAGATCGAGGGCCTGGGGATGCCAGTGCTCCCGACGCTCCAGCGGCCGGCGTACCGTGTCGTTCCAAAGCCGATATTCATATGTGCGTCCCGTCGCCGAGAACCGTGCGTGGAACCCTTCCCCGCACGGCTCGATCGCCGAGACCGCGATGTCCGCGGGAAGCAGGGCGTTGACCCCGCTCCCCAGATCGTCCCCGGTCAGCATGCTCACCGTCCGGAAGCTGATCACCTGTCCGATCGCGTGGACCCCCGCATCGGTCCGTCCCGCGCCGGCGACGCGCACCGGCTCGTTGCAGATCCGCGCGAGCGCCGCTTCGAGCTCGCCCTGGATCGTCGGCGCGTTCGCCTGGACCTGGAACCCGGCGTACCGGGAGCCGTCGTAGGCGACGCGCGCCCTCCAGGTCCCCGTTAGGCCTTCGCCTTCTTGGTCGCGGTGGTCTTCTTCGCCGGCACCTTGGCCGGCGTCCTGGCCGCGCTCTTGGTTGCCGGAGCGTCGGCCACCGCGGCCGCCGCCCGCCGGCGCGGCAGGGCCAGACGGCGTCGGGTCGTCGTCTTCTCGGCACCGGCGGTCGGAGCGTCGGCTTCCTCGGCGCCGGGCATGAGCTCGACCAGCATCATCGGAGCGCTGTCACCGACCCGGCGGCCGAGCCGCGTCGTCCGGGTGAAGCCGGAGGTCCGGTCGGTGTAGCGGGAGGCGAGATCGGTGAACAGCTTGTCGACGATCGCGGGCTCCGGGAGCCAGGCGATCGCCTTCCGGCGCGCGACGAGCGAGCCGTCCTTGCCGAGCAGGATCATCCCGTCGACGAACCGGCGGACCTCTTTGGCCTTCGGCTCGGTGGTCTTCACGCGCTCATAGCGGAGGATGGACAGGGTGAGGTTGCGGAACATCGCCTTGCGGTGCGCCGTCTCACGACCGAACTTCCGTTGATGTACCTGATGTGGCATCAGTGCTCCACGCCGCCCGTGCGGGTCGGGACCCGCTCGTCCTCGTCCGCCTGGGTGCTCTCAAGGTCGCCCGCGTCGCCGGCCAGGCCGAGCCCGGTGACCGCCTCGGCGCCGACGGCGTCGTCCAGGGCGGTGTCGCCCTCGGCGGAGGGCACCGGGGCCTCGATGAGGCCCCGTGCGACCAGGCGCTCCTTGATCTCGTCGAGCGACTTCTTGCCGAAGTTACGCATGCGGAGCAGCTCCTCGTCGGGGGTCTGGAGGAGCTGGCCGACCTTGGTGATGCCATGACGCTTCAGCGAGTTGAAGGCCCGCTGGGGGAGATCGAGGTCCTCGATCGGCATGTCGGCGATGGCGGACGGCACCGTGCTTCCATTGGTCCGCGCGGGCTGCACGAGCGCGGTCTGCGCGCGGGTGAGGCCGGTGAACAGCGAGAACTGCTGGACCAGGATCTGCGAGCCCTGGGCGATCGCCTCATCGGGCGGCGTCGAGCCGTCGGTCCAGACCTCGAGGATCAGCCGGTCGTAGTTGGTGACCTGACCGACACGGGTGTTCTCGACACTGAAGTTCACGCGACGCACCGGGCTGAAGAGCGCGTCGATCGGGATGACCCCGATCGGCAGGCCCTCGCGCTTGTCCCCGGAGGTGAAGCCGCGGCCGGTCTCGACCGTGAGCTCCATCCAGAGGGACGCCTCGGGCTCGAGGGTCGCGAGCTTGAGCTCGGGGTTCACGATCTCGACCTCGCTGCTCGCCTGGATGTCACCGGCGGTGACGTCGCCGGGGCCGGTCTTCTCGAGGGTCAGGGTCACCGGCTCGCCGGCGAATGAGCGCAGGCGGACCTGCTTCAGGTTGAGGACGATCTCGACGACGTCCTCCTTCACGCCCGGGATGGTCGAGAACTCATGGGCCACGCCACGGACGCGGGCAGCGGTGATCGCCGCGCCCGGCAGCGACGAGAGCAGGACGCGACGAAGCGAATTCCCAAGGGTCGTGCCGTATCCCGCGGGCAGGGGCTCACAGACGAACTTCGCGTGACGGTCGTCCCCCTCGAGGCGCTCGATCTTCGGATATTCCAGTTCAACGATGGACATGAGTCTTGTTCCTTCCTGCGGCTACCACTCGGACCGCGACACGGTCAGCGCGAATAGTGCTCGACGATGAGCTGCGTATCGACCTGAGATTCGATCTGCGCGCGCGGCGGCGTGGTCGTGACCGTGGCGGTGAACGCCTCGGGCTCGACCTCGAGCCAGCCGGGGCGGGTCTGGGTCTTCGCCCAGGCGAGCATCTCCTCGAAGTACTTGGAGGCACGGCTGGATTCGACGACCGCGATGCTGTCGCCGGCCTTCACGGTGAAGCTCGGGGTCTTCGTGCGGCGGCCATTCACCGTGATGTGCGCGTGGCTCACGAGCTGACGCGCCTGGCTGCGTGATTTCGCGAAACCGGCGCGATACACGACGTTGTCCAGACGCGCCTCGAGGAGCTCGAGGAGCACGTCGCCGGTGGCCCCCCGGGCCTCGGTGGCGTTGTCGAACGTGTTCTTCATCTGCTTCTCGAGCACGCCGTAGACGCGGCGCATCTTCTGCTTCTCGCGCAGCTGAAGCGCGAAGTCCGACACCTTGCGCCGGCGCTGCTGGTGCATGCCGGGCGGCGAGCTGCGCTTCTCGAAGGTGCATTTGGTCATGCACTTCTCGCCCTTGAGGTACAGCTTCATCCCCTCACGGCGGCAGAAGCGACAGACCGGTCCGGTGTAACGAGCCATCAGGCCTCCTCTAGACCCGGCGCCGCTTGGGAGCGCGGCAGCCGTTGTGCGGGATCGGGGTGACATCGGTAATCGCGGTGACCTCGAGCCCGGCGGCCTCGAGCGCGCGGATCGCGGCCTCGCGACCGGCTCCGGGTCCGCGGACGAAGACCTCGACGGTCTTCAGACCCTGGTCCATGGCCTTCCGCGCCGCGTTCTCGGCGGTGACCTGCGCCGCGTAGGGGGTGCTCTTGCGCGAGCCCTTCCAGCCCGAGGCGCCGGCGGACGACCAGGCCAGGACGTTGCCTGCCGGGTCGGTCAACGACACGATCGTGTTGTTGAACGACGCCTTGATGTGGGCCGTCCCCCGCGGGACCACGCGCTTCTCGCGCTTGCGGCGAGGCGCGGGCTTCGGAGCGCCCTGATCCTTCTGATCGGGCGCGTCCTTGGTCGTCGTGGCGGCGGGCGGTTGCTGACTCACGTTCTCTCCTACGTCTTCGCCGCGGTCTTCTTCTTGCCGGCGACGGTCTTGCGGGCACCCCGGCGGGTACGGGCATTCGTCCGCGTGCGCTGCCCGCGGACCGGCAGGCCGCGGCGGTGGCGAAGGCCGCGATAGGAGCCGATCTCCTGGAGACGCTTCACGTTGAGCGCGACCTCGCGGCGGAGGTCACCCTCGACGGTGTGAGCCCGGTCGATGATCTCGCGGATCTTCGCGATCTGGGCCTCGGTGAGATCGCGGACACGCACCGCGTGATCGATCTTCGCTTCGTCGAGCACCTGGCGCGCGGTCGTCGCGCCGATGCCGAAGATGTAGCGGAGCGATACGTCGACGCGCTTCTCGCGCGGGATGTCCACGCCGGAGATCCGTGCCATTTCTCTTCTACCCCTGCCGCTGCTTGTGCTTCGGCTCGGAGCAGATCACAAGGATCACGCCCTCCCGCCGGATGATCTTGCACTTGTCACAGCGCTTCTTGACGCTCGCTCGGACCTTCACTAATACCTCACCCGTCGCGTGATGCGACCGCGCTTCAGGTCGTAGGGGGAGAGCTCCACCAGGACCTTGTCCCCCGGGACGACCCGGATGAAGTTCATCCGCATCTTTCCCGAGATGTGCGCCAGGATCGAATGGCCGTTCGTGAGCTCTACTTTGAACATCGCGTTGGGAAGGGCTTCCGATACGGACCCTTCGACCTCGATGACGTCCTTGTTGCTCGGCTTACTGGCCATAGGCTCCAGACACAAAAAGCTCCGCGGCGATCCGCCACGGGAAGCAAAAATGTACCAAAACAGGACGATTCGCGCAATGGGCGCTCACGCGGCCACCTCCGCGCGGTCCGCGGGAGCGGTGAGGACGACCGGGCCGGCGGCCGTACACCAGAGGCTGTGCTCGAAATGGGCTGACAGGCTGCCGTCGGCGGTTACCACGGTCCAACGGTCGTCCTGGGTCCGGGTGTCGACGCCACCCACGTTCACCATCGGCTCGATGGCGATGCAGAGGCCTTCCTTGATCACCAGGCCCCGGTCCCGGGCACCGTAGTTGGGCACCTGCGGCTCCTCGTGCATCGCGCGGCCGATCCCGTGACCCACATAATTCCGGACGACGGTGTACCCCTCGGCTTCGACATGGGTCTGCACCGCGGCGCCGATGTCGCCGATCCGGGCGCCCACCCGGGCGGCGGCGATCCCCCGCCGGAGCGCCTCCTCGGTGACCCGGATGAGCCTCGCCGCCTCGGGGGCGACCACCCCCACCGGGACGGTGATCGCCGCGTCGGCATGCCAGCCGTCGACGATCGCCCCGGCATCGATGCCGACGATGTCGCCCTCCGCCAGACGGCGGCTCCCCGGGATGCCGTGGACGATCTCGTCGTTCACCGAGGTGCAGATCGTCGCGGGGTATCCGTAGTAGCCAAGGAAGGAGCTGGTCGCGCCCTGGCGCGCGAGCTCCGCCGCGGCGATGCGATCGAGCTCCCCGGTCGTGACCCCGGGACGGACGGCGGCACGGCAGGCGGCGAGCATCGCGGCGACGACGCGACCGGCCTCGCGCATCTTCGCGGTCTGTTCGGCCGTCTTCAGGGTGATCATGCCGCGGTGGCCTCGAAGAGTCGCTCGGTGATCTCGTCGATCGGGCCCATGCCGTCGACCCGGCGCACCAGCCCGAGGGTCTCGTAGTGCGCGATGACCGGTTCGGTCTCCGCACGGTAGAGGTCGTAGCGCTTGCCGATGAGCTCGGGACTGTCGTCGGCGCGACCCATCTCCCGCGCCCGCCCCAGGATCCGCCTCACCAGCTCATCGCGCGGCGCCTCCAGCACGACGACCCGGGCGATACGCCGGCCATGCTCTTCGAGCAGCCCGTCGAGGGCCTTAGCCTGGGGCGCGGTCCGCGGGAACCCGTCGAACATGATCCGCTTGTCGTCGCCGAGCGCGCCGACCCACTCCCGGACCATCCCCACGGTCACCTCGTCCGGGACATAGGAGCCGCTGTTGATGTAGGACCGGGCCGCGGTCCCGAGATCGGTGGCGCGCCGGAGGTGGTCACGAAAGAGGTCTCCGGTCGACAGCTGGACCCAGCCGTGGCGGTCGCGCAGCCGTTGTGCCTGCGTCCCTTTGCCCACTCCCGGAGGTCCCATGAAGATGAGATCGCCCGCCATTGGCCGGTCCGTCAACGGATGAAGCCCTCGTAGCTCCGCATCAAGAGCTGTGCCTCCAGCTGCTTCATCGTCTCGACCACCACGCCGACGACGATGAGGATGCTGGTTCCGCCGAGGCGGAGCGTCTGGACCCCGGTGATGTCACCGACCAGGGTCGGCATGACCGCGACGATACCGAGGAAGAGCGCCCCGGCGATGGTGATCCGGGTGACCACCCGTCCGAGGAACTCGGCGGTCGGCCGGCCCGGACGGATCCCCGGGATGAATCCGCCGTAGCGTTTGATGTTGTCGGCGACGTCGTTCGGGACGAAGGTGAAGGCGGTGTAGAAGAACGTGAACGCGACGACGAGCACGAAGTACGCCCCGTTATAGAGCACCGCGTTCTGGAACGCGCCGACCACCGCGGTCGAGGCGTTCCTCAGCCACTCGGTCTCGCTGTTCGTGAAGTACTGCGCGATCTGGCTCGGGAGGAGCAGGATCGAGATCGCGAAGATGATCGGAATGACCCCGGCGCTGTTGACGCGGAGCGGGATGTGGGTCGAGCCACCGGAGTACATCCGGGTGCCGCGCACCCGCTTGGCGTACTGGACCGGGATCCGCCGCTGCCCTTCCTGGATGAAGATGATCGCCGCGATGACGCCGACCCCGATGAGCGCGTACAGGGCGAGCGCCACATAGTTCGACTGGACGTCGATGGTCTGCTTCAGGGTGGTCGGGAGCCGTCCCACGATGCCGGCGAAGATGATGAAGCTGATGCCGTTCCCGATGCCGCGCTCGCTGATGAGCTCACCGAGCCACATGAGGATGAGCGTCCCCGCGGTGAGCGTGGCGAGGATCGCGACGGTCAGGCCGAGCGCCGCCGGCCCGAATTCCGGAAGGACCCCGGACCGCTGCATGAACACCGAGACCCCGATGCCCTGGAGGAGCGCGAGCGGGACGGTGAGGATGCGGGTGTACTGGTTGATCTTGTTCCGGCCATATTCACCCTCTTTGCTCAGGCGCTCGAGGGCCGGGATGGTCTGATTGAGCAGGGTCATGATGATCGAGGCGTTGATGTAGGGATTCACCCCGAGCGCGACGACGCTGAACCGGGACAATCCGCCGCCGGAGAACAGGTCGAGCAGGTTGATCAGCTGGTTCGCCGGATTGTTCAGCAGGTTCTGGAGCGCGACCTGGTCGACCCCGGGAAGCGGGACGTGCGCGAGGAAGCGGAACACCAGGAGCATCCCGAGGGTGAAGAGGATCTTGGAGCGCAGATCCGCGGCGCGGAACGCGTCGCGGAACGTGTCGAAGACCTTCACTCGCGGGTGGCGCCATAGGCGGTCTGCCGGGCGATGACGTCCTCCACGATGAGCACCAGCGTGCCCCCCGCCGCCTCGATCTTCGTACGAGCCGTCGCCGAGGCGCGGTGGGCATGGACCTCGAGCTTCGTCCCAAGGGTCCCGTTCCCAAGCACCTTGACCCGCGCATCCGAGGCGATGAGGCCCTTCGCCGCGAGCGTGTCCGGTGACACCGTGCCGTCGACGGCATAGGTGTCCAGCTGATCGACGTTCACCGCGATGTACTCGAGGCGCTGGCGGTTGCGGAAGCCACGCAGCTTCGGGATCCGCATGTGCAGCGGCGTCTGGCCGCCTTCGAACCAGCCCGGGAGGCCCGGACCCGATCGCGCGAGCTGGCCCTTGGTGCCCTTGCCGGCGGTCTTGCCCTGCCCGGCGCCGGTCCCACGGCCGACACGACGAGTGGACTTGCGCGACCCGCTGTGGGGCCGCATCTCGTTGAGCTTCATGACTTCGTCTTCTCCTCACCCACCTCGACGAGGTGCGCGACGCGGCGGAGCATGCCGCGCAGGGTCGGGCTGTCCTCATGGCTCACCCGGCCGCCGTTGCGACGGAGGCCGAGGGCCACGAGGGTGCGCCGCGCGCCGGCCTTCTCGCCGATCGCGCTCTTGTGTTGGCGGATCAGGAGGCGACTCATGGGGCGACGACCTCCTCGGTGCGCTTGCGCGGCCCGAGGGACATGCCGCGCGTCCGCTCGATCTCCTCGCGGGATCGGAGCATCTGCATCGCCTTCATCGTCGCCCGCACCACGTTCACCGGGTTCGAGCTGCCGAGCGACTTCGAGAGGATGTCGTGGATCCCCGCGGATTCGACGACCGCGCGCACCGAGCCGCCGGCGATGACGCCGGTCCCCTTCGATGCCGGGCGGAGGAGTACCTTCGCCGCGCCGAAGTCGGCGGTCACCGGGTGCGGGATCGTCCGGTCCACGAGCGGGACGAGCATGAGGTTCTTCTTGGCGTCCTCGACACCCTTCTTGATCGCGTCCGGGACCTCGTCGGCCTTGCCCAGGCCGGCGCCCACGTGGCCACGGCCGTCACCGACGACGACGATGGCGGAGAAGCTGAACCGGCGCCCGCCCTTGACGACCTTGGACACGCGGTTGATCTGCACCACGCGCTCGGTGAGCTCGAGCCGGTTGCCATCGATCCTTGCCATCTAGTTCGATCTCCGGCTTCGCCGGGAGACGTGCTCGGGCGGGTTGGACTCGCTCGTCGCGGCGCAGCCGCTCCTCACTTGTGTAGTCATCTAAAACCTCAATCCATTCGATCGCGCTGCTTCGGCGAGGGCCTTCACCCGTCCGTGGTAGCGGTAGCCGCCCCGATCGAAGATGACCTCCTCGATGCCGGCGGCCCTGGCCTTCTCGGCGACGCGGGTGCCGACGGCCGTGGCCAGCTCGGCCTTCTTGCCCTTCGCGTCCTTCTCTTCGAGCGAGGAGGCCTGCGCGAGGGTCCGTCCGGTCGCGTCGTCGATGACCTGCGCGTAGATGTGGGTGATCGAGCGGAAGACCGCCAGCCGCGGGCGCGCGGCGGTCCCGGCGAGCGACATGCGCACTCGCGCGTGCCGACGCGTCCGCGCGACATTCCGATTTGTGACTGCCATCTGGGCTCCTCCTAGGCCTTCGAGCCGACCTTGCCGGCCTTGCCCGCCTTGCGGCGGATGTATTCCCCGGCGTACTTCACGCCCTTCGCCTTGTACGGGTCAGGGATGCGGAGCGCGCGGATCTTCGCCGCCATCTCCCCGACGGACTCCTTATCGATCCCCGAGACCTTGAGCTTCTGCGGCGTCTCGAGGGCGAACGAGATGCCCGCGGGTGGGTCGATCTCGACCGGGTGCGAGAAGCCGAGCGCGAGCTGCAGCTTCTTGCCGGAGAGGGTGGCCCGATAGCCGGTCCCGCTGATCTCGAGGTCCTTCGTGTACCCGGTCGTCACGCCGGTGACCATATTCGCGAACAGCGAGCGCGACAGCCCGTGCAGGGCCCGTGCCTCCTGGCTGTCATCCTTCCGGACGACGTTCACCGTTCCGTCCTCGCGAGCGAGCGTGACGAGCGGGTGGAACGAGCGCGTGAGCTCGCCCTTCGGCCCCTTCACCGTCACCTGCTGGCCGCTCATCTTCACGTCGACCCCCGACGGGATCGCGACCGGCAGCCTTCCGATACGACTCATCTTTCCCTCCGCACTACCAGACGTACGCCAGGACTTCGCCGCCGAGGCCCTTGTGCTCGGCTTCGCGCCCGGTCATCAGTCCGGAGGATGTCGATACGATCGCGATGCCCAGGCCACCGAGAACGCGCGGCATCTCGGTCTTCCGGGCGTAGACCCGCAGACCGGGCCGGCTGATCCGACGGAGGCCCGACACCGCGGGGGTCTTTCCCCCGATGTACTTGAGGCGCAGCACCAGCTGCGCGCCGGCCGGAAGGACCTCGCCCTCCTTGGACGGCTTGCGCTCACCGGCGGCCTCGACCGCATAGCCGCTGATGAAGCCCTGCGTCTTCAGGATGCGGGCCACCTCGACCTTCATCCGGCTCGAGGGGATGGAGACCGACTCGTGCCGCGCGCCCGCCGCGTTCCGCACGCGCGTGAGCATGTCGCCGACGGGATCGGTCACGGTCACCCCGCGCGGGCGCTTGATCTTCGGCATGGAGGCACGGCGCGGCGGACGCGGCGCGTCCCCGGCAGACTGCTCGGTCGCGGTGATCGCGGTGGCTTCTGTCGTCATATCCGTTCTTCCTACCAGCTCGACTTCGTCACGCCGGGCAGCTCGCCGATGAGCGCACGCTCGCGAAAGCAGATCCGGCAGAGGCCGAACTTGCGCATGTACCCGCGGGGCCGGCCGCACGCGCCGCACCGGTTGTAACCCTGCGTCTTGAACTTCGGCTCGGCCTGCGACTTCAGGATGAGGCTCTTCTTCGCCATCTCTCGCTCCTTCTTAGGACTGCGACGACGCCGTGCGGAACGGCATGCCGAGATGACGGAGGAGCGCGCGCCCCTCCTCGTCGGTCTTCGCCGTGGTCACGATCGTGATCTCGAGACCGCGGAGGCGGTCGATCTTGTCGTACTCGATCTCCGGGAACACGAGCTGCTCCTTGAGGCCAAGGGTGTAGTTGCCGCGGCCGTCGAAGCTGCGGTCCGGGACGCCCTGGAAATCACGGATGCGGGGCAGCGCGACGGTGATGACCTTTTCGAGGAAGTGCCACATCCGCTCGCCCCGCAGCGTCACCTTGAGGCCGATCGGCATGCCCTCGCGGAGCCGGAAGTTCGAGATCGCCTTCCGCGATTTCGTGACGATCGGCCGCTGTCCGGTGACCGCGGCCAGGTCGGCCGCGGCGGCGTCCATCGCCTTCCCGTTCCCGATGGACTCGCCCATCCCGATGTTCACGATGATCTTCTCGACGCGCGGGATCTGCATCACGTTGGAGTAGTTGAACTGCTTGCGCAGCTCGTCGCGCGCGGCGGACGTGTAGCGGTCCCGCATCGCCGTCGGCGCGTGCTCGCGGCTCTCCCCGGTCGGCATCGGCGCGGCCTTCTCCCGCTTGCTCGGGCTGGTCTTGCCGCTCGTGTTCGCCTTCGGCGCCGGTGGGGTCGTGGTGTCCTTCGTCGCGGTCGCCATCAGTCCTTGTCCTCCACACCGACCGCGGTCCCGCAGTGCTTGCAGACCCGCTCCTTCGTGTCGTCGTCCATGCGATGGCCGACCCGCGTGGGCTTGTTGCAATGCGGGCAGACGAGCATCACCTTGCCCAAGGCGAGCGGCACGGGCTGCTCGATGATCCCACCCTTGATCTGACGGTTCGGGTCGGCCTTCGTGTGGCGCTTGGCCAGGTTCACGCCGGTCACGACGACGCTGCGGTCCTTCGTGCGGACCTCCTGCACCTTGCCGCGCTTCCCACGATCCTTGCCGGCCAGGACGACGATCTCGTCCCCCTTGCGGATACGGATGCGCTCCATGGCTACAGCACCTCCGGGGCGAGGGAGACGATCTTCATGAAGTTCCGCTCACGCAGCTCGCGGGCCACCGGTCCGAAGATGCGGGTCCCGCGCGGCTGATCCTGCGGGGTGAGCAGAACGGCGGCGTTGTCATCGAATCGGATGAGGGATCCGTCGGGGCGGCGGTATTCCTTCGTCTGGCGAACGACCACGGCACGCACGACATCGCCCTTCTTCACCTGGGCGTTCGGGATGGCCTGCTTCACCGCGGCGATGAACACGTCGCCGATCGACGCGGTCGTCCCGGTGGAGCTCCCGAGCACGCGGATGACCGACAGCTCACGGGCACCGGTGTTGTCCGCGCAACGGACGCGGCTGTATGGACGGATCATTCGTCGCTCTCGGCGGCCGGCGCGGCCGCGGCCACGATCGTCGGCTCGGCGATCCGCACGAGCATCTCGCCGGATCCTTCGGACGCCTCGAGCTGACGCTCGACGTCGGCGACACGGGGCGCCGCGGCGCCGGCCTCACCGGCGCGCGAGAGGACCTCGACGACCTGGAAGCGCTTGGTCGCGCTGAACGGGCGGCTCTCCTGGATGCGCACGAGGTCGCCGGCCCGCACGTCACCCGCGGCGTCATGGGCCGCGAACTTCTTGCGGACGCGCACGACCTTCTTGTAGAGCGGGTGCTCGCGCAGCCGCTCGACCTCGACGATGACGGTGTGGGCCTGCTTCGCCGAGACGACGCTCCCGACCTTGGTGCGGCGGCGGGTGCGGCGCCAGCTCTGCTCGGTCGTGTTCGACGGCGCCGCGGAGAGGCGCTTCACCGGGCGGGCACGCTTGGGTGCCGCGGCCGCCGTGCGCGCCGCCGGGGCCGCCGCCTTGGCGGCCGTCGTCTTCTTCGCCGCGGTGGCCTTCTTCGCCGCGGCCAGCCGGCCGGCGCTCTTGGCGGCGGTCGTCTTCTTCGCCGACGCGGCCGCTCTGGCCGGGGCAGCCGCGCTCACGGCCGGACCAGCGGCCGCCTTCGGCGCCGTCGTCTTCTTCGTGGTCGTCTTCTCAGCCATTCGTCTGGACCTTCCGTTCGCCCATCACCGACAGGGCACGTGCGATCCGTCGCCGCGCCGCCGGCACGCCGCGATAGTTCTTGAGCTGGCGCGTCGCCAGCTGGAAGCGCAGATTGAACAGCTCTTCCTTCGCGCTCTTGAGCTCTTCCGCGAGCTCGGGGTCAGACAGCCGCCGCATGTCCTTCAGTTGCACCGCTCTCACCTTCCATGCCTTCACGGACCAGGAACTTCGTCTTGATCGGCAGCTTGTATGAAGCCAGCCGCATCGCCTCTTTGGCCAGGCTGGGATCGACGCCGGACAGCTCGAACAGGATCCGCCCCGGGCGGACGACCGCGACCCAGTGGTCGGGCGCGCCCTTGCCCGAGCCCATCCGGACCTCGGCCGGCTTCTTGGTCACGGGCTTGTCCGGGAACACCCGGATCCAGACCTTGCCGCCGCGCTTGAGGTGATGGACGATCGCGCGACGGGCCGCCTCGATCTGGCGCGCGGTCATCCAGCATGGCTCCTGCGCCTGCAGGGCATAGTCCCCAAAGGCGATGAAGGCGCCGCGCTGCGCGGTCCCCTTCATCCGGCCGCGCTGGAATTTCCGGTGCTTGAGGCGCTTCGGCTGCAACATCTACGGCGTCCCCACCGGTGTCGCGGTCGCCACGGGAGCGCCGGTCAGGCCTCCCACGGCCGAGGGCCCGGACAGCGCCGGCCCGGCCGGACGCGCGGCCGCGGCCGGCGCGTTCTGCGCCACGTGGCGCGGCGCGGGCTCGACGTCGCCGCGGTATACCCAGGCCTTCACGCCGATCGTGCCGTAGGTCGTTTTCGCGATCGCCCGGCCGAACTCGATGTCGGCGCGGAGGGTGTGCAGCGGCACGCGGCCCTCACGCTCCCACTCGCGACGGGACATCTCCGCGCCGCCGAGGCGACCGGCGACCGCGACACGGACGCCCTTCGCTCCGGCCTTCATGGACCGGGAGACGGTCTGCTTCAGCACCTTCCGGAAGGACACCCGGCGCTCGAGCTGCTGCGCGACGTTCTCGGCGATGAGGTTGGCGTCGAGCTCCGGGTAGCGGATCTCGAAGATGTTCACCTTGACCGCCTTGCCGGTCGCCTTGCCGAGCGCCTGACGAAGCTCTTCGACCTTCGCCCCGCCCTTGCCGATGACGACGCCGGGTTTCGCGGTCTGGATCGTCACCGTCACCTGGTTCGTGGAGCGCTCGATGTCGATCCGCGCGATCGCGGCGTCACGCAGACGGCCACGGATCGTCGAACGGATCGCCATGTCCTCTTTCAGGAGCACGCGGTAGTTCTTCGACTCGGCGAACCACTTCGCGTTCCACGTCTTCGTGAACCCGAGACGGTACCCGACCGGGTTGACCTTCTGTCCCACTGCCTATGCCTCCCGCTCGTCCACGACGACCGTGATGTGACTGGTCCGGTGGAGCTTGATGTCGCGACGCCCGCGCCCACGCATCCACACCCGCTTCATGCGCGGGCCCTCATCGGCGAGGGCACGCTTCACGTAGAGGTTCTCGAGCGTGAGATTGAAGTTGTTCTCCGCGTTCGCCACCGCCGACCGCACGACACGTCCGATCGTCAGCGCCGAGCCCTTTGGCAGATGCTCGAGGATGGAGATCGCCTCTTCGGCCGACTTCCCCTTGATGAGGTCGGCGACGAGGCGTGCCTTCCGCGGCGACACCCGCTGGAACTTCGCGATGGCCTTCACTTCCATCTAGGCACCGGCCTTCACGGCGGTCGTGCGCTCGGCCGCGGCACCGTGGCCGTGGCCCTTGAAGGTCCGGGTCGGCGCGAACTCGCCGAGCTTGTGGCCGACCATGTTCTCGGTGATGTAGACCGGCACGTGCCGGCGTCCGTCGTGCACGGCGATCGTGTGGCCGACCATCGTCGGCAGGATCATCGACGCGCGAGACCAGGTCTTGATGACCTTCTTCTCGTTGCGCGTGTTCAGTCCCTCGATCTTCTTCTGCAGCTTGGCCTCGACGAACGGGCCCTTCTTGACCGACCTCGACATGGCCTATTTCCTCTTCTTCTGCGGCTTGATGACGAAGCGATCCGTCTTCGGGTTCCGGCGGGTCTTCAGGCCCATCGCGGGCTTGCCCCACGGCGTCTGCGCCTGCCCTCCCACCGGGGACTTCGCCTCGCCGCCGCCGTGCGGGTGATCACGGGGCGACATCACGACCCCACGGACCGACGGACGCCAGCCCATGTGCCGCATGTGTCCCGCGCCGCCGACCTTCTGGTTCTCGTGCTCGAGGTTCCCGACCTGGCCGACCGTCGCGCGGCAGCGAACGTGGATGATGCGGATCTGCCCGGAGGGGAGCCGCACCTGGGCGTACTCGCCCTCCTTCGCCACGAGCTGCGCGACGCCGCCGGCGGAGCGGACGATCTGGGCGCCGCGTCCGGGCTGGAGCTCGATCCCGTGGATCTGGGTGCCGGTCGGGATGTTCTCGAGGGGCATGCAGTTCCCGTTGCGGGCTTCCGCATCCGGCCCGGAGAGCACGCTGTCCCCGACCTTCAGGTCCAGTGGCGCCAGGATGTAGCGCTTCTCGCCGTCCTTGTAGGCCAGCAGCGCGAGCCGGGCCGAGCGGTTCGGGTCGTACTCGATCGCCGTCACCTTCGCCGGGATCCCGTCCTTGTCGCGCTTGAAGTCGACGATGCGGTACCGGCGCTTCTCGCCACCACCGCGGTGGCGCGTGGTCACGCGGCCCTGGGCGTTGCGGCCGCCGGAATGCTTCGACGCCTCGGTGAGGCGCTTCTCGGCCTTCTTCCCCTTCGTCAGCTCTTCGAAGCCGGCGGACTGGCGGAAGCGGCGGATCGGCGTGATCGGCTTGTATTTCTTCAACGGCACGTCGTTACACCCCTTCCACGAAGTAGCGCTCGATCCGCTGGCCCGCGGCGAGCGTCACGATCGCCTTCTTCCAGTCGGACTTCTTGCCGACCCGCTTGCCGACGCGGCGCGACTTGCCCTTGACCGTGCTCGTGTTCACCGCGAGGACATCCACCTTGAACGCTTCCGCGACCGCCTGCGCGATCTCGAGCTTCGAGGCGTCCTTCATCACGGCGAAGGTGTACCGGCCGGTGTTCGTCTCGGTCATCGACTTCTCGGTGATGACCGGGCGCAGCAGGACCAGGGTGCCTCGCATTACTTCGTTCCCCCCTCGGTCGGGCCGGCGCCGGCCCGAGCGGCCAGCGCCTCGAGCGTCCCGCGCGCGACGAGCAGCGTGTCGAACCGGAGCAGGTCGCCCAACCGGAGCGAGCCGACGGTCCGAAGCTCGACGCCCTGGAGATTGCCCACCGCCCGGTCGTGACCCTCTCTGCGCTCGCTCGTGACGATGAGCGCGCGCCCGGTGTCGCCGATCGTGGCGACCCAATCCGCGACCTCGCGCGAGCGCGGGCGCTCGGACAGGCCCCCGATCTCGTCGAACACGATGACCCGCCCCGCGGCGGCGTGACTCGCGAAGGCCGAGGCGAACGCGGCCTGGCGCATCTTTTCCGGGATGCGCTGGTCGTAGGTCCGGCCGTTCGGTCCGAACACGACGCCACCGTGACGCCAGTGCGGCGCGCGGGTCGAGCCCTGCCGGGCGCGACCGGTGCCCTTCTGCTTCCATGGCTTTGCGCCGCCGCCGCGCACCCGGGCGCGGTTCTTCGTCGCGGCGTTGCCCTGCCGAGCGTTCGCCTCCGAGGCCACGAAGGCCTGGAACAGCACGCCCCGGTCGGCCTTGGCCGACGCGAGGGCCGCGGGGAGCGCGACGCTGCCCGACGATGAGCCGTTCGCGGCCACGACCGGAGCGTGGCCGGCCGGCGCCGTCGGGAGCGGCGTGGACGTGATCTTCGTTCGCGGCTCGCGGGCCGGCGCGGGCGTGGCCGCGCGCCTGGTGACGGTCCGGGTCGCGGTCCGGGTCACCGGGCGCGCGACGGCCTTCTTCACCGGGGCCGCCCTGGTAGCGGTCGTCTTCTTCGCGACGGTCTTCGCGGGCGCCGCGGGCTTCTTTGCCGCGGCCGCGCTCGTCTTCTTCTCAGCCATCAGGCCTTCCTCACCATGACGATGCCGTTCCGGCCGCCGGGGACCGCGCCCGCGATCACCAGCAGCGAGCGGTCGACGTCGGCACGAAGGATCTCGAGGTTGCGAACGGTCACGCGGTCGGCGCCCTGGTGGGCGGCCATGCGCAGGCCTTTCCAGACCCGGCCGGGCGTGGTGCCGGAGCCGACGGAGCCCTGGCGCCGGAGATGGTCCGAGCCGTGGGACTTGGGGCCGCGCGAGAAGTGATGCAGGTGCACCGGGCCCTGGAAGCCCTTGCCCTTGGACACCCCGACGACATGGACCTTGTCGCCGGCCTGGAAACGCTCGACGCCGAGCGCCTGGCCGGCGGCGAATCCCTCGACGTCGTCGACCCGGATCTCGGACAGGTGCCGGACGACCGCGCCGGACGCGGCGAGGTGGCCGAGCTCGGGCTTGCTGAGCTTCTTCTTGTCGACCCTGCCGTACCCGATCTGGATCGCGGTGTACCCGTCGCGCGCCTTCGTCCGGACGCTCGTGACGACGTTCGGCTCGGCGGCGATGACCGTCGCGGCGACGGCCGACCCATCCGGCCGGAAGTGCTGGAGCATCCCGATCTTGCGGCCGAGGATCATCGGCTTCGCCAGGTCCGGCGCGTGCGCGCCGGTCGTGGTGGCCGGCGCCTCGACCGCGGTCTCCTCGACCTTCGTCTCGTCTGTCATATTCGTTCTCGCCTTTAGAGCTTGATCTCGATGTCGACGCCGGCAGGAAGGTTCAGCTTCATCAGCGCGTCGACCGTCTTCTGGGACGGATCGTTGATGTCGATGAGCCGCTTATGGGTACGGATCTCGAACTGGTCGCGCGAGTCCTTGTAGATGAACGGGCTGCGGATGACGGTGAACTTCTCGATGCGCGTGGGCAGCGGGACCGGGCCGGTCACCGTCGAGCCGGTGCGCTGCGCGGTCTCGACGATCTGCGCCGCGGACTGGTCGATCAGCTTGTGGTCGTAGGCCTTGAGCCGGATGCGGATCCGCTGCTTTGCCATCAGTTCCTCACCTATTCCGATCTACTCCAGGATCTTCGTGACGACGCCCGCGCCGACGGTCCGGC